>Ga0208765_1001949_pt1 | contig 11959 bp, 10 predicted proteins | sample ETNtaG_2_FD_185783 | JGI IMG/M metagenome (GOLD analysis project Ga0208765, IMG submission 185783) | Marine microbial and viral communities from oxygen minimum zone, Eastern Pacific Ocean - ETNP201406SV203 (SPAdes) (version 2) | ecosystem: Environmental > Aquatic > Marine > Oceanic ... | reverse complement strand
GTCGAAGTGCAATGGTGGCGGCAGTAATCGAGGCACATCGTGTGCCTCCATCGGCATTGAGGATGTCACAATCTACGGTCAAACTGTGCGGCCCAAGTTCTTCAAGATCGATTCCAGCACGAAGGCTACGTGCGACCAATCGCTCGATTTCGTAGGTCCGTCCCTTTGCACCTCTTCGCTCACGCTGGAATCGAGAATCCGTTGAACCAGGAAGCAGGCTATATTCTGCATTGACCCAACCTTTTGTGGCATCCCGGGGGAACCAACGAGGAAGATTCCTCGCGCGCGTACAACATGCAAGGACTACAGTGTCACCTTGTTTGTACAAAACGCTCGCAAGTGCGTTTGGTGTAAAGTCGATTTTCACTTCGACTTCTCGCATCTCATCTTTCTCACGGGAGAGTTCTAAATCAGCTTCCTTGAACTTGGCCATGTGTCGCCGACTCGGGTCTCATTCTTCAACCGCGCGGCGCGCGTGAGGTGGTCTCCAAGCAGACCATACTCCTTCAGTGGTCTCAATGTATGGCCCACCGATTAAGTCTACACAATAGGGGACTGCTGGCCATATTTCATCGATGATTTCACGAATTGAACGGGGGCTTCCTGGCAAATTGAGAATCAGTGTTTGACCACGTGTCCCTGCTGTTTGTCGGCTGAGTACGGCCGTGGGGACATGGCGCAAAGAAATCGCCCGCATCTGTTCACCAAACCCAGGCAACATTCTTTCACAAACCGCTTCGGTTGCATCAGGTGTTACATCTCTGGGTGCTGGCCCTGTTCCACCGGTTGTAATAATCACTGAACAACCCGCACTACAAAGTTCAATCAAAGATGATTCAATGACCTCTTTTTCATCCGGAACGACTCGTCTTTCTATTGTATATGGATTGGAAATTGCCACGGAAAGGAATTCTGCAATTGCAGGACCCGACAAGTCCTCATAATCGCCAGATGAGGCCCGATCTGAGGCGGTGAGTACACCAAATGTAACAGGGTCCATGTTGTGTCGAAGGCGTTGATGATAAGAAGACTACTCTTCTTCAGCAAGGAAACCTGCACGCGCGGCTGCTCTCCTCTCCTTTCTCTCGTCCCGTGGAATCGGCGCCCTAGATTCGATGTCTCGAGCTTTATTTCCGCCGGGCATTCTACCGGTTAATACACTGGCTTTTGCATCATGGAATTCGGTCGCGGTAAGCCACCCGTCCCGTCGCATATCTGCAAGCCTCTCCAAACGTTCAATCATCTCATTTGAATTGCCCTCTCCATTGCTGTTTTTCCCGGATTTCCTACCTCTGGCCCAGATTAACTGTGAGAGCGTAGCCGTCAACAACCCATACAATGCAATTCCTGTGAACATCAGGAAAATTGCGACGGCCCTTCCCCCGTTGGTAACTGGCGCGTAGTCTCCGTAACCAACAGTGGTTGCTGTTGTTATCGCCCACCACATGGCCTCTGGCAATGTATCAATACAAGTATCTCCACAAACTGCTTTAGAAGCATGCTGCTCGAAAAGGTAGGCGATGAATCCTCCAGCGAATCCAATTGCTGTGACAACGAAGATGAGGTGCTGAATTTGCCGTTGAACCGGTGATTCCTCACTTGTTTCTTGCAATCCAAGAAGTTTAGTCGCAATTGAGTACACCTTGGTTAGATGAACCAATCGAAATAGAACGAGGACACTGATTTCTGGAATCGCCGCCAGAATGACTGGTGTCAAACCGAGCAGCCCCCAACTCTGAGCACGCCACCACTCTGACCGATCTTCGGTCAGCGAGATATCCTTCGCAAGTTGTGCCACGAAGAATCCAACCAAGGCTAAATCCAGTATGGCCAATGCCCAAAACAGTGTAGGATTTGAATCAACCAAATCTTCTTGGATTACAAAAATCACAATTCCAATTGAGAGGAGAGAGAAAATCAGTTCGAGATTTTCAGGTCTGACCCAGTTCGACCACCAGAAGGTTTTGTCATCTACGACAACCTCCTCTTCTGACATGGCGAGTCATCGGCAAAGCCGAGTTCTTGAGTGTTCGGTGCGCCCTAAGGGGCGCAACGTCGATTCACGGTCATTCATGCATCGTCGAGGGATTCTTCGTCATCCACCGATTCCTCTTCGGGATCTTCTGCATTGAATTCATTCTGGGCACGTTTCCATTTCCCTGAAGAACAAAGCACAATGTTTGCAATTGGGTCGCCAGCGCGCACCAACGGATTCAATGCCAAACCTACGATGACTCCCGTTCTGGGACTTTCGATACTGTGGGTTTGTTCTCCCAGTGGGTCGGTTACAAGCGCAATTTCCTGCCCTTTCTTGACGTGATCTCCAACATTGACAAGGCTGTAGAGGAGCCCTCCTGCCTCGGCTCTTGCCCATTTTGAACGTCGCACAAGAAGTCTGACTGCTGGCAGTTTATTCTCTCTCTCAATCATTCCAAGATGCCCCATTACGTTGAGTACACCTTCGATTCCAGCGTGAACTGCATCCATCTCAAATCGATGGGCGGTACCGGCTTCTAACAGAATAGTGGGTGTTCCTTGTTTGGTGGCTGTTCGCCTCAACGACCCCCTCGGTCCGGTTGAATGGAGAATGATTTGAGTCCCGAATGCTCGTGCCAATTCCATGCAATCCTTCTGATCAAAATTCGCCCGAACATGTGGGAGGTTTGTCCTTGAATGTGGTGCTGAGTGTAAGTCGATGAGGTAATCCGAACGTTTGACGACAGAATTGAACAAAACGTAAGCAATCCGTTGTGATTGATTACCTTGTTTCTTTCCAGGAAAGAGCCGATTGATATCCCTGTTATCGGGGGCCCCTCTCTGTTCGAGTAACATCCCTTCGATATTGACAACAGGGACACAAATGATTGTTCCTGCCAATTCTTCGCGTGAAATTCGATCATCATCAGTCCCTGCGATGTGATCATCTCCATGGATGAGATGATGGGCCACGGAGACGCCATTCAGCTCATCTCCATGAATGCCAGCAGTGAGTGCTAGAACTGGCCCGGGTCGGGTTCCGTGAATAATGTAAACAGGGATACTACGTGAATTGCCAGCGGGTCCATCGCCGAGTTCAAGAGAGACTTCCTTCCCCGTTCCCGGGGCGATTTCGTTCCCTTCAAAATGAAAGGATTCTATGTCGGCCACGCATCGCCCACGTCGTCATTGAATAACAATCCCTGCCCCGCTTCCTATACCTCACATCTTGGATATGCGAGAGTTCAAGAACCCCCGCAACCGGGTGATGTCTCCCGGAGGTAATGGAGTGCCGCGTCTTCCCCAAACTGCACGACCGACCATTGTTCTCTGCCCAGGCTGCCCCGCAGCCCAAGCAGGACGTGCTCGTGCGGATGCGGTCTTCTGACCCTCCCAGGAGTAATTCGAAATGTCTAACCCAGAAGAATTTGAAGAAGAGATCCGTGCGGTCAAAGAAGCCGTACCAGAAGCCGACGAAGCAGCGATAGCAGGCGAATTCACTCGATATAGAGATGAATTCCTCGTGCCGCCCAAACACGCCTTGCGCAGTGTCATAGAACACTTCCAAAAAGAAGCAGGGATGGAAGTAAATGCTCCGAAATCCACATCTACCCGACCTGCAGCAAAATCAGTTGAACGGTTCACTGATCTATCCTCTGATGACACCAATGTTACCATTGAAGTCGAAGTCGTCACCTACGTCCCTCGGATGCAGAAAATGAAATCTGGAGAAGAGAAACAGATTGCATTCGGTTGGATTGAAGACAATCCATGGGAAGAAGGCGGACAACGTACCCGCTGGGACTTCAAGGACTGGGGCAATCACGCTGAGAGTCTAAGCCCCGGTAGTGTTGTACGCCTAGAAGGCGTCTCTGTCAATGAATGGAATGGAAAGCGTTCACTGAACATCAATCAGACCAGTCGTGTTGCCGTGTTGCGTGGTAGCGAACGCAAGGTTGTTGTCGCCCCATCCGAACCAACCTCAATCGAACGTGTATTGGGGATGGATGGATTTGCAACCGTTGTTGCTCGAGTGATTTCAACTCGGCCAATGACCGTGAACAAAAAGGATGGCAGCGGAACAATTGACATGGTCAAAGGCCGCCTAGCTGATGATAGTGGCACGATAGGGTTCGCTTGCTTTGGAAGTTTTGAACATCCAGTCGGAACCCTCCTGAAGATTGAGGGTGCAGCCATTCGCAGATTCAGAAATACTCCTGAATTGAATATTGGAGACCGAACAAAAGTTGAGATTTTCCATGATGGTGGGTTTGCCAGCCTAGATGATCTTGCAGCCTCCTCTGTGATGCAAATTGGGCAACTACGCGATGGATCTGCCGACGTTGGCATCACAGTCCAACTCACCTCTTGGGGTAGTCGGAATTTTACGGGGAAAGATGGTGCTGAAAAAACAGTCTGGGGTGGCGATGCAGTTGATCCAACAGGAACGTGTCGATTGACAGCATGGTCCGAATTGCCCATTGACGAAGGATCACTTCCTCTCGCAGTCAAATTGAGCAATGTTCGAGTGCGTTCATGGCAAGGTACGCCAGATATTACTGTTGATCGAAGCGAACAAGTGGAAGTTCTCGATAAGATTCCCTGGGAGGCTATCGATGCTAGCACGCATTCCGTTGCAGTTGATTTCTCCGAATTACTCTCTGGTGGTTCACGCAGTGGTGTAACCAGTACTGCAACCGTCATTTCAGTTGCATCGGGTTCAGGAATAATACACAGATGTCCAGAGTGTAAGAAGGCAATGCGCGATGGGGCTTGTAGAGAACATGGTCCACAAGAAGGTGTTGAGGATTTGCGATTGCGAATTATTCTAGATGATGGTATTTCCAACGGAGCGTTGATTTTGGGTCGCGATAGTGCTGAAGCATTCTTGGGTCAAACAATGGCCGATGTGCAGACTGCAACGAAAGGGGATGACGGTGAAGCATTCCTGGCCGATTTGCGGAGCAAAATGCTCGGACGAAAGCACACATTTACTGGACGAGCGATGATAGATGCTCAGGGTGCGTTGCTGATGGCTGATCAATTTGTTCTGGCCGAAGTAGATTTAACGGAATCTGCCAATGAAGTTCGAGAACGCTGGGGGGTGTTCGTATGATTGGTAATCAACAGCGCAGTCGTCGCCAAACAGCCATTCGCTTGTTCGCGCGCGAGTTCTATGAATCCAGTCTTCCTGATGGAGGGCAAGGTGAATATGATCCGAGATATGTCGTCACCAAATTGGGTGCACGTGTAAATCGAATGTACGTCTGTGGTGTCATTGAGCGACTTGAGCGCAGGGATACCGAACGAGGCCCCATGTTCAGCGGTGCGGTCCGTGACCCGACCGGCTTGCATCTGTGGAGCGTCGGTTCGTTCCGCCCCGAATTACACATCGAGATGGAAGAGCTGGTCGCTCGCTTTGAGGGCGGTGATCGATTCCTGATGGCATGTGTCGGCAAATCAAATCATTACACCACTGAAGATGGTGGATTCCGATGCCGCATGCAAATGGAGGATTATTCGATTATAGATCGGGATGTTTACGCTACTTGGCTAATTGAAACAGCAGACCAAACAATGCGTAGAATTGGTGCTCTTGGAATGGCCCAATCCGCTGAAACGACAGATGCGAACGCACTGCGAGATGCAGGAGTTCCAAGCGATCTCATAGATGGCCTTGGTCTCTCTCTAAATCACTACGGTGAATGGGATGCGGAGGGCTACAAAGTAGGGGTCCTCCAGGCACTCAGTGCAGCGGAAGGGCGCGTAGTTTCCTTTGAGGAACATGAGGCCGAATCTCCTGCTGATTCAAGCAGTGATGAAAAGGAAACTAAAGCAGAGGTTGAACTGCCAGAAACACCTACAGAATCAAAGGCACCATCCACTGATGGAATCGAGATTGAAACCGTGGTCCTTGAGATTATAACAGAGCATGCTGGCGATGAAGGTATCGATTATGATTCAATCATGAAACATTGTGCGCAGCGCGGATTCACAGACGAGGATTCAATTGAAGATGCAGTCTATGCTCTTCGCGATGACAAATGCGAAATCATGGAACCACGTTTTGGTTGGTTCAAATCATTGTGAGAGCCGTCCCTAAGGGACGGTTCTCCCCCGCTACTTTGAAGGCAGTTCCATGGTGTTGGCCCCTTGAGGCGTGACGATGGCACAGGCGGGTACCGTGTTTCTTCGAGGATTCGATGGGGATTGGCTCCAGTTCGACAATTGCCATATTTCGGTGAACATCCGACGCCGAATTACCCGTGAAGTGAAGCGTGGTGGGGAAGGCGACGACCTCGTCGATGAGGGCGCTGAATCGGCTGTTTATACCCTGTGTGGGCACCTCGGAGTCGCTGGTTATAGAGAAGTGTTGGAGATATTCCGAAGTGCAGAAGTTTGGCTCCTCGATCCATTTACTGAGACCGAAATAAAGGTCGCTTTTCACAGGTTGGAATACGATGGCGATGATGGTGCATATTCATTTGAATTGATTGAGGATGTGATTTAGGCATGGCCACTAACGCCGAGGAATCCGCCGACCTTCTCTACGCTATGCGTGCAGTCATGGTTTTACTCGGTTCAGGAATTGGTCTTGAAGCCGCCATGCAGATGATCGGGCGCGGAGGATATGGCGTCATTTCAAAAGATTTCAAGGAGGCCATTGCCAATTTACAACGCGGATCTAAGTTGGAACAAGAATTTTCGCGATTGAGTACCAAAGCCAACAGCAAGGCCTATTCCCGATTCCTCAATACGTTGCGAACCAATGTTACCAGTGACACAGACTTGGTTCGAGCATTGACACAACAATCAGATCGTGAAGAAGAAGAGCGCAATGACAAATTGTCCGCTTACATCGAAAAATTGTCAGGAATGCCCACAATTTTGTTGACATTCGGAATCCTTTCTCCGATTATTTTTGGAATTGCTGCGATGATTCCAGTCATCGCACCCGGTTTGATGTCCAGCGGAATCCCTGGCATGTCATCGCTTGCTGCAGCCGCATCTTGTTTCGGCCCTGCTTTATTCGGCACCATCATCGTGATGACAATGTTCGGTTACAAAGCCCACTCAAGTGACCCGGGAGTGATCTGATGCAGTTACTCTGGAACCTCTACGATTTGTTCGGCCAGAGCATATTCCTCGTATTCGTGATTCCGATTACCTTGCCCTGTCTAGCAGGTGCGATTCCAGGGTATCTTGAACGCCGCCGCCGCCGACAATTGGAAGAAGCCCTTCCAGAGGTGCTAGAATCGATTTCATCAAGCATTGGAGCCGGACTGGGTCTACAGCAAGCTCTAACTGAAATTTCCAGAAATAGGAATGATGAAACTGGAAAATTGTTGACCCAAGCCATTGATCGTTCTCGTTCCACTTCATTTGACGCCGCACTTGCAGAATATGCAATTAACAGTAGAAGTATTCTCATTCAACGAGTTGTAAATTTACTATCGGTCGCGATTGAACAGGATGCCCCCTTGGGTGAAGTCACCAATTCAATGTCGGTAGAATATGATCGATTGAACAAACTGATTAATGTTAGAGAACAGGAAATGTCGGGTCAATCTTTCTTGCTATTGATGTTGATGTGCCTTCTGCTTCCAGGTGTCATGGGATTCATGTTCGCAGTCTTCGGCCTCGCTGCAGCAGGGGCCTATTGGGGTCATATACACAATGTGATGATGCCCTATCTCATGGCTTCGGCCGCTCTCAGTGTCGTCATTTCCGGTCGAATGCTCGGACGAACTAAGCAGGCTTTGTGGTGGATGCCATTTTGGTCCACAATCTCCGCCCTGCTATACATTGGTTTGTTTGAAGCCATTCAAAGTGGGATGGCGTGAGGTGAAAATATGTCCGAATCAGTACTTGCACGATATGGCTCAGTAACGATATACATGGAACCTGGTCACCCCAGTCCAATGTACCATTTTGATGGACAAGCCACAGACAATCCCTACGGTGAATTGGCGATTCTACTCGACGATGATCAACTTGAGGAAGTGATGTATAATGGCGGTGCACAATGTGTAAAGGTCGCCCACCGCGAATATGGAATTTGCCGAACAAACATTTGGATGGATGATGATACTGGTATCCAAGTGGCCAAAAATATCGCAGCTTTCACCAACGTTCCACTTGGAAATGGACCAGGGCTCGTCCCTCTTTTCGATGGGCGTTTGCCGGACGGGTCACGTGTGAACGGCACACTCCCCCCCATTTCACCCGACGGTCCAACCCTCACCATTCGTAAATTCCGAGAGGACCCCATCACCATCGTCGATTTGATGAATTGGGGTACCGTCAACAGTCGGTTGGCCGCCATGATGTGGGTCTGGGTGGAGGGACTCAATGCCCGACCTGCCAATTTCGTCATCGCTGGCGGAACAGGGTCTGGTAAGACAACAACTCTCAATTGTCTTGGAATGTTCATTCCATGGGACAAGCGCTTACTCACTGTGGAAGACACCGCTGAATTGCAAGTATACCATGACCATTGGCTTCGAATGGAGACCCGCCAAGAACGGCCTGATGGCACCTCTTCAGTCTCGATGGATGATTGTTTGAAATCGAGTTTGCGCATGCGCCCCGATCGAATCATTGTCGGTGAAGTTCGTGGCCCTGAGGCAGCAACTCTCCTCACTGCAATGAACACAGGTCACGACGGCTCGTGTGGAAGCCTACACTCAAACACCGCTTCGGAAACAGTCACTCGTCTCACGAGTGCCCCCATGAATGTCCCTCCAATCATGCTCTCTGGATTGGATTTGATTATCATGCAAAGTCGAGTACACAAAGGTGGTAAGACACTGCGTAGAATCACGGAGGTCGCTGAAATTTCAGGTATGGAAGGAAACAAGCCCCGATTGAATCCCATTTGGAAATATGACCCCGCAAAGGATGAAATTGTTGAAACCGGCGTTCCAAGTAAATTCAGGGAGACATTGTGTGCTTCTGCTGGCATCCGAGCATCAGACTTCGAAGCCTCGATTCAGATGCGAGAACAAATCCTTCGTGATCTTCAGGCACAAGATGTCCGTAGTATCGAACAAGTGACCAAGGTATTCCAGTCGTACTATTCAGCGAACCGCTGATTATTCGCCAGCTTCGGTATCAAAACCGCGAGAAAGCCGACCCAGCAATTCGTCAGCCTGATCGAGTTTTCCTCTCACGCGCCCAATACTTGAGGCTTCAATGGCTTGTTCAGCATCATCTGCAGAGACTCCATGTGCAACCGTGTCAGCAGTAGGTGCACTGCGCCCCATGTCGACGAGAAGACCACGAAGTGAATCAACAACGTCAGACACTTTGTCCGGGTCAAGTGAAATTGAAGTTGGCAAACCGGGCACATCTTCTGGATTGATGTAACCCATTGCCGCTGCTAGAACTCCCGCAGCAGCAATCGCACGGGCGCGAACTTCAGGATGGCCAACGTCCCATCCTCTTCGTTCTAGGAAGCGAACAAGCAGTGCATGTTCGACCGGCCCGAATTGACCTTCTGCTCGACGAACCAAAGTCTCAACAATCCGCTCAAAGTTTTCGATTTGTTCCTCAAATCGTTGCAAGGTTCTCATCGCATCACTGGATACATCTTGTGTCCCACGATAGAGTACTTCCATCGCACGTTGACGGCGAGCAGTAACCGGGTCCACATCTTCTTCCGCTTCGCGCAGACTGATTTGGAGATCAAATAAGCCATGGACTCGACCGCTAATTCCAGGTAATTCTAGATCAAGGCCGGCTTCAGCAGCAGCGGATTCGAAGCGAACCCTAGCCAGAGCGATGTCTCCTCCATCGGCATCCAGAATGGATTCCAATTTGTCAAGGAGCCCGGGCCGACATTCTTCGAGTCTACGGAGTGCCTTACGCTCCCGCCATGAACCGGGGGCCTGTGATTTTGCATCGCTTTCCGCATCACGACGATTCGCCATCGCTGAAATCTCAGCTAGTATTCGATTTCGAACCATCGCATGTGATACTTGGAATCCTTGTTCACCCAAATCCTCTACAAAGGCAGTCACATCATTTGCATCATGCTCTCGACTGATGAGTAAAAATTCACGGATATGGCTGTGTAATTCTGCAATTCTTGATTCCAGTTCAATGATTGCTGAACCCGAACCTTCGTCAATGGTCAAATCGGTTGGGGCTGCGACAACAATTTCCGGCTCGACAGTACCTTCATACTCCAGCGGTGCTGGTTCGTCAGGTTCTTCGAGGACGCCGGTCAATTCATCGACATCAACAGCATCAATCGATGCTTGTATCATTGCTGCCAACTCTGCCGCTTCATCATCTTGAACTGGACTTGCCGGTGGTGGTGTAGCAACGGGTGTACTAGGGATTACGGGTGCAGATTTCCCTCTGCGCAGACTCTTCTTGACTTTCCCCCAACCACCCTCGTGGGCAGAAAGGACGCCTGCGACTCTAGCGAAGAGTTGCTGCTTACTACCTGATCGTGGCAACTCAAGCGCCTTGCAAAGCTCGTGAAGTTTGTCTCGAGTCGCATCAGCGACAACCTCGGGGTTGAGTTTTTTCGGATCGTGATTTAGGTGCAACCATAGACGCTGCCTCTTTTCTTTGATTGAGCCTGAACGTTTCACACCGAACACGCCAAGCATTTCCCCTAGATTTTTATTTGGCATTTCTTGTAATGCATCCCATGATAAATCTGTATCGGATAAAGCGACTTGGTCAATCAGTCGGGCACGCAATTGCTCAACATTTCCTGCCTTTGAAATTTCGTGTGAAATTGCCATCTCACGCAATTCATCCAACCGGGCCGAATACAACTGTGACAACAGATTCTCATCGACCATTCTGCACCCTCGACACCGTTTGCGCTCCTAAGCCCCTGTATATGTTACGCTTCGTGAACGGCCCTAAGGGCCGTCTGTGGACCCTTCACCAAAAGCCGTCACAAATCGAGAAAAGCGGGTCTAGCCGGCCCAAGTCGAATATCTTCAGCATGCTCAATAGTGACCACATCCAGAAGTTCTTCCCATTCAGATACCAACAGACGTGCATGCGTTGCGACATCATCTTTCTGAACCAATTTTTCTAACAGCAAAGTTCGTTCTCCGGTTTTACCCACAATTTCAATCAGAATTTCAACCATTGAAGCGGTGTCGACAATTTCCCCTTCACTATCTAATAGTGACGTTGATCGTAGCAAATCCTTCTCCTCTTCAGCTTGATTCAGCAGGGATGGAATTTGTCGATGACGAACAATCATACCGACTCGGTCATGAACATCAAGATTGATTCGATCAAGAATGATTTGTTCGCATTCCCAAGCCGTAAATGATTCGACATCCCCTATTTTTTCAGAGAGGCTGATTGGAAATCCATCCCGAGAAATCAGCAGAGTCAATCCATTCAATGGACTTGGCAAAAATCGGGCTGAATTTTCACGCGAATCTGTCATCAGCATATGCCGTCGACAATCAATATTGGCAGTATCAAATAGATGCCGTTCACTAACGTATCCGGTGATGATTTTGGTGGCGCGAAGGTCCTCCATCCACGATTGCAATTCTAAACCCGTATCCGATGGTAATTCACGTCCAATCATGTCAGCAAAAGCGACAGGGTCAAGGACTCTGAAATCAGGCCTGTAGCGCCTTAGTTGCCTTCTCTGCAGGCGATTTTCAACGAGAATAATCGATTTGTAATCCAAGTAATCCAAACGATCTTCGGCGACTAAAATGTGATTTTCATCTCGTCGTGGAAGGACGGCAGCAACCATTGTGTCTGACGCACCTTTGCAGGTATACCAACTTAAGGCAGAGATTGCAAGTAAATCGGTGTCACCATTTTCCAGAATTTCCAGAGCCGAAGCCAGTTCAACATCGAATTGGACATCGATTTCAATATCTTCGAGTGGCTTGGTTTCCATCCACTTTCGAACATGCGAACCGGTGGGCACTGCATCGTCACCGACACATACGAGGCGAATTTGGGTTGTTTCTGCTTCCGCTCC
>Ga0208765_1001948_pt1 | contig 11963 bp, 9 predicted proteins | sample ETNtaG_2_FD_185783 | JGI IMG/M metagenome (GOLD analysis project Ga0208765, IMG submission 185783) | Marine microbial and viral communities from oxygen minimum zone, Eastern Pacific Ocean - ETNP201406SV203 (SPAdes) (version 2) | ecosystem: Environmental > Aquatic > Marine > Oceanic ... | reverse complement strand
TCAAGAAAAATTAGCAACACTGCTTCAACAAAATAACATTAGCACACAGGGCGGTTTTATGGTTGCTCAGTTTAACTCCCCTTATGCCTTACCAATGTTTCGCAAAAACGAGCTTATGGTCAGAATTAAATAATTACTCAGAGCTTGCAGATATTGTTGCAAAGTTTGAAAGATATCGTGGCAAGATAAAGTCTAGAAAATGTTGTACAGTTTCAGCTTTTTCTTTTAAAAACTCAGCAGACGAAGTGTTATTTTTATAAGCGTTTGATGCTCTCTCTAGGCTTAATAGCATTTGCCAAGCTGCTGAAATAGTGCCTATCATCATGAGTGTATCAAAGGCAATTTTTCCAATAAGCTCTTTGTTCTCAGAGTGTTTAAGAATAATTGAAACAGTGGCTTCAAAGTCATCAAAAGACCGAGTAAGTCGGCCTAATTGTGAAGTAGAAACCATCTCTGTTAATGATGAGTTTTTAGTACACTCTTTCATTTCTGTAATGAGTTCTCTAGCTCCAAGCCCACCGTCGCTAATAATTTTTCTAGTCACAAGGTCCATGGCTTGAATGCCATTTGTTCCTTCATAAATTGGCAAGATTCGAGCATCTCTTAGAATTTGAGCAATCCCAGTTTCCTCTACATAGCCCATTCCTCCATGGCACTGCACACTTACAGAGGCAACCTCTTGTGCGGTTTCTGTGCACCAGCCTTTAACAATCGGAGTTAAAAGGCCAAGCCTCCTTTGGTGTTTTTCTAAGTCTTCTAGTGGAAGGGAGCTTAAGGAATAGTCAACTTCTGCGCAAGCAGTATAAGTTAATGCACGAGAGGCTTGAGTAATTGACTTCATGTTGGCCAACATTCTTTGTACGTCTGGGTGCCTAATAATTGGACCGTGCTCCTTGAAGCCAGGAGCGACGCCTTGAACTCGCTCGTTACAAAAGCTTAGCGCTTGTTGATATGCACGCTCAGAGACCGATACACCCTGGAGCCCAACAGTAAGTCTGGCGTTATTCATCATTGTGAACATGCACTGAATGCCTCGATTTTCCTCTCCAACTAGATAGCCAATTGCGCCGCCTTCTTCCCCGTAGCTCATGACACATGTTGGACATGCATGAATGCCAATTTTATGTTCGATAGATAGTGCTTTTAAGTCGTTTGGTTTTCCAAGAGTGCCGTCATCATTAATCAGTATTTTCGGCACTAAAAATAATGAAACTCCTTTAATTCCTTGTGGGGCATCTGGCAGACGAGCCAGAACTAGGTGAATTATATTCTCCACCATGTCGTGCTCGCCCCAAGTGATATAAATTTTTTGACCACGAATTAAGTAGTGGTCGTCATTTGGGGTTGCTCGGGTTTTAAGTGAGCCAACATCAGTGCCAGCATCACCCTCCGTAAGGTTCATTGTGCCGCTCCACTCTCCCGAGATTAGTTTCGGGAGATAGCGCTGTTTGAGGTCTTCACTTGCATTAAGAGTTATCGCTTCGACTGCGCCCTGGGTAAGAAGTGGACATAGGCCCCATGACATATTTGCAGAATGCCACATCTCTTGAACGCTTGCAGCGACTACGAATGGAACGCCTTGGCCTCCATAGTTTGGAGAGAATTGCAGCGAACCCCATCCACCTTCAACAAAGTGTTGGTAGGCCTCCTTAAAGCCGTTTGCAGTTGTTACTTTTCCCGAGCCATCTATTTTTAAACCTTCTGAATCACCAGGTTTATTGATCGGCTCTATCTCTTCTTTAGCAAGCTTTCCAGCAGCATCCAAAACAGTATCGATTATGTCAACTGTTGAGCTATCAAGACCAGTTTCAATACAAAGCTTTTCAATTTCAACAACCTCTTTCAATACAAAGCCCATGTCCTCAACGGGGGCAGTATAGTTTGACATTATTCTTCTCCCAATTTTTTAACAGCTGCTCTTAACTCGTGCTTCTGAATTTTTCCAGTTGCGGTTTTTGGGAGCGGACCAAAAACAACTTTTTTTGGCCTTTTAAATTTGGCCATATTGTCTTTGCAAAAAGCAATAAGTTCGGCTTCAGAGGCTTCTTGATTAGGCTTAAGCTCGACAAATGCGCAGGGAACCTCCCCCCAGGTTTCGTCTGGCATTGCGACAACCGCAGCCTCTCCAACCGATGAGTGTTGGTAAAGGACATTTTCAACCTCCACGGAAGAGATGTTTTCGCCGCCTGATATGATAATATCTTTTGACCTGTCCTTGATCTGTATGTAGCCATCATTATGAATGACTGCTAGGTCCCCACTATGAAACCAGCCATTGGCAAAGGCTTCCTCAGTGGCTTCGGGGTTGTTCCAATAGCCCATCATACAGGTATTGCAGCGAATAACAATTTCACCAATAGTTTCACCGTCCTTAGGAACGTGCTCCCCAGTCTCTTGATTTATGACACTAACATCTTCAGTCATCGGGAATCTGACTCCTTGTCTTGAGCTCAGCTTGGCAAGCTCCGCAGGGCTTTCATTAAGCCATGACGCTTGAGGCGCTGCCTGAAGAATATGTCCATACGTTTCTGTGAGGCCATATACATGCATAACGTTAAATCCGAGCGACATCATGCTCTCTAAAACTTTAGCAGGCGGCGGGGCTCCTGCAGTCATTACTTTGATTTCTCTTTTAAATGATTTTTTTAGCTCTTTGGGTGCGTTGGCAAGCATATTAAGCATTATCGGAGCACCGCCAAAATGAGTTACGCGGTGTTCATCAAGCAAGTTAAATACTTTTTCGGGGTCAAAAGATCTAAGGCAAATTATAGTTCCAGCCAGTGCAGCCATTGTCCAGGCATGCCCCCATCCATTGCAGTGAAACAAGGGAACGGAATATAAGTAAACAGGATGATTAGGAAGGTTCCAGCCAACTACAGTGCCCATGCTCATTAAATAGGAGCCACGATGATGATAAACGACACCTTTAGGTTTTCCTGTGGTTCCAGAAGTGTAGCTAAGCGAAAGCGGGGTCCATTCATCACTAGGCATTGTCCAGGTATAAAGAGGATCTCCATTTTCAACAAGAGCCTCGTAGTCTATTGCGTCACTGGCGATATCTGGCTGTGAGCCAGCAAAAGAGTCATTGATTACAACGATCTTTGGACTAACTGAAGCGATAGAAAGCGCCTCGGAAGCAACAGTAAAAAGCTCTCTATCAACAAAGAGCATTTTTGCATTACTATCATCAAAAATATAGGCAATTGTCGACGCATCAAGTCTGATATTTATCGTGTTTAGAATGGCCCCAGCCATTGGAATTGAAAAATGCGATTCAAACATTTCTGGAGTATTAAATGCCAGCACTGAAATTGTGTCACCTGGCTTAATACCATAGTCATTAAGGCTTGAGGCAATTCTCACACATCTTTCTCTAGAGTCTTTCCAGGTATAGGCCCTGTTTTCATAGATAACTGACTGATGATCTCCATAGATATCTGCAGTTCTATGTAAAAACGAGATAGGCGTTAGTGGCACATAATTAGCAGGATTTTTATCCATAGTCTTAACTGTTAATTTCTGAGAGTAATTCCATTATCTAGCATGGACACAATTCTTGCTTGAGTTTCTTGAGTTTGGGCAAGTGTGATAAAAGAAGATCGCTCAGCATCTAATATTTCCTGTTCGGAAAAAACAGATCCAGCTGAACAGTCGCCACCCGACATTATTCGTCCGATTTCAGTTCCAACAGTCACATCATGTGGGGTCAGCATGCCTTTCTTATGGTTTACCTCAAGCCACTCTAGCATTTGTTGAAAGTGTTTAACACCCGACAGAGCAAGTGGGCTCCTTTGATCGGCTTTTTTTGTTTCATCAAGTGACGAAAGGGCAACGTTTAAAATTCGATCTCGATTCATCTGAAAAACGTCGCCAGGCCTTCTCATGGTCAATGCATCGGCTTCTTGGGGTGAGTTAGCTTTTCTGCCCAGACCTATGTTCATAAATGATTTCCAAGCCCCTTTCTCGGAGTCATTTAGTTTCTCTGTCCATCGATAAAGCATTTCTTTACAGCCTCCGCCAGCAGGGACAACGCCAACAAAAGACTCAACAAGACCCATCACAGAGTTGGCATGACTAACAACATGATCTGCATGCAGGACAACCTCAAAGCCACCACCGATAGACATTCCAACTGGTGCAGCAATAACAGGAAGTTTTGAGTCTCTCATTTGCAGCATTGTGTTTTGAAAGTAGGAAAGAAAAGCGTCAAGCCCATCGAAATCATTTTTTTCAAAGCAGTTTCTCACGCTCCACAAGCTAACTCCACAAGAAAAATGTTGAAAGTCATTGTGCACTATTACACCCCTAAGTCCTTTTTTTTCAGATGTAGTAACAGCATCAGAAATCATGTCCAAGCTTTCACTATCGAGTGCGTTTGCTTTCGAGTGGAATTCCACAATAGCCGCGCCTTCATATTCAAACCAACTGGCTGATTCGTTTGAATTAATTGGCTCTAAGGTTTGTCGTGCTTCAGAAAATCTAAGCACACCTTTTGGCCTGATAATTGGATTTAATTCACCAGAGGCAGATAGGGTGCTTAAGGTTGAATTAGAGTTGTTATAAAATTTATTGTTTGAGCTATTTAGAAGGAAGTCAGGCACATTTTTGCCACTATTTTTAAGCCTGCTGACAAAATACTCGATACCAATTTCGTCAATTAGTTCAAATGGTCCTTTAACCCAGTTATAGCCAAGCTTCATAGCATCATCAATTTGTGTCAGATCATCAGTGACTTCTGGGACTAGGGAGGCAGCATAGCATAAAGTCTCAGAGAGCACATCCCAGATGAAGAGACCATAAGGGCTTTTATCGCTGATAATTGCAGCTACCCCTCTTTTCTCGGCTTCATCTAGTAGTGGAGTTTTTAATCGCTCATGATTCACATAGTTTCCGCTGGACAAGTCAATTACCTTTTTATCATCGCCAACCTGCTTATAAAAACCCTGATCATTTTTATTTCCGGTTTGACCATTGGCAATCATGTTAGAGACAAATCCTATTGGAGACGCGTATTTATGAAAAGCGTCATTTTCTGGCAAGATGTTTTCGAGACTTTTTGCCACATCAGCCATCAGATCGATGCCAATTAAGTCATAAAGCCCAAACACTCCAGTTTTTGGTAGGCCAAGCGGTCTTCCAAAAAAAGCATCTGCTTCTGTTGGGGACAGTTTGTAATCAAAGGCCTTATGCAGGGCACACTGGATTGCAAAAACACCTACTCTGTTTGCAAGAAAACCAGGAGTGTCTGAGCAAGGAACAACCCCTTTTCCGAGCATCGTTTCACAAAACACATCAAGCGTATCCATCACTTCCTGTTTAGTTTCTTTCCCTCGAACGAGCTCTAAGAGCCTCATAAAGCGTACCGGATTAAAAAAATGAGTTATGGCAAAACGCTCACAAAAGCTTTGTGGCATGCCTTCGGTCAAAAGACTAATTGGAATAGTAGAGGTATTAGAGGTAATTATGGTAGAGTCTTTGCAGCTTTCATTTAGTTTTTTGTAGAGCGCCTGCTTGATATCAAGTCTCTCTACAACGGCTTCAGCAATCCAGTCACAATCTGTTAGCTCATTAAAATGATCCCTCGTGTTTCCAAGATTTATAAGTTGTTCAGCTTCCTCGCTCATAATGCCTGGCATGTCAGGATCTTTGAGTCTTTCGAGCCCTCTTTCAGCAAAGCTATTTACGCTTTCACCTTCAGAAGGAAGGTCTAGCAGCCAAACCTCTACGCCTGCGTTTGCCACCTGGCCAGCAATTCCGGCACCCATAGTTCCGGCGCCAATGACGCCAACCTTTTTAATTTTATTCATTGATTTATTTTTAAAATAAAAGTTTTAATAGCGTCCAAAGTGCTTTTTGGAGACTCTATCGGAAGCATATGCCCAGCACCACTAATAGTTGTTGTTTCTGCTCCTAGCAATTCTGCAAGCTCCAGCCCAAACTTATAGGGAGTGTTTTTATCCTCGGATGCCACGATAACGTTCGAGGGTGCTTTTATAGTTTTTGCACAACGCGTTCCATTTTTGTATTTGTTGCAAGCCAAAAGGTCTTCGGCTAAAGGATTCATTGACATAATTTGTCGGCCAATTCCTATGGGCTGCATTCCAGGAACAGCGCTACTTCCAGTATGAGACTGTGATCCAAACCCCCATTTTAAAAGCATATCAGCAGCATCTCTAGTATTTTTTTTAGCTGTTTCAACAAGGCTTTCATTGACAGGAATGGCTGACGCACTAGCAACTGCAGTTAGAGATTTTAGCCTCCCTCCTAAAAGTGCTGCTGCCTCAAGAACAACAAGAAAGCCTTGAGAATGTCCTACAAGGTGAACTGACTCGGCACCAGCGCTCTTGATGGCTTTTACAAGCCATTTGCCCATATTCTCAATAGAATTTAGAGGCTCTCCTTCAGACAGGCTGTGTCCCGGCAAATCGGGCGCCAAAACAGAATAGCCATGAAAGGCAAACCATCTTGCTTGAAGCGCCCACGATCGGTGATCCAGCCCACTACCATGAACGAAAACTACGGTTGGTTTTTTTGAGTCAAAGACACACCCTCCAGTAGCAACAAATATATTAACTCCATCAACAACAATATTCATTATGAAGTCGCCTTTTCTACTGCTTTAAGGCCGATTTTAAAGTCATTAATGATGTCATTAATTGACTCTATTCCAACAGAAACTCGAATTAGATCAGGGCTTGTTCCCGAGGCCTTCATTGCCTCGTCATCAAGGCGCGAGTGAGTTGTGCTGGCAGGGTGTAACACCAGGGTTCTTGAGTCGCCAACATTGGCCAAATTTGATGATAACTTTACAGCGTTGATAAATACTGCTCCACCCTCTCTTTCTCCTTTAACACCAAAACATAGCATTGAGCCAGCGCCATTAGGGAAGAGTTCTTTTGCAATTTCATAGGTTGGATTTTCTGGAAGGCCTGGGTGGTTGACCCACATGACTGCAGACTGTTCAAGTAGCCATTTTGCAAGCTTAAGCGCATTTTTTACGTGTTGATTCATTCGAAGGCTTAGAGTTTCAATGCCTTGAAGAAGTAAAAACGCACTATGGGGGCTCATAGCTGGACCCAAGTCACGCATCGACTCAGCTCTAATTTTCATTGAAAGTGCGGAGGGTCCAAATTCCTCCCAAAAGTTTATTCCATGAAACGGCTCATAAGGAGTTGTGAGAACAGGGTGTTTGTTTGAAGCTCCCCAATCAAAGGCTCCACCATCAACTATGACCCCTCCTACAGCAACTCCGTGCCCGCCCATCCATTTTGTAACAGAATGCACAACCACATCAGCCCCATGTTCAAAAGGTTTGCATAGTGCTGGAGTCGCAAATGTTGCATCAATAATTAGAGGAAGGTTGTTTTGATGAGCAATTTTTGAAATCTTGGGCAGGTCTGATACTTCAAGCCCAGGGTTGCCAATCGACTCACAAAAGACAAGCTTTGTGTTTTCCTGTATCGCTGCTTTAAGTGCCTTCTCGTCGTTAATGGAGACAAAGGTGCAGTCAATATTAAATCTTTTAAGGGTGTGTTTAAGCAGTGTTCCAGTAGAGCCATAGATTTGTGAGGCGCTTACAATGTGGTCACCAGCAGAACACAAGCTGATGAATGTAACAAACAGTGCGCTCATGCCTGAGGCTGTACAAATCGCGCCTACTCCACCTTCTAGTGCAGCAATTCGCTGCTCTAAAACAGCAACCGTTGGATTGGTTATTCGGCTATAAATATGTCCACCTTTCTCTATATTAAATAGCGCAGCAGCATCGTCTACAGTTTCAAAAACATACGAAGTTGTTTGATAGACAGGAACAGCCCTACTTCCAAAAGACGGATCTGGTTGATAGCCAGTGTGAAGTGAAATTGTTTCAGGGCCAAAAAAAGAAGACTTTCCCATAAGTTTTATGTGTAGAAAACAAAACTAACATTTTCTCATAACTAATTACAGAGTTGTTTTGAAATTGTTCTGACTTATGTCCTAAAATTTCACACTCTATTTCTCTGATTTGTTATTTTGCTTGCGCTAGCTCAGAGCGCATTTTATCTATTGTATCTTTATAGTCTTCAGTATTAAAAATAGCAGACCCAGCTACAAAAGTGTCGGCGCCAGCAGAGGCGATTTCTTGGATGTTGTCAATTTTTACTCCACCATCAATCTCAAGTCTTGTTTTAAGGTTCTTTGAGTCAATTAGGTTTCTGACAGTTCTAAGTTTTTCCAATGTCTGCGGGATAAACGACTGTCCTCCAAACCCTGGGTTAACTGACATTAGTAAAACCATGTCTAGCTGATCAATAACATGATCAAGGTGATGAAGCGGTGTTGCAGGGTTAAAAACGAGCCCAGCTTTACAGCCGCTTTCTTTAATGAGGTGAATTGTGCGGTCTATATGCTCCGATGCTTCAGGATGGAAGGTGATATAAGATGCACCGGCACTAGCAAAGTCAGGAATAATTCTGTCCACTGGCTTGACCATAAGGTGAACATCAATTGGAGCGGTTACGCCATGGTTTCTGAGAGCTTCACAAACCAAAGGGCCGATTGTTAAGTTTGGCACATAATGATTATCCATTACATCAAAATGCACCACATCAGCTCCAGCAGCCAAAACATTATCAACCTCCTCGCCTAGTTTTGCAAAGTCTGCAGAGAGTATTGAGGGGGCAATAAAATTATCTTGTTTCATGATTGTCTCCGTTAATCAATTAAAAGGTTCTGGCCAGTCATCTCCTTTGGCTGTTCGATATCCATGAGAGATAAAAGAGTTGGAGCTAGGTCTGCAAGTGTACCAATATGTGGGCCTAATAGGGAATTTTTCTTGGTGCCAATATAAATTAGTGGGACCGGGTTGGTGGTATGCGCAGTATGGTTTTTCTGCGTTTTTGAGTTTAGCATTTGTTCTACATTGCCATGATCAGACGTAATTAAAACCTCTGTTTCGGTCTCTTTTGCAACAAGGTATATTTTGCCAAGACAGCTATCCACTGCCTCTACGGCCTTAATAGCTGCCTCAAGATTGCCAGTGTGTCCAACCATGTCTGTATTTGCAAAATTACAGATAATAAGCTTATATTTCTGATTTCTGATTTCAGAAACGAGTTTGTCAGTCAGTTCATAAGCACTCATCTCAGGCTTAAGGTCGTATGTCTTTACATGAGGAGACTGAATTAGTTTTCTGTCTTCTCCAGGAAGGATGTCCTCGACACCGCCATTAAAGAAAAAAGTAACATGGGCATACTTTTCAGTTTCCGCTATTCTAAGCTGACTAAAGCCAAGGTCTGAGATGCAGTCGCCAAGAGTGTTTTTGACTGAAATTGGTGGATAGGCACATTCAAGGTTGAAGTCCTTTTTATATTCTGTCAGGCAAACAAAATTACATGGAGAAAAACGATCTCGAGTAAATTCATCAAATTTAGGCGAAGTGAGTGCCAGCGTTATTTGTCTGGCCCTGTCAGCACGATAATTCATAAAGATGATAAGGTCATCTTGATTTACTTTGACTGGTGCTCCCACCGTAGTTGGTGCGATAAATTCATCGTTTTCACCCAAATCATATGACTTTTGAATTGCCTCTTTGGCGCTGTTTGAACTGTTCTCAGCTTTGCCTTGTGCAATCAGTTCGTATGCCTTTGAAATCCTCTCCCAGCGATAATCACGATCCATTGCATAAAAGCGTCCAACGATTGAGACAATTTTACCGACACCCAATTCTAAAATTTTTGCTTCTAATTCAGCAACATAACTTAAGGCACTGTTTGGGGGTGTGTCTCGTCCGTCAGTAAAAACATGAATATAAACCTTCCCACATTTTCTTTGTTTAGCTAGTTGAAGTACTGCAAAAATATGATCTTGATGTGAGTGAACACCGCCATCTGACAATAAGCCAAGAATGTGGACCGCCTTATCTTTTTGACTTGCTGCAGATAGAGCTTGACAAAGTACGGCGTTGCTAAAAAATTCACCAGACTTAATGTCATTATCTATTCTAGTAAAGTCCTGCTCGATAATTCTGCCTGACCCGATTGTTAAATGACCCACTTCAGAATTGCCCATTTGTCCATCTGGAAGACCTACACTCTCTCCAGAAGTACCAATAAGCGTATTAGGATAATTCTCTAAAAAACAATCCCAATTTGGCGTATTGGCAAGGGCAATCGCATTGTTTGACGTATCACTTGAGTAGCCCCATCCATCTAGAATTAAAAGCAGTTTTGTATTTTGCATTAGGATTAAAACTTAAACATTAAACAAAAAGTGAACAACATCTCCATCTTTAACAACGTAATCTTTTCCTTCGGAGCGCAACTTTCCAGCATCTTTGGCTCCTTTCTCACCTGCGAATTCAACATAGTCGTTATATGAGATTGTTTCTGCGCGAATAAAGCCTTTTTCAAAGTCTCCATGTATTTTACCTGCGGCAATCGGCGCCGAGTCTCCAATATTAATCGTCCAGGCCCTAACTTCTTTGGGACCTGCAGTGAAATAAGTTTGAAGTCCAAGCAACCTATACCCCGTCTTGATGAGTCGGTCTAAGCCGGACTCAGTTTGCCCCATTTCATCTAAAAAGCCTTGTTTGTCTTCCTCTTCAAGTTCGGCAATTTCAGCCTCAATATCTGCACAAACAGAGATCACTTGACTTTTCTCCGCACCAGCAAAGCTTGTTAAGTTTGTAAGGTGCGGGTTATTCTCAAACCCGTCTTCATTTACATTAGCGACATAAAGCACAGGCTTTGATGTCAGTAGCTGTAAGCTTTTGATTAGTTTGTTTTCGTCTTCATTAAGCTCTAAAGATCTAACAGCCATTCCCTCTTCCAAAATTGGAAGAATCTTTTCAAGTAAATTTTTTAGAGGCAGGCCCTCTTTTTGTCCTGCCTTTGAATTTTTAATAGCCTTTTGATAGGCTTTTTCAGCGCTAGAAAGATCGGCTAAAGCAAGTTCAGTATTGATGATTTCAACATCGTCTAGTGGACTAACTTTTCCTGAAACATGGATAATATCATCATTTTCAAAACATCGCACAACATGAAGTATGGCATCTGTTTCCCTAATATTTGAGAGAAACTGATTCCCAAGGCCCTCTCCTTTTGAGGCCCCTTCTACTAATCCCGCGATGTCAACAAACTCCATAGTGGTTGGAAGTATTTTTTCAGGGTTCGCTATATTTGCAAGGTTTTGCAGTCGAGAGTCATTTACTGGAACAATTCCAATATTAGGCTCTATTGTGCAAAAAGGATAGTTTTCTGAGTCAATTCCAGCTTTGGTCAGAGCATTAAAGAGTGTTGACTTGCCAACATTTGGAAGCCCTACAATGCCGCACTTAAATCCCATTATCTTTCTCCAATGCTACGTATGAAGAGCCTTCATGGCATCTTCAAAGTTTCCAGTGACTAACAGGTCAGTTATTTCTATTGCGCTTGACAAGCTCTCCTCTATTGACTTTAGTTCTGATTTGCTTGGAGCTTTTAGAACATAATCGACAACATCATGTTTCGATCCAGGATGGTCTATACCAATTCGAAGACGATAGAAGTTATTTGATCCAAGGGCTTTTATGATGTCCCTTAGGCCATTATGACCCCCATGACCCCCGCCAAGCTTTATTCTGACAGTTCCAACAGGTAGATCGAGCTCATCATGAACAACCAAGATCTCTTCTGGTGAGACATCATAGTAATTTAAAAAACTTTTGACAGAGCCGCCAGAACTATTCATAAAAGTTTGAGGCTTAAGAAGAAAAATTTTATTAGTATTAAGACTGATACTCGAAGCCTCACCAAAAAATTTGGATTGACTAGTAAACTTAGAGCCATTTAAAGAAGCCAATGACTCAACAAACCAAAAGCCTGCATTGTGACGATGTTCCTGATAATCTTTTCCGGGGTTCCCCAGTCCAACAATTAGCTTAATCATTACAACGCTTCATTTTACGCTTGTTGAGCCAACAAGAATGACGATACTTTATTCGT
>Ga0208765_1001947_pt1 | contig 11969 bp, 9 predicted proteins | sample ETNtaG_2_FD_185783 | JGI IMG/M metagenome (GOLD analysis project Ga0208765, IMG submission 185783) | Marine microbial and viral communities from oxygen minimum zone, Eastern Pacific Ocean - ETNP201406SV203 (SPAdes) (version 2) | ecosystem: Environmental > Aquatic > Marine > Oceanic ... | reverse complement strand
GCCGGCTTTGCTTAATTTGTTCAGTCTTGTCACAAGATTTATTTCTCCTTATATTTTAATAAGAATGATTCTGAAACTGATAAAAAAACTGAAGGGATTCTGAAAAAATATATATCCAGAAACTTCTACTAATTTCAGTAAAAACTGAAACTGATTCCTTCATATGTATTGCAATATCTGCCTAATAAATGGAGAATCATTCTTATTTAACTTGTTTTAGTGAATCATCATTGGAAGGGAGATAGCATAAAAACAAGAGGAGAAGAACCTCGTTTCATGGAAGAATAATTTTCTCCCTTCCATCATATCCACTGCCACCTGTTGCACGGGTGAAATTTACCTGGTATAAAAAAATCGATTCAAACATTCAGTAAATATTTATTCAGCTTATTGAAGACGATCGGGAATTTTTTTCTGATAAATGAAAAGGCTGTTTAGAGCAGGACTAAATGCAGACCGCACCAAATTACCTCAAACCTGGCATTCCATCAGGGCTCAAAAGAGTAATAATTCCCATTGTAGAAGCCAACGAGCAGTCTCTTTCAGGATACGGTTGTCTGGTCACTGATCCTGATGAAATTGAAATTGAAATCGTACGCTGGCCTTCGGTGGGGAAACGTCCTGTTGACACGGATAGCGGCGATGAGGGTGGTACTACCGAAGGGATGTTTGTCTGTGAGTGGAAGGGAGATATCCTTTATGGTAGAAATGAGGCCGTTGACGGTCATTATATTCTTGGTTATGGAACTGAACCGGAACAGGCATCTGAGCACCATTCAAATAAACCTGAAAGACTGCTGCTTTGGCATGCTAACTATCATCCTGATGGGGGTCAGCTCTTTTTCCCACAGACATCAAAACCTTTTCTGGTTCCACTTGCACTACCGGGAGATGATGTAGCCCCCGAGGATTTTGTCTGCTTTCACTTCACCGGAAACGAAGGGCTCTACATTCATCCCAATGTCTGGCATGATGGGGCACTGACGGCCTTAGATCAGCACTGTTTCTTTGACAAGCAGGGGGCTGTACATGCGCGGGTTTCCGTTGAGTTCCCGAGGGAATTTAAATGCCTACTTGAGGTCCCACTGGAACGAATTAACAGGTCCTAGATAATACTGCTTTTTACTGAACTTAAAGTGGTTTGTTTTGAATTCCTTCAGATTTATTCTCTCATTGTACTCAAGTATAATAAAAAATTATTTTCTTAAATATCCAACTTTTCTTTCCCTAGATGAAATAATTCTATTTAGTTTTTTTATACATAATTACCAAAATGGCTGACACGCTTCCCAGAGAGTATACGTTTTCAGGACTTACTGAAGGGCAGTCCAAAATTACTGTGATTACAGGTTCTGGCATTGATGTAGAAGCAGGACTTCCCTCTTTCAGAGGTGAAAAAGGATATTATGAAGACCGTGAAGCTGCCTACCTTGCTTCAGTTGAAGCGCTAAATTCTGAACCTGTGCGGCAATGGAGATGGTACCTGAGCAGATTTGTAAGTTATCATGCCACGCCACCAGCTAAATCCCATTTTTCACTGGCGGAGCTTGAAGCAAATAAAGGTGAAAACTTTTTAGGAATTGTTACTCAGAATATTTCCGGACTTCACAGCAAGGCCGGCAGTAAGAAGGTATTAGAGATACACGGATGCATTCATGAAATGAGAAGTCTGGAAAATGGGGAGTGTAAGCCACTGCCAAAATCATGGGTTGATTTACATCCTGAAGAAAAGGAATTAAAATACTGGCGTCCAAATGTGTGCTTCATTGGAGAAAGCTATGAAGACTACCCGCTCCCAGAATCAATAGAAGCATGCAGAAACTCTGATGTCGTACTTGTGATCGGTACTGCAGGTGTAATCCATACACCTGTCTGGCTGGCAGAAGAAGGACGGATTTCCGGAGCAGTTGTGGTCAATGTTAATCCAAATCCCGGAGAAGTTGACAGGGTATCAGATTATACATTTCGTGGAACAGCCTCTGATTATTTTAATTTATGATTTAATATATATTAAATTTAAAAAGATTTACTGAAAAATGAGATAAATGAACTTAAATAATATATCTCTAAACATATTTTTCTCTCTCTCCCAGAAATTGTCCCATTCTTGAAATACCTGCCTGGAATTTTTTAATTTATTTTTTAGTTGCACCGGTCATTGAAAAAATGCTGAAACTTTATTTATCTAAACATTATTACTTCGCAGTATCCTCATTTTTCAGTGGGAATTTATCCTTTAAAAAAAGTTTATGATTAAATTTTTGTAAATAAGAATTGGATGAAAAATTTATTTCATATCTTCTTAATTTTATGCTTTTTTTTCAGTAACTTTGCCTGTACCACAAATACATCAGATGGGGGGATATTATTTTACCGTGAAAAATATGGAGAATGGGACTGGCATAAAGATGGCGATGAGTTAAAGGACAGTAGAAAATATGAAGGTGATATTAGAAAAGGTGAACCACATGGAAGAGGGAAATTAATTCATTATAAATTTCCCAAAGAATCAGTCTTTTATTTCAGTTATGCGGGGGCATTGGATACGAGCCAACTTTCAGTTTTAGCATCAACAGCGATTTTTGGTGTATTTATATGGATGATACTGAATTTAGATGCAGATATAAAACTGCATGCCGTCTATGAAGGAGATTGGAAGAGGGGGAAAAAGCATGGAAAGGGCACATATTTTTTCCCCAATGGAGACAGATATGAGGGAGATTGGAAGAGAGGGAAAACAAATGGCCAGGGGACCTATTATTTTTCAGGAGGCGACAAATATGTGGGAGAATGGAAAGATGGGGAAAAACATGGTCAAGGGATATACTTCTTTTCTGAAGGAGACAGGTTTGAAGGAAAATGGAAGTATGATGAAGTACACGGTAAAGGCACTTATGTTTATCCTGGTGGAGAGAGATTTTCAGGAGAATGGAAGGACGGGAATAAATATAAGCATGGTCGGCTGATTTTTCCGAAATGACTAAGAATTACTAAAGTATTTTTCGAAAATATTTTATGAAAAAAAGTACTGTCAATTTCCTGACATTTTTTTAATTTCTCTTACTGCATTTGCTCAGTCTGCAGATACAGGAATTTTATATCTTTGGGAACTTTCATCCGGAAAGGTATGGAAGAATTTTGGAGATGAAAAAACCCAGCAAATATACAAGGGCGAAATCAAAAACCAAAAACCTGAAGGATTGGGCATCATGCTTTTTCCTGATGGGACAAAGTATATGGGAATGTGGAAGCTTGGTAAAAAGCATGGCCAGGGGACACTCACTATGTCTGATGGTGAAAAAATGTCAGGAGAATGGAAAGAAAACAAAGAATGGAATATCACAAAATATGACGCAAATGAAAAAATAATTGCAAAGTACCTTAATGGGGAGGAGCTTGTTGATTTTAAAAAAGAAGGTGTTTTATTTTATCGTACAGAATCTGGAAGAACAGGATGGTTTAACACAGGTGATCAGATTGATGGTTACAAATATGTGGGTGAAATTGAAAATGAGCAGCCAAACGGCTGGGGTAAATTAACTTATCCTTCAGGAGACAGGTATGAAGGAGAATATAAGGACGGTTATGCACATGGACAAGGGACTTTTACTTATGCTGATGGCAGGAAAGGTGTGGGTGCGTTCATAGATAATAAACCATGGAATATAACTGAATACAATCAGGAAGGTAAAATTGTTGGACGTTATATTGATGGGGTCAGGACGGTTTTCATTAATACGGTTGGAGTTTTGTATACACATAAGGAAGATGGAGTTTGGGTTTGGTATGAAAGTGATGAAATGAGGGATGAGGGAGGAAAATACGAAGGAGAAATTGAAAATGGGAAACCTGAAGGGAGGGGTGTAGTGACGTATCGTAATGGCACAAAATATGTGGGGATTTTCAAAAATGGAGCCTGGCATGGAAAGGGAAATTTCTATTTTCCTGATGGTGAAAAATGGGTGGGAGAATTCAGAGAAGATAAACCGTGGGACGTCACATGGTATGACAACCAGGGAAAAATTATTGCCAAATGGGGGGATGGAGTTAAAATAGATTGAGAATGAAAAAAGCTCAGACATACAACTGAACTAAAGCTTAACCTTTTAACAAATAAAACGTTTACTTTGAATTTATGCCCAGACTTGTACTCATAATCCTGATTGTTTGTTTGCTTGAACTGGCATATTATCTGATAAACAAGTATTTGTTTAAAAGAACATTGACTGAAATAAACTGGTGGGAATGGATAGCAGTGGTTCTGATCATTCCTTCAATATTGGCTTATCTCTACTACAGGCAGTCCTAAACCGTTTATTATTGCCATGCAGCAGTAATCGGAGAAACGTTATATGCATGCCTTAATAATAAATTTCAGTGGCTAGTGATATCTTTCGTTAAAATTTATGCTTATATTTACATTCGCATTGCACAACTTTAAATGTAAAATTTAAAAACAAAATGACTATTAATAATGAGAAGTCTCATCATGTTAGGTTCGAAGTTGCAAGTGAACGACGGACAATCAGAGAATATTCTTTAATTCCCGAATCGGACCCTTCAGCGAAGGAACAGCACGTATCCGAACATCTGATGCTGCAGGATATTCAGCGATTTGCACAGAGTGGGGATTCAGAGGGAGTTAAAGAGCTTTTACAGAAATTCCCCGAATCAAAAAGAGAAGACCTGAGCACAATGCTGCAAAAAAGTGCTGCTGAGAAGGGCAAAACCCTGGAACTGTAAACGGTTTCTTCATGCAAGAGTTCTTCTGGCTCTTTCCATTAATGTTTTTTTCACCATCCAAAATGATATTGTTACGTAGAGTATGGTTTGAAGTGTTTAATCTGTAACGTATTGACTTAACTGGTATAATATTCATGTATCTCATCGATTTGAACAAGTTAACGCATGTTACTAAAGCTCTACATAAAAACCTTTGAAATTTATTTGAAGAAAAAATGAAGACATAGTTACTGTAATCACCTTTCTTGCACTATATACAGAGTAATGGTATAGATTTTATTCTTCAATTAATGAACAAAGCTGCTGTGAAATATAATTTTAATCTATTTTCAACAATTTTTCCTTTGAAAGAAAAGAAGTATTTCAATTTACTGTGCTCTTTTCTTGTCAGTCTCATAGTTCCGATTCCCATTCTAAATGCTGCAGATTTTCAGAAGGGATTTCAAGCACATCTGAAAGGAGATTATATCTCGGCAATCAAAGAATGGGGACCGCTGGCAGCACAGGGTGATGCCTCTGCACAATTCAACATTGGAAATATGTTTGATTTTGGAAAAGGAGTCGCTGAGGATAATGCTCAGGCTGTGTACTGGTATAATAAATCGGCAGAACAGGGTAACGCAAATGCACAATATGCCCTTGGCTGGATGTATGAAAACGGTGAAGGTGTGGTGAAGGATCTGGCAATGGCATTCAGATGGTACAAAAGGGCCGCTGAGCGTAATCATCCTGCGGCACAGACAAATCTAGGCTGGATGTATGAAAATGGGAAAGGTGTAGTGAAGGATGATGTTCAGTCGGTATTCTGGTACAGACAAGCCGCAGAACTGGGGCAGGCAGAGGGACAGTTGAATCTTGGAATCATGTACAAAAAAGGAAAGGGAGTGGATGAGGATTACGATGAAGCAGTTTTTTGGTTTGAAAAAGCAGCCGCCCAGGGACATGTAAACGCTCAGTTAAATCTGGGAGTAATATACAAAAATGGTGAAGGAGTAGCACCAGACCATGAAAAAGCCGTTTACTGGCTTAAAAAAGCAGTTAATCAAGGTCACTCAGCAGCGATGACAAATCTTGGTTGGATGTATGAAAATGGAAAAGGTTTAGTCCAGGATTATAAAAAGGCATTCGAACTGTATTCGAAAGCTGCAGATAAAGGCCAGGCTGAAGGTCAATTGAATCTGGGCATTATGTACAATAAAGGCAAGGGAGTTGAGAAGAATTATAAATGGGCAGTATTCTGGTATAAACAGGCTGCAGATAAGGGAAATGCTGAAGCACAACTTAATCTTGGCATTATGTTCAAATACGGCAGAGGTGTGGAGGAAAATTATACACAGGCTGTTAACTGGTTTAAAATGTCTGCGGAACAGGGAAATGTTGAGGCACAGTCCAATTTGGGCTGGATGTATGAATATGGGAAAGGAGTGGACCAGGATTATTCACAAGCAATTTCATGGTATCAAAGAGCTGCTGAACAAGGCAATGTCAGTGCTCAGATGTATCTTGGTATTATTTATACATATGGCAAGGGTGTCAACAAGGACTATTCAAAAGTATTTTACTGGTATAAAAAAGCTGCGGACCTGGGAGATTCGTTAGCCCAGTTGAATCTTGGAATTATGTATCAATATGGTAAAGGAGTGGAAGAAGATTACTCTGAGTCAGTATTTTGGTATAAAAAAGCCGCAGAGCAGGGCCAGGCAGAAGCACAGACCAGCCTTGCCTGGATGTATGAAAACGGGAAAGGAATTGAAATAGACAACGAACAGGCTGTTTACTGGTACAAGAAAGCAGCGGAACGGAGTGATACAAATGCTCAATTGAAACTGGGCATAATATACAAAAACGGCAGCGACACTACGGAAGATTATACACAGTCTTTCTACTGGTACAAAAAAGTGGCAGAGCAGGGAGATGCAGTTGCACAGTTAAACGTTGGAATCATGTATGAATACGGCAAGGGAGTAGGTGAGGATTACAGTCAGGCAGCTTTCTGGTACAAAAAAGCCGCTGAGCAGGGTCATTCAGAAGCACAGGCAAACCTTGGTTGGTTCTACTTGAATGGAAAAGGGATGGAACTTGATTATAAAAAGGCTGTCGAATGGTATAAAAAAGCCGCTGAACAGGGTTATACAAGTGCTCAGCTTAGTTTAGGCGAGATTTATAAAAACGGTAAAGGAATTCCTGAAGATTATACGCAGGCATTTTACTGGTACAAAAAGGTGGCAGAAAAGGGTGACTCCAGCGCGCAGTACAATCTCGGTCTCATGTATGAATATGGAAAAGGTACTGCGGAAGATTATACGCAGGCTGTTCAATGGTATAAAAAAGCTGCGGAACAGGGAGATACACAAGCGCAGTTGAACCTTGCCCTTATGTATAAATATGGGACAGGTGTGTCGGAAGATTTTTCTCAGGCAGTTTTCTGGTACAAAAAAGCCGCTGAACAGGGAGATACGAAAGCTCAGGTAAATCTGGCTACCATGTATAATGCCGGTGAAGGTGTTCCTGAAAATTATATTTTAGCCTACAAGTGGTCGAATCTTGCGGCAGCACGTGGAAGTGAGCAAGCCAGGGATTTGAAAAACGAGCTGAGGAAACGTATGACACGGGGACAAATTGCTGAAGCACAGCAGTTATCTATTGAATGGGAACAAAGTGTAAGCAGCCAATGAAACAGTATGCAGGATTGAATTTGCAGAAATTGATTCCATTCAATGGATTTTTCAAAAATTCCTGACTTAAGTTTTTTGGCTATAAACTATTACAAGTGACTAGTTTTAAAGCTCTTGAATTGAGGTAGCTTTTTTTTAAGGACGTAAATTTTTCTTTGTGCATCTCTCTTTGTTTCAAAGAAACCTATACGTATTCTGAACAATAGTTCCTCGGATGAGGCAGAATCCAGTTTTTGCGAAATATAGCTGAAGTCAGTTTCTGTGCTTATGTCAGCAAGATCCTTCAATGCATCTGACTGATTTTTATAAAGTGGAAGCTGAATGACCCAGGACTTATTCAGTGGCTGTCTAAGGTCTATCACCGGTCTGGAAAGTTCCTGAGGCCCTGGCTGAACCGGCCAGGATTGTGAGGGAAAAAGCCTCTCTTCCTGATATTTTTCAATAATTTCCTTCCCAGTCATTCGAGCATCTTCAAGATTCTTGAAAAATCCTACCCTGACTCTATACCAGTATTTTTCTTCGAATTTTGTTTCAGTACGCTGCAGATAAGCATAGTAACCATCATGAATCAGGCGTTTAAGCAAAGAGACTGCGTGAGAGAATTGTTCATGCTCAATTGAAATTAGCTGTATGGAAAACTTCCCCCGTTTTTTGCGCGCAAGAATGTCTTTTACGGCTGTCATTTCATAGGGGAACTGTACTCTAATCGATTTTTTATTTCTTAAGAGATGCCATTCTCTGGGCGAAAGTGGGGTGATTGTGCTGTCAAATTTATAATGATTTTGTACCATTATTGTGTGCCAGTTTTCAGAAGATACGCCTGGGTTGCTGATAGGTATGACATCCCAGAATGGACTGCCAGTTTCCACTAAATGTGACCACTCTGTACCATTTGAAATTTTTTCTGCAACTTCATCATCATTATCTTTTGAAGTCTCGTTGTCTTCCGAAAATTGATTAGTTGTAATATTATCATTCAACTCTTCTGGAGGTTCTATTAACAGTGTGGCAACAGCATTTTCCTGGTTGTCAGCCATTTGCAGATAGATTAACAGCCATAAGACACCTGCCATTGCAAATGCGGTAAACCACATCAGCAAAAGTCTAAAAGTACGTTTTTTATTCAATAGATCACCTTGGAACAGGTTTGTTAAGTTGGCTTCTCTTTCTTTTGATTCGCAATTTTATATACAAAAGTATAGCATGCATAGCTTAAAAAACAGCATTATCGCCTATATAATGAGGTGCAAAACTGACAGCAGTTTAGCTTAATTTTTCTACAGCATAATGAAAATTTCTGACAACACACTGTATTTGGAAGATATTTCTGCGGAATTGATCATGCAGGAATATGGTTCGCCGCTTTATGTCTATGAAGAATCGGTATTGCGTTCTTGTTTCAGACAGTTAGTTTCCGGGTTTCCTGAAGGTTTACTGCGCATCCATTATTCCATGAAAGCAAATTCCAATCAATCCATACTAAAAATTCTTTGCGAGGAAGGTTCTTCCATTGATGCAGTTTCAGAATACGAGGTACGACTTGCTCTTGAATCAGGATTTGAACCGGGCCAGATAATTTTTACAGGCAACAACAATAATCTTGAAGAGATTGAGTATTGTGTTGAGCAGAAGGTTTTGATAAATCTCGGATCATTGGCTTTACTGGAACTCTATGGCAATAGACATTCTGGAACGACTGTTTCGGTTAGAATAAACCCTGGTCTCGGGGCAGGGCATCATGCTCACTGCATAACTGGTGGGCCGGATTCCAAGTTTGGTATTTATCATGATCAAATCGATTCAGTACTTGAATTGGCAAAAAAATACAGTCTGACAATTAACGGTGTTCATTCTCACATTGGCACAGGTATTTTTGAAGCTGAACCTATGCTGGAAGCAATGGAAATGACTTTAGCTGTTGCTGAAAAATTTCCGGATTTGGAGTTTGTTGATTTTGGCGGAGGTTTCGGAATCCCATACAGGCCTGATCAGTCGGCTTTGGATATGAATGACTTAAGTCAGAAAATGACCTACAGATTCAAGGAATTCATGAAAAATTATGGACGTGACCTGGAAATGAAAATTGAACCTGGGAAATTGCTGGTGGGACCTGCAGGCATTTTATTGACTACCGTTACAAATATTTCTGAAACGCCAAAATATCGATTCGTGGGTGTTGATTCCGGATTCAACCACCTCTTGCGTCCAACAATTTATGGAGCGTATCACCGGATTATTAACGCCAGCTGTGTTTCCGGGAACGAAGAAGATATTGTAGTTGTTGGTAATATCTGCGAAAGTGGAGATATTTTGAGTAGATCCGGAGAAGAAATAAATCGACGTCTTCCTTCCCCAAAAATTGGTGACAGACTGGCTTTTCTGGATGTTGGTGCATACGGTATGTCAATGAGTTCACAATATAATTTCCGACCTCGTCCGGCAGAAATTTTGGTAAAAGAAGGTCGAAGCCGTTTGATAAGAAGTGCTGAGTCTTATGAGGACCTCACAAGAAATTTCCCCAGTATCTGAATGAACAGTATAGTTAAGAAACAGAATAAGCAGAGTAAGCGTAAAGGCCGACAACTTGACCCGTCGGCACTTGCAGAAGTTCAGAAATTACTGGAGGACTTGCCGCGCAGAAAGGAACTTCTTATTGAAGCACTTCATTTGATTCAGGATAAGTATCATTATTTGTCAGCAAATCATCTGGTGGCACTGGCACATGAACTGAAGTTGTCTTCAGCGGAAGTTTATGAGGTGGCCACATTTTATCACCATTTTGACGTGATAAAAGAATCTGACCTTAATGGACCAGACAACGCACCGCCTCCGCCTATTACGGTTCGTGTATGTGATTCAGTCACCTGCGAAATGTCAGGTGCAAAAGAACTTTCAGACGCACTCAAGAAGGCATCACTAACTGTTCCAGATTCTGGAGAGCCTGTCCGTATTCAGTCCGTGCCTTGTGTCGGACGCTGCCAGCATGCACCTGTAGCTGTAGTGGGTAAAAACCCTGTAGATTATGCCTCTGCAGAGATAGTCAGGCAGAAAGTGGAAGAAAAAGCAGTGATTCCGGAAATTCCTCAATACACAGGATTTGATGAATACAGGGCATCCGGAGGATACAAGCTTTTTCAGGAATGTATTACAGCAAAGAAAACCCCGGAAAAAGTTATAAATGAATTAAAGAATTCCGGTCTGAGGGGCCTTGGGGGTGCCGGATTCCCTGCGGGTACAAAATGGGAGATAGTGAAGAAGTTTCCAGCACCTAGACTTCTGGCAGTTAACATAGATGAAGGAGAACCGGGGACATTCAAGGACAGGTATTTTCTTGAAACTGATCCGCATCGTTTCCTGGAAGGAAGCCTGATTGCCGCCTGGGCAGTGGAAATTGAAGAAATTTATCTTTATCTGCGTGATGAATACGCTGCAGGACATGAAATTTTGCGCAGCGAAATTCAAAAATTGGAAGGTTTTTTCAAGGGTCAATTATGCAGGATTCATTTACGTCGTGGAGCAGGTGCTTATATCTGCGGTGAAGAATCTGCAATGATTGAATCAATCGAAGGCAAACGGGGGATTCCACGTTTGCGACCGCCTTATGTTGCCGAAGTTGGATTGTTCGGCAGACCCACTCTGGAACACAACATGGAAACTCTGCACTGGGTTCGGGATATAGTTGAAAAAGGAGCCGAATCATTTTCTGAGCACGGACGCAGAGGTCGCAAGGGGCTACGTGCTTTTTCAGTAAGTGGACGTGTAAACAAACCTGGAGTGCACCTTGCACCAGCCGGAATTTCCATTCGTGAATTGATAGATGAATACTGTGACGGAATGCTGCCTGGACATAAATTTTATGGATATTTCCCGGGAGGTGCATCCGGAGGTATATTGCCGGCATCGCTGGGAGATGCGCCCCTGGATTTTGACACCCTCCAGGAATATGGCTGTTTCATTGGTTCAGCAGCAGTGATAGTTTTTTCAGAAAAGGATGCAGCTCGAGATTTGGCTCTTAACGCAGTGCGTTTTTTTGAGCATGAATCATGCGGCCAGTGTACACCATGTCGTTCAGGTACATCAAAAGCCATCCCGTTGATGAAAAAAGATAAATGGGATAAGACTCTATTGGAAGAACTTTCACTTACAATGGAAGATGCTTCGATTTGCGGATTGGGGCAGGCGGCACCTAATCCATTGCGAAGCGTGATCAAATATTTCCCGCAGGAGGTGTGAATAATGGAAACTGTTTCATTTGAACTGAACGGTCAGTCAATTGATGCTTTGCATGGAGAGACCATTCTTCAGGCTGCAGATAGGGTTGGGATAAATGATATTCCACGTCTTTGCTACAAAAAAGGATATCGGTCCGATGGAAATTGCCGCTCATGCGTGGTTGAAATTGAGGGGGAGCGCGTACTTGCTCCTTCCTGCTGCCGCTATCCGCAACAGGGCATGAAAGTTAACAGCAGAAGTGATCGAGCTGTACATTCGCAAAAAATGGTACTGGAACTGCTTCTCGCGGACATGCCTGATGGAGGCAAATCACCATAT
>Ga0208765_1001937_pt1 | contig 12023 bp, 14 predicted proteins | sample ETNtaG_2_FD_185783 | JGI IMG/M metagenome (GOLD analysis project Ga0208765, IMG submission 185783) | Marine microbial and viral communities from oxygen minimum zone, Eastern Pacific Ocean - ETNP201406SV203 (SPAdes) (version 2) | ecosystem: Environmental > Aquatic > Marine > Oceanic ... | reverse complement strand
TCCTCAGGGATCCGTTCCTCCGGGATGAGGGCCACGGTCAGGTGCAGCCCACCCGGGCCAGGACGACGTCAAGTTCGTCAACCATTCCGGTGTAGAAGGTACCGAAATCGCCGTAGCGAGCTGAGGCCCGGTCATAGCGCATCGTGTAGACGACGTCTTTGAGGTCGTCGGGATGCTGGCCGAACAGGGTCACCCCCCACTCGAAGTCGTCGATGCCCGTCGAACCGGTCACCACCTGGAGGATGCGGCCGGCGAACTTCCGCCCTGAGATGCCGTGCTCCATCATCAACTCATGGCGGTCGTCGTAGGGCAACTCGAACCAGTTGGCGCCTACTTCGCGAGTCTTGGACATCGGGTAGAAGCACCACGCAGGCATGCCCTCGGGCGGAAGTTCCGGATGTAGGCGGGCTCGCTTCATCTCGTCGGGCACGCCCTGGGCGTACTCGGACACCTCGGTGAGGCTGAGGTAGCTGTCGACCACCTCGAGTCCGGCGGCCACCAGCCCGGTCTGCAGGTCGCGTAGTCGCCACAGGTCGGTGCCCAGAGCCATGATGGCCAGGTCGGCCTTGTGGCCGAGGATGGCCACCGGGACCACCTGGTCGCCGGCTGCGGTAGCCGAGTCCACGGTAGACCGCACGGCGCTGGCGTCGGAATGGCCACAGACCTTCAGGAACAGGTGTAGGACGGCCAGGCCGTCGGACGGGGAGACGGGTTCGCTCATCGCAGCGAGTCTACGGAGGGGCTCCTGATGCGCTGTCAGTCGCCGGTATAGAGATTCAACCGGTCTCCGCGGGCGAACCCCGCTAGCTGCAGGTTGGCCGTCCGAGCCGTTTCGACGGCCAGGGCTGATGGGCCGCTGACGGCCACCAGGCAGGCGAAGCCGGCGGCCCAGGCCTTCTGGGCCATCTCGAAGGAGGCCCGGCCACTGACCCACAGGCCCAAGTCGCCGGCTGGCAGGCGCTCGTCCATGTGCAGGCGCCCCACCACCTTGTCCACCGCGTTGTGGCGACCGATGTCCTCTCGCAGCACCAGCGGCTGACCGGTGCGGTCGAAGGCCACCGCGGCGTGTACCGCTCCGGTGGTCGAAAAGAGGGCCTGCCCGTCGACGCGATCCGATATGGCGGCCAGGACCTCGACGTCGAACGGCTCGACGTCCAGTGGGCGGAGGCGTTCGCGGAGTTCGTCGATGGCTACGGTCCCGCAGATCCCGCACGAAGAGGAGGCTGGACCCAGGCGGGGCGTGGGCGTCGGTGCCCGGCCACCTGTGTCCACGGTGACGTCGTTGAACTCGGCCTCCATGGCCAGGCCCTGTCCGCAGTAGCGGATGGTGTGGACAGGGGCATCGGACAGTACGCCCTCGGTGACGCAGAACCCCACGGCTAGCTCGAAGTCGTCGCCAGGGGTGCGCATGGTGGTGGCTATCAGTTCACCGTCGAGGCGGATGGACATGGGTTCTTCGACGATCAGGTCGTCGGGAACTCGGCGGTTGCCGTCGGGGTCGACCCTGCGGGTCAGGACCCGGGTGGTGCGGCCCCGACTCACGATTGGACTCCGGCGAGGAAGTTCATGACTACCAGTGAACAGGCTCCGCTCCGAAAACGCGGAACGGACGCCCCGGAGGGCGCCCGTCGCGCGTACTCGAAACGGTGGATCCCGTTTCTAGAAATCCATGTCCGGCATGCCGCCACCGGCCGCACCTTCGGCCGGGGCGTCGGCGATGACGGCCTCGGTGGTGAGGAACAGCGCAGCGATGGAGCCTGCGTTCTGAAGGGCCGAACGGGTCACCTTGGCGGCATCGATGATGCCCGCGGCGACCAGGTCCTCGTAGTCCCCTGTGTCGGCGTTGAGGCCGACCGAACCCTCGAGATTGCGGACCTTTTCGACAATGACGCCGCCCTCGAGGCCTGCGTTCACGGCGATCTGGTTCAGCGGGCCCTCGAGCGCCTTGGCCACGATGCGGGCACCAGTGGCCTCGTCGGCCTCCAGTCCTTCGGTCGCACCCTCAGCGGCCGCCTGGGCACGAAGCAGCGTCACGCCGCCACCAGCCACGACGCCCTCCTCGATGGCCGCCTTGGTGGTGCTCACGGCGTCCTCGATGCGGTGCTTCTTCTCCTTGAGCTCGACCTCGGTGGCCGCTCCGACCTTCAGGACGGCCACGCCGCCGGACAGCTTGGCCAGGCGCTCCTGGAGCTTCTCGCGGTCGTAGTCCGAGTCGGTGTTGTCGATCTCGCCCTTGATCTGGGCGATCCGGCCGGCGATGTCGGCCTCATCGCCACTGCCTTCGACGATGGTGGTCTCGTCCTTTGAGACCACGATCTTGCGGGCCTGGCCGAGCATGTCCAGCGTGACGGCGTCGACCTTTAGGCCGACCTCCTCGGATATGACCTGGCCGCCGGTGAGGATGGCCATGTCCTGGAGCATCGCCTTGCGACGGTCACCGAAACCGGGGGCCTTGACGGCCGCCGCGTTGAACGTCCCACGGATCTTGTTGACCACGATGGTGGCCAAAGCCTCACCCTCGACGTCCTCGGCGATGATGAGCAGCGGACGGTTGGTCTGCATGACCTTCTCGAGCGCCGGCACCAGGTCGCGAACGGCGGTGACCTTGGAACCCACCAACAGGAGGTATGGGTCCTCGAGGACGGCCTCCATCCGGTCGGGGTCGGTCACGAAGTACGGCGAGATGTAGCCCTTGTCGAAGCGCATGCCCTCGACTAGGTCCATCTCCATGCCGAAGGTCTGGCCCTCTTCGACGGTGATGACGCCGTCCTTGCCTACCTTGTCGATGGCCTCGGAGATCATGGCGCCGATCTCGGCGTCAGCTGCCGAGATGGCGGCCACGTTGGCGATCTGATCCTTGTCGCTGGACACGTCCTGGGCCGAGTTCCGGATGGAGTCCACGGCGGCAGCCACGGCGGCCTCGATGCCCTTTTTGATCGACATCGGGTTGGCGCCGGCGGCCACGTTTCGTAGGCCCTCTCGGACCATCGACCAAGCCAGCACGGTGGCTGTGGTGGTGCCGTCACCGGCGACGTCGTCGGTCTTCTTGGCGACCTCTTTAACCAGTTCGGCTCCGATGCGCTCGTAGGGGTCCTCGAGGTCGATCTCCTTGGCGATGGAGACGCCGTCGTTGGTGATGGTGGGGGCACCCCACTTCTTCTCGAGGACGACATTGCGACCCTTGGGGCCGAGGGTGACGCGCACGGCGTCGGCCAGTTGGTTCATGCCTCTCTCGAGGGAGCGGCGGGCCGTCTCGTCGAACGTGATGATTTTCGCCATCGTGGATGCCTCTCAGTCAGATATTTCGGTCGATCAAATGGGCCAGCGACGCACAGGCGCGACTGCTGGCACTCTCTTACTGCGAGTGCTAATCCAACCAGCGGATCGGCAGTTTTCCAACGTGCGCGGGACCGGCCCGCCCATTGTCGGCCGCCTCGGCGGCCGACCGGAGATCAGGTCAGCCCCCGGCGACAGCCGGGACGATGGCCACCGTGCCACCCTCGGGCACCGCTGTGTCAAGTCCGTCGAGGAAGCGGACGTCCTCGTCGCTCACGAACACGTTCACGAAGCGGTGCAGAGCGCCAGACTCGTCGGTGATGCGCTCGGTGAACCCCGGGTGGGTGGCATCCAGAGCGGCTAGGACCTCACCGACGGTGCCGGCCTCGACGTCGACCTCGGGCTTGCCGGAGGTCAACGGACGGAAGGTGGTGGGGATGCGGACGGTGACGGCCATGGCAGGAACGCTATCGACGGTCCAGCGCCTCGCCGACGACTAGTTCCACCAGGGCCGTCGGCTCACTCAGGGCCCGGTCCATCCCGAACCGGTCCGACAGTGACACCACTCCGGCCCGGCCCGCCACCTCGGGTTCGGCACCTCCGACCACCACCAATAGGGGCACGCCAGCGGCGGCAGCGTAGATCCCCACGCCCCCGACGACCTTGCCGTCGTAGGAGGTCGGGTCTAGCCACCCCTCGCCGGTGACCACCAGGTCAGCGTCGGCCACGTGCTCGTCAAGCCGGAGTTCCTCGGCCACCAGGTCAATGCCGTCGACCAACTCGGCGCCCATGGCGGCCAGCCCACCGGCCAGACCACCGGCCGCCCCAGCTCGATCCAAAGCGGAGACATCGACGTCGAACCGTTCGCCATAGACCTGCACGAGGCGCTCGAGGCGACGGTTCAATAGCCGAACATGGGCGTCAGTGGCCCCCTTCTGAGGACCGAACACTTCGGCGGCGTCAGTGAATCGAGTCCGGACGTCACACGCCACCAGGATCTCCACTCCCCGGTACCGGGCCTGCGATCCCATGGCGTCGATAGCCCCCAAACCGCCGTCGGTGGTGGCCGATCCCCCCATGCCGACGACGACCCGTCGGGCGCCGGACTCCACGGCGCTCAGAATCAGCTCACCCACCCCGGCGGTGGTGGCGTCCAGAGGGTGGTTGCCGTCGGCGCCGCCGGCCAACTCCAGGCCGGCCACCCGTGCCATCTCGATGACCGCCGTGCCCCGGTCGAGCCGCCAGCCGACCTCTACGGGGTCGCCCAGCGGGCCGGTGACCACCGTGGAGCGGTCGGGGCCACCCAGTACGTCGAGCAGGCCCTCCCCGCCATCGGCCATGGGTACCTCGATGCAGTCGACACCAGCGGTGTCAGCCGCTCGTCCTATGGCCGCAGCCATCTCACGGGCCGTAGCCGTACCCCGGAACTTGTCGGGGGCGGCGACCAACTTCATCCGGGAACCACGCGCACCCCTGGACCACCCCATCCGGCCAACGGGCCGACCAGAGGGTCAGCCGCCCTGGATGGCCAGGTCGGACCCGAGGATGATCACGATGTCGGCGTTGTCCACCCGATCCAGAGAACTGTCGGGCACCGCCAGACCACCGGTCGGGAACTGCGAGAGGATGTTCGGGTCCTCGCCGAAGTGGTCCTGGATGAGCCGGGCGTTGTGGGCGTAGCCGGTCTTGTAGTAAATCCCGCTGATCGAGGTCTTGTCGGCGTTAGCCGGGGACTCCATGGCCCAGCCGAGCGGGCTGAGCATGTCGGTGACCTTGCCCGCAGCGCCCGAGACGCCTGAGCCATTGGCCACCAGCACCTTCACCTCGTTGGGGGCGTAGGTGGGCTCCGGGAAGGGTTCCTCGGTGGTGGTCGGCGCGGGCGCCTCGGTGGTGGCCGGCTGGTCAGACGAGGTGTCTCCGGCGCCGGCCGACGTCTCCTCGCTGGGAGTGTCGCTCCCCTGGTCGGCAGGGGACTCGGCGGTCGACGGCTCGGCGACGGCCGGCGCACCGGCAGGAGCCACGGTGCCGGGGGTGGAGTCGAGGCCCTTCCAGAGCAGGACCAGGCCTATGACGACGGCGACGGCGATCAGCAGGAAGGCCCGGGGGGCCGCTGCGGCATTGCTCGGCCCGAGCCCGCCGCGGCGGCGGGCGTTCATCGGGTGCCGTCCTCCTCGATCGCCCTGGGCTCGAGACGGGCCCGACGGCGACGATCCCGTTGCCGGTGGAGGCGCCGCACGACCAGCGGGTCGTAGGCCATGGCCTCCTCGGTGTCGAGCATCTCGTTGAGGATCTGGTGGTAGCGGGTGGTCGAGAGTTCGAACCGCTCTCGGATCTGGACGTCCTTGGGTGAGGTGGCTGTCCACCAAGACCGTTCGAAGTCCAGGATGTCCCGATCTCGCTGCGTCAGTGCCACACCTTGATGATCGTCCACTCCGGGGTCTTGTTCAAGTACCCCCGGCTGCCGGGTCGGGCAGTCCCCGTTCCTGCCAGGTTCCTAGCAGAGAGGTAGCCGTGGACCTAGCCCATGTCCCGGGCGTTAAGGCTGCAAGCGACGACCGGCCGGTAGCGCTCGTAGTAGCCCTAGTGACTGGATACCCAATCCGCGACGATGGCCCCTGGCCACCGACTTCATGACCGACCAGCAGGGTGCCCGACCTGAGTTGGAGCGACCTCAGTAACCTCAGTCGAAACAGCGGGTTCGGTTCCGGACCAACCCGCCATCCGCCCGGGTAGCTCAGTTGGTCAGAGCAGGCGCCTTGTAAGCGTCAGGTCGTCGGTTCGAATCCGACCTCGGGCTCGGATTCCCGCAGTCCAGTCGATTCCGTGCGATGCTCGCGCCTCCGGCGGGGATCAGACCCTGCCACCGGCGGGAGGAGTCCCCCTTGCAACGCTTCATCGAACGCTTCGGCGCCCTGTTCGGGGCCGTTTCGATCATCGGCATGATCGTCATGATGTCCATTGAGGGCGATCCACCGGATGTATCCGAGAAGACCACCGAGCAGATCGTCGCCCACTGGGTGGACCTGGGCGACGGGGCCTGGTTTGGATTGTGGTTAGGGATGCTCGTGGGGATCTTCATGCTGCTCTGGGGGCTCTGGACCAGCAACGCCATCCGGGAACGAGGGGTGACCATCCTGACCCCCACCGTTGCCGTGGGCACCGTCTGCATCGCCGTCGGCATCGGCGTGGACGCCGCTTCTCGGCTGGCCCTCCTCGACGCCGCCGAGCACATGCCCACCGCTGCAGTGGTGGCGCTCAGCGCCATGCTCCAGTACCTGTGGCTGCCCTTCCTTTTCGGCATGTTCCTCATCACGGTCGGCGTGAGCGCCTCAGCGAAGCAGACGGGCCTCATTCCCTCGTGGCTGGCATGGCTCGGTTATGCGACAGCTCTCATCCTCGTGATCCCCCACCCGATCGCCTTCATCGGCTTCCTGGTGTTCGGCGTCTGGCTACTGCTCTCCAGCATCATCATGTTCCGCAGGACGGGTGCGACAGCCTGACCGCAGTCATAGGTAGCGGGCCCGGGCGTGCACGCCCGGGCCCGCTCCGACCTAGGCCGCCCGGCCGTACACCGGACTCAGGTCCGACAGCGGGCCACCTCAAATAGGGCCACGGCGGCAGCCGCCGAAACGTTCAGCGAGCCCAGCACCCCAGCCAGCGGGATATAGGCAATGGTGTCGCACCGCTCCCGTACCAGGCGGGACAGGCCAGTCCCCTCGGCGCCCATCACCAGAGCCACCGGCTGGTCGGCGACCGTCAGTCGGTGGACGGGTGCGTCGCCGCCAGCATCCAGACCGACGGACCACACTCCTACTTCGGCCATGCGAGCTAGGGCCTTGGGTAGGCCTCCCACCCGGGTCATCCTCAGGTGCTCGATGGCCCCGGCGGCGGACTTGGTCACCGTGGCCGTCACCCCGGCAGCTCGGTGGCGCGGCAGGACCACCCCAGTCACCCCGGCGCACTCGGCCGACCGCAATATGGCCCCCAGGTTTCCGGGGTCGGTCACCCCGTCCAACAGGAGCAGGAACGGATCGCGACCGGTGGCATCCCGCTGGAGTAGGTCCTCGAACTCGTACTCGTGCAACGGTTGGGCCAGGGCCAGCACCCCTTGGGGAGCCTCGGTGCGAGCCATGTTCTCAAACCGGTTGCGATTCACCTCACGAATGGTGACCTTGGCCTCGTCGGCCAGGTCGATGATGTCATCGAGGATGGGCGCCGAGTCGAGGTCTCCGGCCAATACCACCTCGCGGGTCCGACGGGTTCCGGCCAGCAGCAACTCGCGAACGGCCTGACGACCCTCCACCTGGTCGCCACCGAGGCCCTTGTTGCCGTCCCGGTCATCGCGGTTGCCCAGCGGCGACGTGCCCCGCTGGCCAGACCCCCGCCCGCGACCGACCGCTGGCTTGTTGGGCCGACCGGTCGCCGAGCGGCGGGGCGGTGCTTCAGCGCGAGCCGCCCCTCGGTTGCCCTTGCCGACGTTCTGGGGGCCACCCCGTCGGGAACCGGCCTTCTGGGAACCGGCCCTGCGTTGGCCACCCTTCCGGGCTCCCCCACTGCCGCGAGGTCCACTCACGACCCACCTTCCTCAGGTCGCTCCGGTCGCAACAACCCCTCGTACCGCAGCAACAGAGCCACGGCGAAGCAGGCCACGCCCTCCTGCCGGCCGAGGGCACCAAGGCCTTCGGCTCGCTTTCCCTTGACGGTTACTGGTCCACCTGCCGCTGTGGTCAGGCCAGCCTCCATCTCGTTCCGGCGAGGAGCCAACTTTGGGGCCTCTAGGATCACCGTGCAGTCCACGTTGGCCACCGTCCAGCCCTCGGCAGCCACAGCAGCCGCGGTATCGGCCAGCAGGGCCATGGAATCGGCACCGGCGAAGGCCTCATCGGTATCGGGATACCGCTGACCAATGTCGCCCAGGCCGGCGGCCCCCAGCAGTGCATCGGTCACCGCATGGGCTACCGCATCGGCGTCGCTATGACCGACCAGTCCGGGACCGTCGAACACGACGCCGCCCAGCACCATGGGTCGGTCCGGGTCATCGCTGAACGGATGGACGTCGAAGCCCTGTCCGACCCGCATGTCCGGAACCACCGGTGACTCACCCATCTGAAGCACTTTCCCGGTCGACCGATCCGAGGGCCGCTGCGGCCAGGGCCAGGTCAACCGGACGGGTGATCTTGAGGTTCGCCGGGTCACCGTCCACGACCACCACTGTGCCACCGTCAGCCTCCACCAGCGTGGCGTCATCACTGGCATCAGCTCCGGAGGCATGGGCAGCCCGGAGTCGGTCGACGGGGAATCCCTGGGGCGTCTGCACGACTAGCACAGCGTCACGATCCACCACGCCGCCCTCCACGTCGCGCAGAGAGTCGGCCACCGGCACCCCTGGCACCACGGCATCAGCTCCGTTCCGCACGGCGGCCACTACCCGGGCAAACAGTTCGCTGCCGGCCAGCGGCCGGGCCCCGTCGTGGACCAGCACCACCTCGGCATCGTCGGGTACCGCAGTCAACCCGGCCCGCACCGATGCGGAACGAGTGACGCCGCCGGTCACCACGGACACCACTCCCTGAACGCCTCCCACCAGTTCCTCGGCAGCAGCCAGTCGCTCGGGAGCAACCACCACGACAACGCCGTCTGAGGCCCCAGCCGCCGTCGCCACGCTGTGGGCTACCACCGGTCGCCCACCCAGGTCGGCAGCCTGTTTGTCGCCACCGAAACGTTCACCATGGCCAGCAGCCACCACGATCGTCCAGACGCTCATCAGGCCGACCCCCGATGGCGGACCTGGACCGAAACAGCTACTGGCGCTCTTGTCGATGCCGGTGGGGTCCGTTGCATCTCACTAGCATGGCCAATCGGCATGCCAGACACCACGCTCTTCAGTGAAACCACCCTGTTCGCCAGGCTAGATGACGATGCCCTCGGAGCGATCGTGGCCGCCGGCCAGGACCTTGAGTTGCGGCGTGGTGACGTGCTGTTCCGCGAGGGCGAGGCCCCCGATGAACTGTTCGTGGTGGTGTCAGGACGGATCGCTATCGCCAACAAGTCCATCGACGGCCGCGAGTCGATGGTGGCCCTCATGGAGGAGGGAGATCTGTTCGGCGAGATGGGCCTGTTCGACGGCCGAGGCCGCTCGGCCGAGGCCCGGGCTCTGGAGGCCTCGGTGGTCACCGCTGTCCCCTACGGGCCGGTCCGGAGCGTCTACGAGGACGATCCGACGCTGCTGTGGCGCGTCGTGGACATGCTGACCGGACGCCTACGGACCACGGATGCTGCCCTTGCCGACTCGGTGTTCCTGGACGTCACGGGCCGTACTGCCAAGCGCCTCCTGGAACTGGCTGGCGAGGACGACGAGTTCTCGCTGCCCATCACTCAGGAGGAACTGGCTGGGATGGTCGGAGCGTCACGAGAGCGCGTCAACAAGGCCATCGCCTCGTTCATCCGGTTGGAGTGGATCGAACAGATCGACCGCACCTACCGAATCACCAACCGCGAACAACTCACCATCCGTTCGCGATAGACCGCTCGCGTCAGGCCGGTCCCGGGAGAACTGATCAGCCGGCCAGCCAGTCGAGGACCCGTCGCCAGGCATCTGCCGCGTCGTCGGCCCGATGGGCCGGACGCGAGGCATCGTGCACGAAGCCATGGTCAGCGCCCTCGTAACGAAGCACCGTGGCACCAGTGGCCTCTAGGTCATCAACGTGATCGGGCGGTGTCCATGCGTCCGCTGTGCCGATCACGGCCAGCACCGACGCTGGATCTCCGGTGGCCAGGGCATCCAACGGCTCACCCTGCCCAGGTCCCCGCCATACCTCGGGCACGTGGACCATCCCGTAGAACGGACACGACCGCTCAAAGCGGCCACTACCCACCGCCTTGAGGGCGTACATCCCTCCCATGCAGAATCCCAGGATCGACACGACGTTGGCCCCAATGGCGTCGGCGGCAGCGGAGGCATCGCCGAGCACCCGGTCGTCGTCAAGTGTGGAAGCGGCGGCCAGACGGTCAGCAACCTCAAGGTGCTCGCGTCCCGGATAGAGCTCGAAGGTCGCCACCGACCAGCCCGTCTCGACAGCCAGACGGGCCACCAGGTCGTCGAAGAGGGGACGCATCCCCATGACGTCGGGGATGACCACGAGGCCCCGCCCCGCAGGACCCGACGACGGATGGACTACTTCGGCGGCTGTGCCCGAGGGCAGTTCGATGCGCATGGCGCCTTACTAGCAGGCGCCCCCTGCCGACAACAGGCCCACGGAGGCCACCGCCTCGACGAGGGTCGACGCACGGACAAGTTCGATGCCATCGGGTGCATCCTGCGTGGACGCCGGGACGACAGCCCGATGAAAGCCAAGGCGGACCGCCTCTGACAAGCGTCGACCGGTGCTGGTGACCTGCCGCAACTCCCCACCAAGTCCCACCTCGGCGAGAGCCACGGTGTCGGACCCAAGAGGTCGACCCACCACGGCTGACACGACAGCCAGGGCCAGAGGGAGGTCGGCGGCCGGCTCGGTAGCCTGGGCTCCTCCTACCACCGTGGCGTACACATCCAAGGCGCTGAGATCGATACCGACCCGACGCTCCAGCACAGCCAACAACAGGGCCAGACGACGCCCGTCCAGGCCCTGGGGTGACCGACGAGGATGAGAAGTGGACGACCGGACCACCAGGGCCTGGACCTCCAACAGGAGGGGCCTATGCCCCTCCAGCACTGGCACAACCACCGAACCGGGCACGTCCGTGACCCGATCGGCCAGAAACAGGCGACTGGGGTCGGCAACGGACTGCAGTCCATCGGCGTCCATGGAGAACAGGCCGATCTCGTCAGTCGGGCCGAACCGATGTTTGACGATCCGCAGCATCCGTAGGGCTTGGTGCCGGTCTCCGGCCAACTCGGCCACCGTGTCGACCACGTGCTCGAGAGTCTTGGGCCCGGCCAGAGAACCGTCCTTGGTGAGGTGGCCGACCAGGACGGTGACCAGCGATCGGGTCTTCGCCTCGGACACCAAGCGCTGGGCCGACGCTCGGACCTGGCTTATCGATCCCGGCGCACCACCCTCAGCAACCAGGTGCACGGTCTGGACGGAGTCCACGATGAGCAGGTCGGGCCGAAGCTCATCGAGGTGCGAGACAATGGCCTCGATCGAGGTGTCGTCGGCCAGCCATAAACCGTCGTAGACGGCACCCAAGCGCTCGGCGCGCAGACGTACCTGAGCAGCGGACTCCTCGGCGCTAACCAGCAGCACCCGACCACCGGCCCGTACCCGGGCGGCGGCCAACTGCAGGGTCAGGGTGGACTTGCCCACCCCCGGCTCACCCCCCAGCAGAGTCACCGACCCCGGCACCAGCCCGCCACCGAAGGCCCGGTCGATCTCGGCAATGCCCGTAGGCACCGCGCCGGTTTCGTCGGGGGACAGTGCCGACATGGGTTGCGCCTCGCCCACTTCCAAGACGGCACCCGAGCCGGACGCCGACCCGGACCTAGCCACCGGCACCTCCACGAGGACGTTCCAGTCGCCACAAGTACCGCACCGCCCCACCCAACTGGGATGGGGGGCGCCACAGGAGGAGCACTCGAACGAGGTACGTACGCGGGGTCCTGCGCTGAGGCTCGTCATGGGCCGGAACCTACGGACCGCCTATGACAGTGCTCCCTCAGGCGGCCCCCAGGAGCAATCCCGCCGGGGAGTAGACTTGGGCTCAGGCTTGATCAGCAGGGCGGGCCCGGAACAGGCCGGCAAATCCAT
>Ga0208765_1001936_pt1 | contig 12029 bp, 10 predicted proteins | sample ETNtaG_2_FD_185783 | JGI IMG/M metagenome (GOLD analysis project Ga0208765, IMG submission 185783) | Marine microbial and viral communities from oxygen minimum zone, Eastern Pacific Ocean - ETNP201406SV203 (SPAdes) (version 2) | ecosystem: Environmental > Aquatic > Marine > Oceanic ... | reverse complement strand
TGAGTCAAACCCATAATCAAGGTTAATCTTAGCTTCACGTTGAAGTCTTTCAAGAGACAAATCCTTTTTGGATCTTTTGTTCACATCACAAAAGTCACAGCCTCTTCCACACCCTCTCATCGCCTCTATTAAGGAATTAACTGTAGGTGCAGTAATTTCTGGAATATTTTGGATGTCCCTTACAAAACAATGCATTATTTCTGGTGCATCCCCTTTTTCTAAATCATTGAATAAATCCAATGCTAATTCATCTGCTTCGCCAACAACAACAGTATCAATACCATGAACTCTCATTCTGTCAGACTTTGCAAGTTCCCATGCTCCATTTCCTCCAACAACAACTTTGAAATCATATTTTTTCTTTAATTGGATAATATTTGCACATAATTTTTTGAATTTCATTGCAACATAGGAGAGTTTTTCGGGTGACATTGTAGTTGTAACTGGCGCCATTCCAAGCGGATCCATTACATTTATTCCAACTATTTTTGTATCATTCCCAATAGACTTTTCAATATAATCAGGATTTACAACCCGAATTTCATCTTTCTTGTAACCTTGATGTAGAGCACTTTCTACCCTTCTCAATCCAACTTGTGCTACTTTGGCCTCGCCAGTATTAGGATCAGTTTCAACTGCAGGACAGAAGACCTTATCAAAAACCCATTCAGGCAGAACTTCATAAGGACCACATGCTATAAACCCATAAAGAAAATTCCCTCTATAATTGGTCATCAAACTACGATCTGCAGTAAGTACGATTCTTTTGCCAGACAATATTAGCTAGACCTTGTCGATAGTATAAAATTTTTACGACAATGTATCTAATATTCATCAAAAATCAAGCATATCAGGGTAGTGAGATAAACTGAAAGATATTAGTGAGCCCAGACATGCAGAGCCTCATATTACTGAGTCAAGTGTAATTAGGGATTTTGTTTTTGGGTTTGGAGATGGAATAAATACTTCGCTTGGAATTGCCGCAGGCGTTGGCGGTGCGAATGTTTCCTCTGATATCATAATTTTGGCTGCACTAGTGGGAATGTTTACTGGCGCAAAGGCTATGGCCGTACAAAATTACCTTGCAGTAAAATCTCATAAACAATTGTTAGAATCAGAAATAGCTAGGGAGGAATGGGAAATAGAAAATAAATCTGATATTGAACGTCAAGAAATTGAGGACATATACAAGGCAAAAGGGTTTACAGGTAAAGATCTTGAGATGATAGTAAACAAGGTTACTTCAGACAAAAAAGTATGGCTTGATACTATGCTAACTGAAGAACTAAAACTAAATCCAGACGTTGTTGGCAAACCTCTGAAAAGTGCATTGATAATGTTCGTATCTTTTCTCGCGGGTGGTATGCTTCCTATAATTCCATTCTTTTTTGGTAGTGGTTATAGTGCACTTGCAATAGCGGTAGGAATTAGTGTGATAGCTTCGTTTATTGTTGGCGCTGTAAAATCACGAATAGCAGAGACTGGTATAATCAAGGGTGGACTGGAGATGGCGGGTCTTGGAACTGGAGTTGCATTAATTGGATTTGGTATTGGCAATGAACTCGCAAACTTGGGAATAATTAACATCTAGATTTAGTTTTCATTCTGTTTGCTATATTTGCAGCTGCAGCACCAGCACCAACACCATTATCTATATTGACAACAGTAAGACCAAGGGAACAGCTTTGTAACATAGATGCAAGAGCAGCAACACCTTTTTCACCATATCCATATCCAATTGACGTTGGTACTCCAATTACTGGAACATCAGCCATAGATGATACTATGGATGCTAATGCACCCTCCATACCAGCAACCACAATTATGACATCAACTTCTGATTCAATAAATTGTTTAAGAACAGGGAAAATTCTATGCAGTCCTGCGATTCCAACATCATAGCTGCAAAGACAATCACAGTTCATAGATTCACACACAAGCCTGGCCTCCTCTCCAATATCAATATCTGATGTTCCAGCTGCAATTATTCCAACTTTACCGCCTGTTTTTTTAATATTTTTTTTGTAAATCAGAAGCGCAGTGGTATTTTTTCCTTTTTTGATTTTGTATTTGTTTTTTTTAGAAAATTCCAAAATTTTAGCATAGTCTTTTTGTTTGATCCTGGAAACAAGCACTTCATTATTTTTTGATAAAGTTTTTTTAATTATTTTTTTTAAATCTAAAAGATGCTTTCTTTCAGCAAAAATAACCTCAGGTATACCCTTCCTATTTCTTCTTCCAGTATCAATCTGAGCAATGTTACCTATCTTTTCAATTGAGTACAATGATAGTAATTTTTTAGCCCTTGACGGCGAAATCTTTCCTTTCTGCAATGATTGAAAAATTTGTTCTATATCCAATTATCTACATTAAATTTGATCAGTTTAAAAAATGATCAGACGTCAATCCCTGCTAGGGCACTTTTAACACTGTTTACTCCCTTATCGAACCATTCTTTTTCGTTCTGGTTCAAATCAAGCTCATGGATTTTTTCTACACCATTTTTTCCTATCACTGCAGAAACGCCTATTGTGACATCCGAATGACCATATTCTCCGTCCAAGTATGTTGAAACTGGCATAACTTGCTTTTGATCTTTCACAACACTTTGAATCATAGAGGAGATTGCATTTCCTGGGGCATGAACTGTAGCCCCTTTTAGCTTTATCACTTCAGCTGCAACATTTTTTGTAAGAGTAAAGATGTTATTCAATTTTTCTTGAGAAAGAATTGTCGGCAAAGGCTTTCCAGATATTTGTGCAAGTCTAGTTAATGGCAGCATGTTTTCACCATGTTCCCCTATGACTATCGCATCAATTTCCTTTCTTGGAGAATTAGTTGCTTCATGAATGAATTGCTTGAATCTTGATAAGTCTAACATACCACCCATTCCAAACACTCTATTTTTTTCAAAACCTGAAGTTTTGTATGTGATGTATGCCATTGGGTCTAACGGGTTAGTTACCGGAATTATCAATGAATTATCTGCATATTTTTTTATGTTTCCTACAACATCTTTTACAACTCCTGCATTAATCTTTAACAAATCCATTCTAGTCATTCCTGGTTTTCTTCCAGCACCAGCTACTACTACAACAATATCTGAGCCCTTCATATCCTCATAATTATTAGAACCAGTAATTTCAACATCAATTCCTTGTTCAGATAACAAATGATTAAGATCCATCGCTTCTCCCTGTGGAAGTCCCTCTGCAATATCCAAGAGAAGAATTTGATCGTCTAATTGCTTTATTGCAGAATGTAATGCAGCAGATCCACCCACTTTTCCTGCACCAATTATGGTTATCATACTCTGCACTTAGATTTTTGATAATTAAATCTTAGGAGAATAGGCACTAAACAGAATTTATAAGCATTTTAAAGAATTTAGTTTTATGGTATTTGTTATAGATGCACAGATTGCAGGCATTTCTGGTGATATGTTACTTTGTGGTCTTGTAAATATAGGTGCAAATAGATCAAAAATCATCGATGGAATTCATAGTGCTGAATCATTCTGTAAAGATGTTAGAGTAAAAAAAATAGATTTTATCGAAGTAAAAAAAAATTCGCTACAGGCAACTGAATTACTATTAGATGTGGATGATGATACTAGTGAAAGAAAAGGCATGGAGATAAAAGAAATAATTGAAAAATCTCTAGAAAAATTACAGATTACTGAAAAGGCAAAAACGTTTGCTATAAAATCTATTGAAACTCTAATACGTGCTGAATCAAAAATCCATGGAGAACCAGAGAATTCGGTGCACTTTCATGAGGCAGCAAGTTTTGACACAATTGTAGATATCTTAGGAACTGCTATTGCATTAGATGATTTGGGTTGTTTTGATGAGGATACAATTGTTACACCTGTAGCTATAGGAGGTGGGACAGTAACTTTTTCTCACGGTACTAGTTCTAATCCTGCTTATGCTATTTTAGAAATATTTAGAGAATCAGGAATTATCACAGTTGGAGGAAATGTAAATGATGAGCTAACAACTCCTACAGGAGCTAGCATGTTAGTTAATTTGGTTAAAGAATGCTCTGAGTTTTATCCACCAATGAAAATTCAGTCTGTTGGTTATGGTGCTGGAAAAAAAGATTTTGAACAGTTTTCAAATGTATTGAAAATAGTTAAGGGAATATCAACAACTCAACTCCAGCTTGATACAGTAAAAATACTTGAAACTAATGTTGATGATGTTTCTGGCGAAGTTCTTGGAAATATGATTGAAAAAATTATGACATTTGGTGCAAAGGATGTTACAATATCTTCAGCAATCACAAAAAAGGGGCGTCCTACAAATTTAGTCTCTGTTATTTGTGATTCTGATACTATGAATTCAATCATGGATTTATTGGTTGCAGAAACTGGAACGCTTGGTATAAGAGTCAGATCTTCTCAACGATATATTGTTCCTAGAACTGTTAAAATAATTTCAGTGGATGTACATGGACAAAGTTTTGATGTTAGGTATAAGACAAGAGAATCATTGAACGCTGGTCATCACTTCAAAATTGAATCTGATGACATTAAAGAAATTTCTGGCACTCTTAATTTTTCATTTAAGGAAACAGAAGAACTACTAAATCAAGAAATTAGGAAAAAACTATGAAAACAGAACATCTTACTAAATTACTAAGTTGGTTTGAAGGTAAAAGCAGTGTACTTGTAGCATTTTCGGGTGGTGTTGATAGTGCCTTGGTTGCTTATTCTGCTTATGCAAAATTAGGCAAATCAGCAATAGCAGTAACTGCTGATTATAAGACACTTGCCCAGGAAGAATTAGAATATGCAAAGAAAATATCTTCGGAGATTGGAATCAAGCATATTATAATAGAATATAACGAACTTGATAACGAAAGTTTTGTTAAAAATGATAGCAATAGATGCTTCTATTGTAGAAGTGAACTCTCACAACATCTCTTACAAATGGCAAAGGAACTTGAAATTGATATGATTGTGGATGGCACTAATATTGATGACTTGGATGATTATCGTCCAGGAGTATTGGCACTGCATGAAAATGGAATCAGAAGTCCGTTAGCTGAAACTGGATTCTCTAAGAAAATGGTAAGGGAAACAGCTAAAAGTGTTAGCCTGTCAGTTTATGATAAACCCTCTAACTCATGTCTTGCATCACGCATACCCTGGGGGCAAAGCGTTACTGCTGAAAGACTAGCAAGAATTGAAATTGGTGAAAAGATTGTGAAACAATTTACTGGAGCTAAACAAGTGCGTGTTAGAGATATGGACGGTATAGCAAAAATTGAGGTTGGGGTAGATGAATTGTCTTTGCTTGAAAATAGTGTAGTATTACAAAAAATCAAAGACCAACTAAAACTGATAAGCTTTGAAGATGTTTCTATAGATCCAGATGGTTACAAACCTGGAAAGATTAATGTGGTAACTAATTGATTTACCTTGATAATGCTGCCTCAACTGCAGTACATCCAGAAGTGGTTAAAGAAATGTTGCCATATTTTGATGTACAATATGGTAATCCTTCGTCAATCCATCAATTTGGAAGAAAGGCAAAGAATGCAGTGCAAAAAGCGCGAAAACAGGTTGCTGCACTTATTGGTGCAGAACCAAACGAAATTCTGTTTACATCAGGTGGGACTGAATCGAATAATACTATTTTGGATGGTGTGTTAAAACCAACTGGTGAACCTGTTCCTGAACATATTATAACATCATCAATAGAGCATGAAGCAGTTTTACAACCATGTAAGGACTTGGAAAGTGCAGAAATAAAGATCACATATATTCCAGTTGATGAACATGGGATTGTAAATCCTGATCACATTACAAATTCAATAAATTCACATACAGTTCTTGTTAGTATCATGTTTGCAAATAATGAAGTTGGTACAATACAACCCATTAAGGAAATATCAGAAATCTGCAAAAAATATCAAATACCATTACATACAGATGCCGTACAGGCAGTAGGTAAGATTCCAATAAACGTGAAAGATCTTGGTGTTGATGCATTATCAATTTCTTCACATAAAATCAATGGTCCTAAGGGTATTGGGGCATTATTTATAAAAAAAGGTTTGACGGTAACTCCTCAAATTTTAGGGGGCGGTCAGGAGAATGGGATACGTTCCGGCACAGAAAATGTAGCTAGTATAGTTGGATTTGGAAAGGCATGTGAGATTGCAAAAGACAAGTTATCTGATAACATTTCCCACTTTCAAACCCTTCATTCTTCAATTCTCTCAAAAATAGTCAAAGAAATACCTCATGTAAAACTGAATGGTCATCCAGAAAAAAGAATTTTTAACAATATTCATCTCACATTTCTTGGAGTAAACGGTGAAGACTTGATCATAAAGTTGGATGAATATGGTATTGCAGCATCAACTGGCTCTGCATGCTCAGTACACACACAAAAAGCATCACACGTATTGAAAGCAATGGGCTTTAACCATGAGCAGATAACAGGTTCCTTACGCCTATCATTTGGATATATGAATACGTTGGATGAAATTAACCAAACAGTTGAAGTTTTGAAAAAAGTTGTATCTGAATTACGAAATGTTTCTCCCTATAAGACAAAATACAACTTTTAATTTTAAATTTTTGGATACAAATGGAAAGAAAATTTATTTTTAGATATTATAATTGCAGATGTTATGGCTACCAATAGAATCATAATCACAATACTTCCAAATTCTGGAATAACATAGGTACCAATTATCTCAATAAACTTTTCATCTTCTTCAATCTGAATACTTATAGTTCTAAATTCAGTTGTAGTTTCTATCTCACTAATTTGAACTTCGATAAATTCATCACTTTGATTAGATTTAGAAACCAATACTATGAATATTTCATCTATATCATCACTTGTTTTAGAATCAAAACTTTCTCTAGGAAATTTTAAAACTAAATTACCACCAGAATTTTCTGTTATTTCTATAAGAATTGAGTAACGATCCTGATCTAATTCTATATTTTTAATATCAAATCCTCTAGCTGTATATTCTAAATCAAATGTTCCTGAATTGGGAATATCAATTGGAAAAACTGATGAAGTTTCAGTAACTATATTTTGGAAAAACTGAAAATAAATTTCACTGAAAATATCTTCAGTATAGTATACTTTGACTGTGTACTGACCATCATGTGCCCATTTTTTTGCATTAGTATTGAAATCTTTTGCATATGTTCCATCTTTTGCAACTTTAACTTGTGCTATGTCTATCACTTGTTCGTTAAATAAAATCTGAATCGTAATGTCTGGAATTTCTTCAAAAACTATTGGCAGGTTTCCATAAACTACAAGAATGTCTCCTTTATTATATACATCCTTAGAAAGTGTAACTTTCAATGGATCTAAAGCATCCGCAAAAGTGGGAATTGTTCCTGCAATTATCACACCTATGGCCAAGATCAAAAAAATATTAGTATTCCTCACAGCCAAATTTATTGTGGTTTCTATATGTCCTTTACTGATTTCGACATGATAAAACAGGATTAAAAGTTTCTAATATTTTGGTACTAGACTTAGTTTTGTCTTTGCAGATACAATGATTATTGATATAATTGCAACTACAAGTATCATTATAGCTATTGTGCCAAATTCTGGAATTGCCCAACTTCCAACAATCGAAATTTTCTCATCTCCTACATTACAGGGAATTGTTAGCTTATTTCCCTCCTGTGTAAAGTCAAAAAATGACTCATTATTTACCAAAACAAAGAAGGTTCCATCGTCAAGTGGCTTGATTATTGACTCATCTAGAGAAATTGTTAGCATTCCATCATCAGTTGCATCTATGTATATGTCGAGAGTGCTATCATCTCCATTCCCTATAAAACTGGGAGAAGTGGTACTACAAGTTATATCATATGCAATTTGCCCTTCAGGAAATTCATAAAATGATGCTGCTTCGGTTTCAGCTATAGGTGCTGTTGCAGTTTCAGCTATCATTTCAGTTCCAATCGTATCTTTAATTTCAATCGATATTGTTGTATCAATACCAAGATATGTAGCTGTAATTTTGTATGTGCCATTCCATGCATAACTAGATGTGTTGAATATTCCCACAAAGCTACCGTCATTATTGACTTCTGGTTGTGCTACACCCATAATGTTACCATTTGGTGAAAGTACTTTCAATGCTACTGCAAGATAGTTTGGATCAAGATTAGCAATTTGTCCCGTAACAGTAATTATTGATGAATGATCATAAACATCATTATCTGTTTCAATTGAAATTGGAGCAGCAAATGCTGAAGTTATACTAGTTCCAGCTACAACAAAAATTACAAGAAACACATAGCAAATATGAAAATTCATCATTATGAGAAATACAAAATACTATTTATGTTATTTTATAAACAAAAAAAGGGTTAAAAGTTTCTAGTATTTTGGTACTAGACTTAGTTTTGTCTTTGCAGATACAATGATTATTGATACAATTGCAACTACAAGTATCATTACAGCTATTGTGCCAAATTCTGGAATTACATGTCCATCTACAACTTCAACGTCAGCAGATGCTTGATACTGGGTAGCTTCTCCTTGGTGTGCTGAAATAGTATACATTCCATCTTGGTTCCATAATGCACCGCCAGTTTCGATTGCAGCCATAAAGCTACCACCTGAAGGAGTTATTTGATCAGTTGTAATCAAATTACCATTTGGTGCAAAGACACGAAGAGTGATATCACCATCACGGTCAGTTGTGCCACTTACATCAATTGTAGTAGAACCTTGTACTCCACCAGCAGTTATTGATAATCCACCGCTAGAAGCTGCAACTGCAGTTGATACTACTGTTCCTGTAGAACTAGCAGCTATAGTAGATGCTGAAGCAGATGTTTCTGAAGCATTGACTTGTACTGATAGTGAATACTTTGATGCATCTCCTTGACTTGCTGAAACTGTGTAAGCACCATCCATACTAGGCAAACCAACTGTTGCAGAGTAGGTACCACCTGAAGGTGATGCTTGAGCAATTGCAACCAAGTTTCCATTTGCTGAATTGACTTTAATAGTTACGGCATCACTGCGATCGGTATCACCGCTTATACTAATACTGCCACCGCTGAAATTGGCATCCACATTTAGTGACATGCCTATTGCTGCATAGGCATTTTGGCCCATGGCAGAAACTGACAGAATTGTAACTGCAAGAAATACCATCGAAATCGATGTTATCGTACGTCTACGAGAATTCATTATTCTAGGCTTAAACGGTGTCCTATTTATGTTTCTTTATTATTGTTTTTTCATTATTTCAAGGCATAAAATAGCAGAAGTTAGTTCCCAATTAACCTAATCTCATTTAATTTCAAATTCAAATATTTATCTAAAAACATCTTTTTCTGATGAAAAAGTTTAGCTAAATCCAAAAAGTTGAAATTTTTCAAAAAAAAATCAGAGTAAATATATATTAACCTTTTCCCGATTTTTTCTGCTTGTGTTGCTTCTTTTTATCCCCAATTAGTATTATATTCCGAGGTGTAACTTATGGCAGTTAAAAAAAAACCTATAGTGGCACCAGAAGACCATATTTACGTTCCTGAACATAAGATAATGTCAATAGAAGAAGCTAAAGCTGTGTTGGAACAATACCATTGTAAACCAACTGAATTACCATTAATTTTTGTAACAGATCCTGCCATTATTGGACTTGGAGTAAAACCTGGTGATATGATAAAAATCACCAGAAAAAGTGCAACCGCGGGAGAGAGCCTTTATTATAGATATGTGGTTGAAACATGAATATTTCATCAAGTAAGTATTGGACTGTAATTCAAGATATGCTTGTTAGGGAAGGTATTTCAAAACAGCATCTTAATTCTTTTGATGAATTTTTAGAAAATGGTCTACAACAAATTATTGATGAAGTTGCTGCAATAGAGATCGAAAATGCAGAATATCCTTATAAAATTCAATTAGGCAAAGTAAAACTTCAGCGGCCAAGAATGACTGAACTTGACGGTTCTATCACAAACATTACTCCAGCAGAAGCACGTTTACGTAACGTTTCATATGTTGCGCCTTTTATGTTGGAGGCTAGTGTTGTTGAGGATGGAAAGGTTTTAGAAACCAAATTTATCCATGTAGGCGATATCCCAGTAATGGCAAAGTCAGCAGCTTGTATTTTAGTTAGAATGACAGAACAAAAATTAATTGATCATGGTGAAGACCCAAATGATCCAGGAGGATATTTCATCATTAATGGTTCTGAACGAGTTATAGTTGGGTTGGAAGATTTATCGTATAACAAAATTATTGTTGATGCAGAAAAAGTTGGTGGCAAAAAAGTATTGAAAGCTAAAGTTTATTCTTCCATCGTTGGGTATCGTGCAAAATTGGAATTAGTCTTAAAAGAAGATGGTCTTATTGTTGCAAAGATACCAGGTTCACCTGTAGATATACCAATAGTTACTTTGATCCGTGCTCTTGGATATGAATCTGATAAAGAAATTGCTGATGCAGTATCTCACGTAGATGATATACAAGATGCACTGGCAAGTTCTTTTGATAAATCAGATGTTTCAACAGCAAAGGATGCTATTGTATACATAAGCAAAAGAATAGCGCCTGGAATGTTAGAAGAATTCCAAATTAAACGTGCGGAGACATTATTAGATTGGGGTTTACTTCCACATTTGGGTAAGCATCCTGAAAACAGAAAAGAAAAAGCACAATTTTTGGGTGAAGCTGCTTGTAAATTATTAGAGTTAAAACTTGGTTGGATTGGACCTGATGATAAAGATCATTATGGCAATAAAGTAGTTAAATTTGCAGGACAGATGTTAGCCGATTTATTTAGAACTGCATTTAGAAATTTAGTTCGAGATATGAAATATCAGTTAGAACGTTCTGGGCAAAAAAGAGGAATAAACGCTGTCGCTGCTGCTATCCGTCCTGGAATAATAACTGATAAACTAAACAATGCAATCGCTACTGGAAATTGGGGACGTGGTAGAGTAGGAGTTACACAATTACTTGACAGAACAAATTATTTGTCTACTTTAAGTCATTTACGACGAGTACAATCACCTCTGAGTCGAACACAACCAAACTTTGAGGCTAGAGATCTCCACTCTACTCATTTTGGAAGAATTTGTCCTAGCGAAACACCTGAAGGCTCTAATTGTGGCTTAGTGAAGAATTTAGCTCTATCTGCTATAATCTCTGTTAATGTGCCTTCTGAGTCACTTGTTGAAAAATTGTATGAATATGGAACACAGCATTTTACAGATGTAGATGTTGATGTTAAAAGAGATGGAACTAGGGTTTTTGTAGATGGAAAATTACTTGGTTATTTCAAAGATGGCAAGAAATTAGCTGAAATTTTACGTGAATTACGTAGAACAAATTCAGGAATACATCCACACGTTGGAGTTTCCTATCATGCAACAGACCAAGAAGGATCCACAAAAAGAATTTACATTAACTGTAATGCTGGACGTGTTTTGCGCCCATTAATTATAATAAAAGACAATAAATCACTACTAACAAAAGATCTTCTTGATAAAATATCAAACCATCTTACTTCCTGGGAAGAACTAATTCGTAATGGGGTAATTGAACTTGTAGATGCAAATGAGGAAGAAAATTGCTTTATTGCAATTGATGAAAAAAATATAAAAAAGAGCACTCACCTTGAAATTTTCCCTTCAGCAATACTGGGTGCCGGTGCCTCTATAATTCCGTATCCTGAACACAACCAATCGCCAAGAAATACATATGAATCTGCAATGGCAAAACAAAGTCTTGGTTTTTCAACACCAATGATGAATACCAGTACTTATGTTAGACAACACTTCATGTTATATCCACAAACACCTATTGTAACTACAAAAGCAATGAATCTTCTAGGTCTGGAGAAAAGACCAGCTGGACAGAACTGTATAGTTGCCGTATTACCATTTGATGGTTATAATATTGAAGACGCTATTGTTTTGAGTCAAGCTTCAGTAGATAGAGGACTAGGACGTACATTCTTTTATAGAATATATGAATCTGAGGCAAAACAATATCCTGGAGGAA
>Ga0208765_1001932_pt1 | contig 12037 bp, 9 predicted proteins | sample ETNtaG_2_FD_185783 | JGI IMG/M metagenome (GOLD analysis project Ga0208765, IMG submission 185783) | Marine microbial and viral communities from oxygen minimum zone, Eastern Pacific Ocean - ETNP201406SV203 (SPAdes) (version 2) | ecosystem: Environmental > Aquatic > Marine > Oceanic ... | reverse complement strand
GCCGAACTATCGACTGGGACGCCCACGACCTGGTGTACGGCGGCGCCCAGAAGAACCTCGGCCCGGCCGGCATGGCTGTCGTCGTGGTCCGGAAGGACCGCCTGGCCAGCCACGGTCGCCGTCTCGCCTCCTACCTCGACTACTCGACGCACGAGTCCAACGACTCGATGGCCAACACGCCTCCCATGTTTGCCATCTACGTCATGGGCAAAGTCCTGAAGTGGATGCAGGCCGAAGGCGGCCTGGGCGAGTTCGAGCGGCGGGCTACCGAGCGAGCGTCGATCCTGTACGGGGCCATCGACGGCAGCGGGGGCTGGTACACCTGCCCGGTCGACGAGGCCAGCCGCTCGTATATGAACATCGTGTTCCGTCTGCCCGACGAGGACCTGGAGAAACGCTTCGTGGCCGAAGCCGCCGAAGCTGGCATGGTCAACCTGAAGGGCCACCGCAGCGTGGGTGGCATCCGGGCCAGCGCCTACAACGCCCTTACGGTGGACAGCGTCCGGACCTTGGTCGACTTCATGGGGTCGTTCCAGGCCGCCAACGGCTGACCCTGACGGCGGGCCGTCGAGCCCTCACCGCTTAACGGTTCGCCGGAACGGGCGCCTCCAGCACGGTCACAGTGCCGGCCGAGCCGTCGACCTCGACCAGGGCCCCATCGGGAAGGTTGGCTGTCGCCCCGGTGGCGGCCACGACACACGGCAGACCCAGCTCGCGCGACACGATCACGGCATGGCTCATCTGGCCGCCAACGTCAACCACCACGGCCTCCACGGGCACGAACAGCGGCGTCCAGGCCGGGTCGGTGAGGGGTGCCACCAACACGTCGCCGGTCCCCAGGTCGCCGGGATCAGACGGGTCGACCACGATTCGGACCCGTCCTCTGACCCGCCCCGGTGAGCCGCCGATGCCCTGCAGAACGGTTCCCACCGGGAGTCCACCTGAGGCGTTCGGCCGGTTGCGTTGCACCCAGGTCTCAACGTCGGGCAACTTGTCGCTGAAAGCGAACGGGGGCTCCAGGTTGAGGAGCCGGTTCCGGATGGCTCGGCGCTCGGAGACCAGGGCCGCAAAGGGTTCTGGTCTTCGGCAGTAGTCGTCGATCTCGTCCAACGTCACGTACCACAGGTCATCCGGCAACACCCCGGGATGACGTTCGGCGATCCTCCGGCCCAACTCTCGGAGGCGCAACCTGCCCTCGTGGATGGCCTCGACCAGGATCGTCTTGCACCGTTCCCGTCCCCTTGTTCGCAGCATGGTGCACCGAAGTGCCCGGTCGAACAACCACCGTTCGTGGAACCGGACCCGACGTCGGGCCTCGGCCACGGCCACCTCGCGTTCTGCGGTCCGCTGCCCGCCTCGTACCTTTGGCGAGTGGTCCTCGTCGGCGTGTCGCATGCGGTCGACGAGGGCCAGTGGCAGTTCCGGAGCGGTTCCCCAGACGTCGCATCCCATCTCCCACTCGTTCGGGCCCCGGGCGCCGTGTCGACCCAGGAACCGGTCGAAGGCCGTCACGAAGCCGGACGCAGCGGCGTCGGTCCGCAGTCGCTCATCGAGACCGGCTACGCCGGCGTCGAAGTGCGCCCCGAGTCCGCTATCGGCGCGGACCAGTCGCCCAAGGTCCCAGAGGTCGGCAGCCGGATCGGCCGAGTCGACTGCACCCAGTCCGCCCAGCAGGGACATCGGGTCCGGGGCACGTGATCGCCGTCGGGCGGTTCCCTGGTGTCCTGTCACCTGGCGGAGAGCACTCAGACCAATACCCGTTCCCCCGGTGATGGCTAGGTGGACGGCGAAGATCCGGCTGATCATCGCCAGCATGCCGGCTGCGACAGCCAATAGTTGGTCGTCGGAAGACTCTTCGAGCGAGGGAAGTCCGTCTCGCCATGTCGTGATTTCGGCAACGGCCTCATCAAGTTCCGGCAAGTCAGTGGCGCCGAGGATCCTCCAGGCGTACCGCAGGCCGCGCAGAGTGGCCGCAATGTTCCGGTCGCGTCGGTCAGGACAATGGACTGGTGCCCGACCCTCCGATCCGAGGAATGGCGCGTCGGCTTCTGCCAGTGACATGCCCGGTGTCCGGATGGCCACTACCCGGGTGACCGAGAGGTTCAGGTAGGTGTAGCCACCAAATACCCCCATGAAGACGTCGGCGTCCTCATCGCATTCCGCAGCGGTGACCATGCCGGTCGATCGGAAGAAATCCCGAGCCGGATCTGCGGCCAGCCCGCGGACCATGGACGCGGTCAGCGGGAAGACGGGCTGCGGATAGACCTCACCGGCGTTGCCGCGGGTGTAGACGGGAAACCGTCGACTGGGTACCCCGTGTACGTAGGGCCCGAGGCCGAAGTCGACCAGGCCTTCGGCGGCCACCTCAGAGGCGGACCGTCCGACCGGCTAGGGCGCCGGTGTGCTGGCCGCTCTCCAGGAAGACCTCGCCGTTGACCAACGTCTGTCGGTAGCCGTCGGCGCCCTGGATCCAACGGGGAGCCCCACCTGGGAAATCGTGGGCCATCTCTGGGTAGCCGAGCGCCAGGCCTTCGAGGTCGATCACGTTGACGTCAGCAAAAGCTCCGGGGACGAGCCGGCCCCGATCGGAGACGCCGAACAGGTCGGCTGGTTCGGAGGTGAGACGTCGGACGGCATCCTCGAGGGTAAACCGTCCCTCGTCGCGCACCCAGTGGGTGAGGAAGAAGGTGGGTTGGCTGGCATCCATGATGAGGGTGGCGTGGGCACCGGCATCGGCCAAACCGAGGGTCACGTGGGGGCGAGAAAGCATGTCCATCACCTCGTCGAGGTCCTGGTTCAGGATCGGCCATGTGAGGATCCGCCGTCCGTCCATCTCGGCTAGGAGGTCCAGCATCGCCTCGGCCACCGACACTCGGCGTTGAGCGGCGATGGCCGCGACGCTGTCCTCGGGGGTAAAGACGTGGCGGACCGGCCGGTCGCCCAGCGGGTAGATGCGGGTCCAGTCGATCCGGCCGTCGGACACCGACCGCTCGGCATCGGCTAGGAGGGCGGCCCGGGAGGCCGGGTCGCGCAGGCGGGCCACTCGCCCATCTAGGGGTAGGTCGGCCAGGTTCTGCCAGGAGCCCCCCCGGTCAAATGGGGTTCGGCCAGCCAACCCGAACAGGATGGCAATCTGGCGCGACGTGGTCTGGGGTCGGAGGCGGGCTCCAGCGGCGTTCTCGCGGTCCACGGCGGCCAGGACATTCCGGTGGAGGTCTGGGGCGGCATCGACCTGGGTCAGGGCCATCGAGACGTCGCAGTTTGCCGCCCGGCTGATGTCGGCATACAACCCGACCTCGTCCTGTACCGGGTCTTCCGACCCGTTGCCGATGTCCACGTAAGCGGGAGCTACCTCAAAGATCCCACCTCGGTTACGGAGTACGTCGGCAAAGGCCATCAGTTCGTCGGCCGAGGCCTTGGTGCCCGGGACGTATCGTCCGTCGGGCACCTTGTGTAGCAGGGTCCGCGAAGTGGAAAACCCCAGGGCGCCGGAAGCCAGCGCCTGGTCAACCATGGTGGCCATGGTCGCGATGTCCTCGGCGGCCGCCGGAGTCTCGTCCATGGCTCGCTCCCCCATGGCCGCTAGCCGAACCGCACAGTGGCCGACCATCCCTCCCACGTTCAGCCCCTTGGGAAGGCGGTCCAGCTCATCGAGGTAATCGCCGTACGTCTCCCAGTTCCAGGACAGCCCGTCCAGGATGCTTGAGGCTGGGATGTCCTCGACAGACTCCATCATCTCGGCCAGCACCTGCTGGCTGCCGGGAACCACGGGGGCGAACGTCACCCCGCAGTTGCCGAGCACGACCGAGGTGACCCCATGCCACGAAGCCGAGGTGCCCAGCGGGTCCCAAGCCAACTGGGCATCCAGGTGGGTGTGAATGTCCACGAATCCTGGGGCTACTACCAGCCCGTCAGCATCGATCTCACGACGGGCTCGGCCTTCCACCCGACCCACCTCGGCAATGCGGTCGCCGTCGACGGCGACGTCCGCGGTGACCGGTGGGGCGCCCGTGCCGTCCACCACCGTCCCACCGCGAATGATGAGGTCGAATGCCATTGCCTGCCTTTCCGGTGAGCGGCGCCCAAATCCTCAGGGGCGCCCGCCGACAGTAGCCGTGGGCCCGGTCACGTGAGGAAGCGTGTCAGCCCGTCGAGAGCGGTCATCACGACGTCGCGACCAGCCGACGGCAAGCGCAGCACCACCTCGTCGATTCCCAACCCGGCGTAGTAGTCCAACTTCCCCTCGTCGGCAATCGTGCCGAAGGGGACAACGGCCACGCCCGCAGGGTCACGCCCGTGGCGGTGGCAGGCATCTTCGAGGTTGACGAGGGCAGCCCGGATTCCGGCCCCTCCGATGGGCATCCACCCGTCGGCGAATTCGGCCACGTGGTCGAACAGCCGGGGCCCTGCTGCTCCGCCAACCAGCACTGCCGGGCCCGGCCTCTGGACCGGTTTGGGCCACGACCAGCTGGATGAGAAGTCCACGAATTCGCCGTGGAACTCCGCCTCGTCGTGGGCCCACAGGGCCTGCATGGCCAGGACGTGCTCACGGACCCGGGCCCGCCGGGTGGCGTAGTCGACGCCGTGGTGGGCCATCTCTTCCCGGTTCCAGCCGTAGCCCACCCCCATCGACACCCGGCCCGCCGAGAGGGCGTCCACGCTGGCCACCACCTTGGCCAGGATCAGCGGGTCGTGTTGGGCCACCAGGGAAACGCCGGAGCCCAGCCGGATTCGGTCGGTCACGGAGGCCGCCGCGGCCAGCGACACCCAGGGGTCCGGCGAACGCGGGTAGACCTCAGGAGCCTCGACCACCGAGGGCGCCGGGGTGTTCTGGCTGGTCGGGATGTGGGTGTGCTCGGGCACCCACAGCGAGGAGAAACCTCGGGCCTCGGCCTCTACAGCCAGGTCCCGGACGTCGATCGACCGGTCAGTCAGATGGAGGGTGACCCCGAGGTCCATGGGACGGTGGTCAGCCCGAGGCGTCGACGGTTCCGGCCAGGGGAGGGCCGTCAAACCGGTCGATAGTGGCGAAGTCCTCCACCGGGCGCCGGTTCAGCCGGGTCAGCTGTCGGACGGGAACCCCAAGGGGGATCATGGCGGCCACCGCATGGGTCTCCGGGAAGCCGAGCAGATTCCGGACCTCACTCTCGGCCGGGGCCACTGCCGTGGTCAGCACTCCACCCAGACCTTCAGCCCGGGCGGCCAGCAGGATGTTCCAGACCAGCGGGTACACCGAGGCACCGGTAACCAGGCCGACTCGGTCCATGTCTTTGTCCATGGAGGCCACGGTGGCCAGATCAACGGTGACCACGAGTAGGACTGGCACGTCGCCCATATGGTCGAACAGGGAGAACTGGTCGGTCGAGGTGGCCATCGCCTCATCGGAATCCACGTTGGACGGAACGACCGAGTTGAACGGAACCTCCCCCGCTGCCGCCTGGGCGGCGTAGAGGCGTAACGGGGGTCCGGCCAATTCGCCGAGCCGTTGTCGGAGATCGCGGTCGCGGACGACCACTACGTGAACGCCCTGTCGGTTACCGCCCGACGGGGCGAACCGGGCCGCGTCGAGAATCCGGTGCAACTGTTCGTCGGTAACCGGCTCGTCGGTGAACTCACGACAGGCGAAGGTGGTGCGCATGGCGTCGAACAGGTCCATGGCCAGAGCCTAGGAGGGGTGGGTAGGGGGACTGCCGTTGGGCTGACCCGTCGTCACTCCAGGAGGGATACCGGGCCGTCGGGGAGCCAGAAGCCTTCTAGGGCCCGGTACGGGATGGTGATAGAGACGGTGTGGCTGCCTGAGCCGCCGATGGAGCCCGGGGTGAACGACAGCACGAGGCCACCGTGGGTCAGGTTGAACCGCTCGAAGTTGACGGCATCGGGGCCAGCACCGACCACCCGCCGTTCGTCGGTCCACGGTTGGTTTGCCAGGCGCTCGATGGCCGCCGCTGACAGTGCGGGAACCCAGTCGGTCTCCGGATTGAAGAGTTCGTCGAGAAGCACCGGGAGGCCAGTAGACAGGTCGAAGGTTTCGGCAAGGACCTCGGACTCGGCGGCCACTGCTCCGGGCAGCAGACGTCGGACGGTGTCGCGGACGCTGAAATGACTGTCGGTGGCCAGTAGGACCTCGGATCGGTGTTGGAGCCAGGTGCACCGGTTGTTGGTTGCGTCCCGGCACGAATAGCCGTAGCGCTCGACCAGAGGAACGACCTCGTCGAGGAACGCCTCGACCGAGGAGACGATGAGGCCTCTGAGGCGGCCGTTGACCCGCGGGGCGGCCCGGGGTCCCTCGACCCGCTTCCAGTCGGCGTAGACCTCGATAATCCCTGGTCCACCGACCTGCTGGCCGTCGGGTCCGAAGGCGGCCACACCGGTGTCGATGGAGCAGTAGACGGGCTCCACGACGATGGCTGGACCGTCGACGGTCTCGACCTCCTCGGTGCGCTTGCGAGGAACGACCAGGATCTGGCCAACCTGCAGGCGGTTCGGGTCGGTGATTCCATTAGCCCGCATGAACTGCTCGACCGTGCGGTCGTATCGTTTGGCGATCTTGCCGAGGGAGTCGCCCGACTCCACGGTGACCGTTCGCGGGCCTTCCTCAGGTAGCGGGTCGGCACCGATCTCTGCCAGGTCGACGCACTCGTCGGCAGCTGCCACAAGGTTAGGAAGGCTGGTGGGCGTCCAGCCGGGAACTACGAGCTTTCCGATGGTCGTCGTGGTGGAGGTGTCGCCGAATAGGTCGACCACCGTGGTGGTGGTCGGTTCGGCGACCTCGTCTTCGCCGCCGCAGGCGATAGCCGCCACAACGAGTAGGAGGCCGACGAGGACTATCCGGAGGACGGTCGTTGGGCGTGATCGCATAGGCCGCAGATGGTACGACCACTGTGGGGCCCGGTCATCGGCAGGACAAACCCAGTCTTTGACGCCTAGGTTGTCGACTGCAGGAGGAAGTTGGATATGGCTGCGGAGTTCCAACCACCCGGACCCGGGCGGTGGCAGTTAGACCGCTCCCACTTCACGGGCGGCACCACCCCGATCATGCTGTGGTTGCTGCCCGCGTCGGTGGAGGCTGCTTACCGCGAGCAGTGGCCGGTACTGGGCATACCGGCCGAGACGCTGTCGGTGGCCTTCGTCGAGGGCTTTATGTACACGCGGCTGCGGCCTCTCGTCCTGCCCGACCGGCCCTCGGTTAAGGCTCCCCCTACCGTGCTCCTGAAAATTGTCTCCCGCCTGCACCCGGAGTTCCGGCGTCGTACCCGAGCCGCCCGACGGACCCTCGAGACTTCACCCGCTCCGGCGGTCATCGAGCAGTGGCGCTCCTCGATCCGACCGCGTCTCGTGGCCCGGAACCTGGCCCTCCAGGACGTCGACCTGGGATCGCTGGATGATCAGGGGTTAGCCGATCACATCAGTGAGATCTTGACTCACCTTCGGTCGACCTTCGAGGAGCACTTCCGCCTCCATGGCTACGACCTGGGGCCCATCGGGCTGCTCCTTCTGGCTGGTGGTGAATGGGGCCTGGCCAGCACGGACCTGCTCACCACGCTGGCCGGAGCATCACCGTCGACGGTCGAGCCACGGGAAGCGCTGAGCCGGATCCGGGCCGCCGTCACCGCGGCGGGGGTTCAGCCGACCAGCTTGTCGGAGGTCGCCTCCGCATCGCCGGAGGCCGCCGCCGAGTTGCATGCCTACCTGCGCCAGTGCGGCTCGGTGCTCTACGCCGGCTACGACCTGGATTCACCGACGTTGGGTGAGGCACCCGCCGTGGTGCTGGCCAGCATCCTCAGTGGTGGCACCTCCGGTCCGGATCCCGATGAGGCCGACAAGGCTGCCGCGGTGCTCCGGGAACAGGTGCCGGAGGCTGACCGCGTCCGGTTCGACGGCCTGTTGGCCGATGCGCGTGAGGCGATGGATCTGCGTGACGACAACGGGCCGATCACTGCCGAGTGGCCTTGCGGGCTGCTGCGCCTGGCCATGCTGGAGGCCGGTCGCCGGCTCGCCTCGTCTGGACGTCTCCGGGACCCCGCCCACGTCTTCGAGCTGGACCGCTACGAGCTGCCCGCTGTCGTAACCGGAGCTCCGGAACCCGGTGCCGACGACCTGGCAACCCGTGCCGTAAACCGGGCACACCAGAAGACCCTGGATCCGCCGGCGACACTGGGAGAGGCCGAAGCGCAGCCGCCGCTGGATTCCCTACCGGAACCGTTGGCCACGACGGTGTCGCTCGTCCTGACCGTGATTGCCGAACTTGGCATGGGCGAACTGGACGGGCCGCCCGTCGATCGCCTGCCTCTCACCGGGACGGGAATCGGAACGGAACCGTTTGTCGGCGTGGCCCGGGTGGCCGAGAACGCCGACGAGGCGTTTGACCGCCTGGAGCCGGGTGAGATCCTGGTAACCCGCACTACCTCACCGGCCTACAACATGGTCCTCACCCTCGTTGGCGGGCTCGTGACCGCCGAGGGCGGCCCCATGTCCCATGCCGCGGTGCTGTCACGGGAACTCGGCATCCCAGCCGTCGTCGGAGCACCGGACGCCATGAGCTCCATCGCCGACGGTGACCGCATCGAGGTGGACCCGAGGGCGGGTCGGGTACGTGTGGTGGGCGGTACCTGTCCGGCCGAGTAGGCCACGCCCGGTCGTCGGACCCCGGGGCGCTCTGAACCACCGGCTCCTTCGAGCCCGCGGGTGCTGTCTGACTACTGAGGTGGTCCGGGCACATTGTTAGGGTCCGCGGGTGGCCACGTCGCTGGATCGGACCGACCCGGGTACCGGCTACTGGCCGTCCGCGTGGCCCGTGGAGTGCGGAGGCAACCGCCGGCAGAAGGCCCGGACCGGTCGGCTGGATGCCTCTTCGGGAACTGCCGAGGTGGTGACCCGGCACAACGACCGGTGGAACGTGATGGTTGTGGAACGGGACCCCGGTGAGTGGTTCCTCGGCGGCACCATGCCGGCGTTCACCGGGCCACCCCCCTACGGCTGGGTGGAGCGGATTGATCCGGAGACCCTGGAGCCGACCAGGTCCTCAGAACACCTGCCGTGCGGGGACCACGTGTGGTGCGGGGCAATCCTGGCCCACGCCAACGGGTCCATTCACTCGGTCAACGGCTCGTACCTCCACCGGTTGGATCCTGACTGCCAGGTGGTCGCCGAGCGGGAACTTCCGGTCGACCGCAGCCACAACGGGTTGCTGGCCCTTTCTGACGGAACGCTGATCACTAAGGACCTGCGCCTTGAGGGCCAGGGTGGAACGACCATTACTCGCCTTGACCCGGATGACCTGGGCTTGGTCGCTGATCCGATCACTCTCCCTGAAGGGTCGATGGGTCGGATCGCCGCTGACCACGACTCGGACGGTGACACGGTCTACGTGCCGGGCACCGAACACCTATGGCGGATCCGGGTCGATGACGACGGTATGAGAGTCGATGGATCCTGGTCGCCCCGGTATCGCACAGCCGACGGTGACCATGGTCTGGCTTGGGACTCGTGCCTTTCCGACGGCGCTGCGTGGCTTATGGACTGCGGCGACATCGAAGCGGTTCGCCTCATTCACACCGCTGAACCGAACGGCCGATGGCCCGACCATCCGGGTCGGGAGCTGTCGTGGCGTAATCCGACCCCGTGGTCCGGGGCCCAACGCCTGCTGCGGGCCGACCTCGACGATCCGGAGCGCCTCGATGTGGTCGAACCCTTCGGGACACCGGGAGGCGGCATCTTCGCCCCTCCGGTACACGTGCCCGAATACCAGGTGGTCGTAGCGTGGGATTCGGTCAACGGGGGCCTGGCCGGGGTGGACACGTCCGACGGCTTGGACGTGCGCTGGCACCTCGACGTCCGGCCGACCATGCAGCCGGTGGTCTTCCCCGACTCAGCGGAAATGGTCATCAACGACTTCACCCGGGACGGAACCGACGACCTGGTCGTGGTCGATGTCCGAACCGGAGACCTGCTTGACCGGGTCGACACCGGGTCCCGGGTCGCCAACGGGATGTTCCTAACAGCGGGTGGGAACCGGGACATCTTCTACTGCACCACCCTGTGCGTGGCCCGGGTCACCTGGCAATAAGGGGGGGCACATTCTGACCACGCGGATCGATCACTTCATGTACGCCGTGGCATCGCTAGACGAAGGTATGGAATGGGCAGCGGACACGTTCGGGGTACCAGCCGCTTACGGCGGAGAGCATGTGGGTCTCGGCACACGCAACGCACTTCTGTCCCTCGGCTCTACCTATCTCGAGATCATCGGACCCGACCCGGCACAGTCCCAGGAAGGTAACGCTGGCGGACAGTTCGCCAACTTGACGAGTGGTGGCATGGTCACCTGGGCGGCCGAAGGTGATCTCAACGCCATTGCCCAGGCACTGGAATCGGCTGGCGTATCGACTCAGGGTCCTAATCGCACCCAGCGGAAGACGGAATCGGGTGATCTCCTCGTGTGGGATCTGTTGTTCCCTATCGGGAGTCCGCACGGTGGGCGTATGCCGTTTTTTATCGATTGGCTCGAGTGCACCAATCCGAGAGACACCAATCCCGTTGGGGGCGAATTCAGGGCGTTGGCCATCACGATGCCCGACGCCGATGATCTCGCAAGCACCCTGCGCGCCATCGATCTCGACGTCGCGGTGTCTGCGGGGCCACCGGCGCTATCCGTCACGATTGACTCGCCTCGAGGTGAAGTGGTGCTCGCGAGCACAAATGAGACCTCACACCTGCAGTTCGGTGGCATCCGTTGAGGCTGCTGCATTTAGCCCAGGGCGATGTCATCCCGGCGGTCGGGACAGTCCTCAGTCGTGATGATGTTCCTCCACGTGACCATCGTCGTGGTGGCCGTCGATCCCGTGATGGCCGTGTTCCAAAATCCCAGCGCTATTTAGCACTATCAGAAGTACAGAGAACGCTGCAGCGCTTGACAGCACGTTTCGCACTGCCCGCCGACCGGTTGTCGGATTGTGTATAGCCGGGAGAGTATCGACCGTTGCTACGTAGACGAAGGTCCCAGCCGAAAAAAGCAGTGCAAGGGCCAGAATCGACTCATCAGCCCCATCGAGCACCTGGTAGGAAAGAACAAGGGACAGAGGCGTGGCGAGAGTAAATAACAAAAGCCCCTTTATTGCTGCCTTCCTGCCCCCCGGTTGGTGGAGCAGGAAGATTCCGAGACTAAGGGCGGCCGGCACGCGGTGAACGATCACCGCAAACGCTACGAGCAATGAAAAGGATGTCTCGCCAGATGCTGCTGCCGCTCCAATAGCAAGGCCATCTGCCAAAGCGTGGACCGATAGCCCTAGTGCAACGACTCCTGCTGAAAACGGATGATGTACGTGTTCATGGCCGTGACCGCTTGCATGGTCGTGATGCTCCTCGTGGACAGCGTGACCTATTCCCAAGCCTTCTAACGCCAACAGCAAGGTAAATCCCGCCAGACCAGCAAGGCCTAGTACTACGGGATCGAACGTGAACCCTCCGCCGTCTGCAGCAGCAGTATGAAAGCCCTCCGGGACTACGACTACGAGCGCCGAAACCAGCAAGAGTCCGGATGCAAGGCCGGTCAGGTCTGCAAGCCCTTGAGATGAAATTCTGTTGGCCAACACCTGGGGTAATAACCCAGGGCCAAGAGAAGCCACAGCGATCAGTAGGGCTAGGTAGAGGATGTCCATGCAGTTATTCTAATGAGAACGATTCCTATTACTACTATTCGGCGCTCGTGTGCAACAAGCGCACAGTGGCTCCCGTGAAATACAGAGGGCCGATCCCTAAGGACCGGCCCTGACCTACGGTTTTCGTTGTCGGGCTGCCGAGATTTGAACTCGGGACCTTCGGTCCCCCAGATCACAGAAATCTGTCCGGAGTGTCCTTCTGGACCGCTAGCGCCCGTGGATTCAACGATGTGTGTCTGACGGGTGGGTCTGTGTCCGTGTGGTGGTGTGCATTCTGTGCAACGAAGTGTGCATCGCCTAAGCCGGCAGATAGGAGACGCCTGTCGACTACTGAGATTCGACGGCCTTGATCGGGGCTGAAACGGAAGGCCTGGGCGTGA
>Ga0208765_1001931_pt1 | contig 12039 bp, 14 predicted proteins | sample ETNtaG_2_FD_185783 | JGI IMG/M metagenome (GOLD analysis project Ga0208765, IMG submission 185783) | Marine microbial and viral communities from oxygen minimum zone, Eastern Pacific Ocean - ETNP201406SV203 (SPAdes) (version 2) | ecosystem: Environmental > Aquatic > Marine > Oceanic ... | reverse complement strand
CTCCATGAATCAGATCTGATGGCTGCTATTTCTCCGCTCATGGCTTCAACATAAACATTTATATTATCTTTAGACTCTGTACGGACTTTGTATAAAGGCAACTTTCTACCTCTAAACTCAGAACCCCTGGAATCACTATTTATTTTGATAGCCATTAAAGGTGTTAAAGAAGTTTTTTGTCTTACCGCTTCCATTGCTTCCTCTTCATTGAGTTCTATAAGCTCTTCTCCATTGAAGGTTCTGTAATAGACCTGCGACTCCCCTTCAACCTTTAATATCCACTGATCAAGTCTTTTTAAGATATTAATATTTTTAGTATTAAAATTTCCTTTTATATTAGTTAGATCTAATTTTGATACGTCTTCATTAAGAAGATATTGTTCTCCTCTGATCAGCTCAATTTTATTAAAAGCGAAATAAATACCTGAGATCGTCCAAAGTAATAATTGGATAGAAATAACTAAACTTAGATATTTATGAAAAATGCGAATCATGAATAGTTTAAGTTAGTCTAACTCCAGATAAGTACTCATGAAAATTATAAGCAAGAAAAGTTAGTGCTATGCCAAGGACAATAGCAAAAATATCATAAAGCACTTTTGGGGTAACTGATTCAGAAAAAGAGTCCCTAAGTTCTGCGACCATAACTGAAACAGTAGCGTAAGCTAAAAAAGATCCAAATAAGATAATAGAGGTAGTGTCTGGGTTAACCAATAAATGTAAGATTGCCCAAATTGCTATGCCTAAAGACATAGGGTGTTTAGTGTATTTCTTTATATAAGTTGGCATAACAGCAGCTATGTTTAAAGTAAGAGCAAAAAACATGAAATACTTTGCATAAACATAAGTCTTTCCGTTAACTGAGTATTGAAAATTAGAATTGCTTTCATACCCAAATATTATTAATAAAATTCCAGTTAGACTGATTATTGAGTACAGCCCCATATAAGGGCCTTCACCTAATCTATCTTTTAAAAATAACCTTAATTTACTTATTAAAGGAACTAAATGGATTCCAAAAAAAATAATTATTCCTGAATAAAACATTATCTAAACTTTACCTCAAACTTTGATTTGTAGGTGTAGAATTCTTTGGATCATTAAAAAATGGATAAATTTGCTGTTTTAAATATCCTTTTGGAAAACTTTCATCTTCAAGCCCCATCTCCTCAGGCCAGTCCTCTGTAGGTAGATGATAAGTACCAAATATCTTATCTATAAAGGGAAAATGAATCGCAAAGTTCTTATCATGGGTTTCCTTAGCCTTACTATGATGCCAATGATGAAACTGCGGGGTAACAAATAAGTATTTTAGAAAACTAAATGGAATTCTTACATTTGTGTGAGCCATGACTGCCTGTAAAGCAACAATGACCACATATACATAAAAAACATCATTCGAGAAACCAAGTATGAACAAAGGTATGTAAGAAAAAGATCGAGTTATGAGAATATCAACCAAATGTAATCTTGAACCTGCTATCCAGTCTACATATTGAATGGAGTGGTGAACGGCATGAAATCTCCACATGAAAGGATTTGCATGAAATAAACGATGTATAAAGTATTGAAATAAATCAGCTACAAACATAGCTAAAAATAGTTGGCCTATAAAAGGTAGGCCTGAAACTAAATCCTGCACTTCATTCATGCCCAAATCGCTAAAAAATAGCTCGGCAGGCATTTTTACTGCTACCGCTGTATATTGAATTAGAAGTTGCGCTTTAAAAAGATATATTAAGTCTGTTCTCCACTCAGGATGAAACTTTGATTGATCCTCTCTTTTTGGGAAAAATAACTCCAAAGGAATAAATATTAGAGACAAAGCTAATATTTCTAAAATTAGCCAGTCTAAGCTAATTGAAAAAGCTCCTTGATCAAAGCTTTCTAATTCGATATTACTTCCTCCAAGAACAATTGCAATTACAGATACTGACATGCCAATGAAAGCAAATTTTGCTCTTTTACTTAGAAGTAAACTTAAAAAAGCAAAAAAGAATGAAAAAACTAAACCTCCAAATATCATCCATCTAAAGACACCTATTGGGTAGTTAATTCTAAATTCTGCAGTAGTTAAATATTCAGGGAATAAAAAACAGATAACTGCACCTAAGGATAAAAGAGAAAAGAAGATAGACAGATAACCACTGATTAGTCCTTCTCCTAGAATTGCTTTTTTACTTTCTTGATTCATAGGAAAACAATCGGATAAAACGTTCTAGACTGATATAAAACCTTGTGTAATCTAGTATAGGGTTTAACAGTCCACTGGTAACACAATAGCCCTTTGAGTGATCTGCATGATGTTTTTTGTGTGAATCAGGATTTAGAATAAGTCCTAACTTCTGCAGTTTTTTAATTAAAAAATTCTGATTTCTCTGATGAGCCCATTTATGAAAGAGGTTAGTACAAAAGGTTCCTATACAAACCCCAATTAAAACAAAATGTCCATAAACTGAGTTTGGGCTAATTAAGTAGCTGTCTTCAGTAAAAGTTGCAAAATATAAAAAAGGCATAAATATAAAAAAACTAGTTGTGTCTTGTTCTATGAATTTATCTTTTGTAATAAAAAGTGGATGAGAGTGATGTTCTCTAAAAGAATAAATAATGAAATTGCCTATTATTGGTGTTTCTTCATCAAAAAAACTGTCGCAAAACCAATGAATAGTCCCGGTAATAAAGTCAGCTAGAAGATAGCCTAAAAATAAAGCAGGGAGAACTAGCCAAGATAATCCGTAAGAAAACCCATGCAAGCAGAGCTTGAAAATTAAAGAACATAGCATTATCAAACTTAGGCTAACCGCCACTACTTTAACTCTAGTTAAGATAAGGCTTTGCTTATTTTGTTCTTCTTTCTCCATTTACTTAAGCTCATATATGACTCCCTAAGAGGGATTTAAAGTTATCGGTATAAAATTTACTTCGTTGATTTTCGTTAACTCCTTCCATGGTTCTTTCAAATCTTCCAATAGGATCATCAGTACCCTCATGATGTGGATAGTCTGAAGCGAACATTAGAAGATCTTCACCGCCAGTATTAAGAATCCAGCTAATGTCTTCTCCTGCAAAAGGAGTTACCTTTATTTGCCTTAATACATACTCAGAAGGTAGAAGTTTTAACTGTGATAAATCCTGAAATTTTCTAAAAGCCCTATGAGATTGGTCCAAATGCTTCATCCACGAAATAATCCAACTAGCCCCTAGTTCCACCACACCAATCCTAAGTTTAGGGAATCTTTCTAGAACACCATCAAAAATCATAGCTGACAAAAAAAGTTCCGCGTTGTATTGGATACCCATATAGGCAAGGGCATCATTAGGTGCATCTCCTTCTACATGTGTTGGAACCTTGCTCTTGTTGTTATAAAAAGAAAGAGGAACTGGACTATAACCGCCATCAGCACCTACATGTAAAGTTATAGCTAAGTCTGCTTCCTGAACAGCAGCCCAGAACTTATCATAATCTGGATGAGTAAAGGATATTTGTCCAGTAGGAGCAACTGTATCTATCAAGATCACAGAAAAATTCATGCTAATTGCATCATCAACAAACTTCTTTGCAATATCAGGCCCTGCCCCTAAAGGCACATAAGCCGTCGGAAACATTCTTTTATCTTCTTCTCTAAAAGTAGCTAAACCTCTGTTTAGCGCTTGAACACCGCCAAGTAAAACCTTTTCCTCTTTTGCGGCAATGACCTGATTAAAAGCACTGGTCGGAAAAAGTATATAAGCTTCAAAACCCAGAAGGTCATTAGCTAATTTTCTCTCAGAGGCGTTAAAAGCCCCCAGCCCATTCCACCCCTTATACTTCATGGACATGAAATCTTTGCTTGCTTTGCTAGCTATTTCTTTGTTTGACTTACGTTCGTTAAAGCTTTTAATAGCTGAATCAACTTGTTTTAAGATTTCTTTTTTGCCTCCTACAAAAGGTTCTAAGTAAGGCCTTATAGAGGAATCAGAAAACTCAGCTATCCAGTCTGGCCGTTCCATCATGTGGGTATCGGCATCATAGATTTGGTCTCTATGAGCGTAAGTCATTCTTTCTCCTTTTTTAAGTTTGATTATCTAGCTTAGCAAAAAGAAGAGAGAATTACTTTCTAGCTACCATTTTGTCTACTAGTTCTTCGACTATAAATAAAGGCGGTTGTCCTTGCTCTAATACAATTGAATGGAAATCTTTAATATTAAAATCTTCACCTAACTTTTCCTTAGCCTTTTCTCTAAGTTCTAAGATCTTAAGCATTCCAACTTTGTAGCTACAAGCCTGGCCTGGCCAGACAATATATCTTTCAATTTCAACTCTAACTTCTGTATCAGACATGCCTGTAACTTCTTTCATATAAGACATGGCCTCTTCTCTAGTCCATCGTTTAAAGTGCATGCCGGTGTCCACTACCAGTCTAACTGCCCTAAATAATTCACTTTGCAGAACCCCCAATTCATCATAAGGATCCTCTGCTAGACCAGCTTCTAGTGCTAACCTTTCAGAATAAAGAGCCCATCCTTCGCTAAAAGCTGAAGTTCCATAACCAAACCTTCTATATAAAGTAAGATCTTCATTTTCTAAGTTGAGAGCAACTTGAAGGTGGTGTCCTGGAATGGCCTCGTGAAAAGCTAAAGTACGCATACTGTAAGTGGGTGTTTGTTTGATATCGTAAAGATTGGCGTAAAAGACTCCCGGTCTACTTCCGTCTAAGGCTGGGGACATGTAATACCCTCCAGCTTGATTCTTTTCTGAATACTCAGGAACTGCCCTTACCTCTACTTTAGATTCTGGCATATTATGGAAATAATCTTCTGCAATCTGCCAAGTCTCTTCCACAATGGTATTGTAATCATTGACGACTGTCTCTTTTCTGTCTGGAGTATCTGCATACAAGAAATTGGGATCCTCGTTTAATTTGTTCATTAATTCCCCTACATTGACCTTGTCCCCATATCCAAGATCTAAAGCTATTGCTTGCATTCGTTTAGTAATTCTTTCAACCTCCGAGAGCCCTATGTCATGTATATCTTGAGCAGAGTAATCTGTGGTTGTATAGACTTTTAACCTTAACGCATAAAATTCATCTCCGTTAGGTAAAGACCAAACTCCGTGAAATTGGTTAGCCTGTGATTTAGTTTCTTTTATAAAGTCATATAAAAGCGTAAAACCTGGGTTAACACTATTTTTAATAGAATAGTCCAATTCAGCGATGAGTTCGTTTTTCTCTTCTTCATCTAAATCTAAATCATTAATTTTTCTTATATATACCTTTCTTAAAGGGTTCTCGTCTTTTGAAAAGTTAAGAAATTCTTCTAACTGGCGAATAACATGATCAAAAACAAATTCTGGTGGAAAGATTCCAGCTTTTTTTTGTTCATTTAAAATCTCTAGAGTTCCTCTAAAAGAATCATCAAATAAATCTAACCTTTCAATGTAAGCTTCAGCTTCCTTTATATTCCTTATTGGATGAACATCAGTCATAAATTCAACTAGATTTAGATGAATTCCACCTATTTGATTTAGGGGGTAATTGTGAAAAGGAAATTCTTCTTCTTCTTTTATGTAGTTGTTCAAATCAAAAACAGCTATCTTTTTAGTTATCTTCTGTTGTTCCGATAAAGACTTATCATCATAAGAAAGAAGCATTGCTCTTGAGTTTTTAGCATCAATTAAATCTTCTTCAAGATCTTCTATTCCAGAAATAGAGATTTTAGATTGATGATTTGTAGCCCAATTAAATCTATCAAACATCCCTAGATAAGTTATAGCTTCAGGTGAATCGAACATTTCTAATATAAGCTCTTTAGCTAGATAGTGATCTAAAGAAAAAGGTTTTAATAAAAATAGATTTCCTAAATAGATTAGACCTCCAAGCAAGACTACTCCTAATGAGTAAAGGATAGCTTTTAAGAACTTTTTCATTTCAATATCAACCTCACTGGCACGCCAGAACAGTTTTCTTTACTAGTTGCGCCAAAAGATAGGACGTCCAACATCTTGTCAGCGAAAGTATACTTCTCGCTTCTCAAATTGTGATAAAAATCATGTGACTCTTTATCATTAAAGGCTTCGTACTTTTCTTTCTTCTTATTTCTAATAACAGAAACTTCTATCCCATTACTTGATTGCTCTATCCAGTAAGACTCATCAGTACCATGCTCTATCCAGGAGTCATTATTAGAGTCTACTATCCAAACTCTGACATTCTTGGTGCTCCCATCTGATTCAGGTCTGGCCAGTGTCGCAACTTCACCACCTAATTCAGACAAAGCTATAACTAAAACCCCATAAATAACTACAACACCCAATAAGACCGTAAAAACTTTAAAAGTTTTTTTCATAACTTCTTTTTACTGGTTTAGGGTCCTATTTTACTCTGACCATCAAATCATCCGAATGGTTTCTAATATCAGTTTTTGCATCGGCTAATTCAGACTCATGAATCTCTTCTAGAGTTTTAACTTTCTTAGCAAAATCAGCATAACTATCGTATCCACAATAAAAATACCAAGCTAATTCAGGACCCCAAGCATGTTCAGCTAAAACACAACCTTCAAAGGCTCTGTTATAAGCATCAAATAGTATCCTAGCTCGATCACGCATTTCATTAGCCGTAAGAAAAGGTCCAAAAGTATAGGTAGCTCTTAAAACATAAGGTGTTCTTTTATTTGTATGTCTTTCCAAAATAGCAACTAGATGATCAGTGTGATCACCATAAAGTTGAACTGGCTCTCGAGCAGCAGCAGAATTGGAGTCATTAATTTCTGCAAAGTGCTCCCAAGAATCAAAATAACAATAAGAGTAATAGGCCCTTTCTCCTCCAAATTGGTGCCTTAAAAGACCGCAATTGTAATAGCCATTCTCTTCTAAAGTTGCAAGATTATCTAAAACCTGTCTCTCTACTCTTTGAGGCTGAGATCCCGCTGGAATGGAGAAAGTTGAATTATACGCAAAGGCGTAAGTGTGTTCTGCTTCTTCATGGTGAGCAGAAAAAATAGTTACACTAAAGACTAAAGAAAAAATAAGTAATAAGCTTTTCATTAAGAATACTCCTGTTAAGTTTAGGATCATTACTATAGCAAAGTATAAATAAAAAAAGCAGAAGGTAATTAAACCCAGACTTAATAAATAGGAAAAAAATGGAGTTAGCTCATAGCATCAAAGTATGTTTTGCTATCAAAATAATCTTTCCAAGATTTAATTTTTCCTTCCTCCATCTGAAATATTCCAACGCAAGGTAAATCAACACTTTTTTCTCCTGCTTGAGTACGATCTAACCTTTCGGCAATCACTAAATCTCCTTCACTGGCAATAGATAAAAGGTCCCAAGTAGTGGAAGTCCAGGGTTGGATAAAAGCAGCAATAAATTGCTTTACCTGTTCCTTTCCTTGAACCGGTTCCATAGGAATATTGTGATAAATTCCATCTTCGGTAAAAAACTCAGCTAATTTCTCAGCATTTAACTCAGACCATGCTGATATAAACTCTTTGATAATATTCTCATTTTCATTCATTGCATTGCTCTCCTTTCTTAAACTATTTTATTCTAATAATTTCTGACTTCTGGTAATTCTTTAAAGAGTTTACCTCTATCATTGACCTCACACTCTTTGGTAGAAATAGTTATCAGTCCTTCTTTATTCAATTTAGTGATAACTCTACTTAAGCTTTCTGGTCTCATGTGTAACATTTTTGCCATTTCTGCATGTTTTACCGGAATAGAAAATCTGTATCTTGATTTGCCAGCCAATCCAAGCTTAGAGCTGATTACAAATATCCATGTTATTAATCTTTGTTCAGAATTACCTTTGGAAAAACTCTGTGCCCATTTGAGTTGCTTAGATAATTGACTACTGATTGCTTTGCTAATGTGTAGTGCTAACTGAGATTCTCTTGAAGCTAAAGACTCTAGGCTATGATAATTAATTAAACATAAATTAGAATCTTCCTTAGCTTCAGCGAAATGAGTGTAGGCCTTAAAAGAAATGCAATCTAAGCCTAAAAATTCCCCAGGATAAAATAAACCTTCAATCAATTCTTCACCTTCCTCATCTAAACTATAAGTTTTAATGCATCCAGAACGAATCGTAAAAATTGAGCTAAACTTATCTCCTTGTTGATAGACTAATTTTCCCTTTTGAAGAGAAATCTGTTGAGCATGATCAGAAGCGATTTTTTGACCTTGAGCTCCCTCTAATGAAGGCAATAATGATTCAGGTATACAAATTTTTCTATATTGACAAACTTTACAGAGGGCCACATTGGTTTCTGTCATAATTTATTTGTTTAATATGTTCTCAATTTCTTTAATCCTAGCATATAAAGCATCGATTTCTTGGCCATCTCCTGTCCAGAAACACAGTCCATCTTCATCTTCAAGTTTTGAGAGTTGTTGTTTTAAAACCTTGAGTTCTTTATTTAAGCTAGTGGTTTTATTTCTATCCATAAATACTATTAATGTATAAAGAAATTAAAAGAAGAAAAATCCATGAGAACATACAAACAATTCCCAACAAACCCAATCTTTTGATGGTCTTGTGATCAGCTTCTTTCCAACGTTCAAACATTAAATTTTCAGATTAAAACGTGTTATCAAAACGATAGATTTATCCTTTTCTTATAATCAAAAGAAAGGTACTACTAAGTTTTTTTTTAGGATTGATCTATATCAATTTATTGAGGTTATTTTTGTATTAATTTAGATTTTCATTTTTAACAAAATTGGTAAGAAGAATATTTGATGAATAGAAACTTCATTTTTAGGGCAGCCAATCGAAGAGATAACTTAAATTATCTGGGCTATGTGATAAATGTTGGTTCACCTGCTGAACTTGTCAAAGCAGTATCTGATCTTGGTTTTAATGCAAATGTAATGGAATATAAAAAAGTCCCCCTATCATCAAAAGCCATTGCAGTTTGTTTACCATTTAGAGGCACAGCCTACAACTATGACAATAGTTTTATCATGGCAAAGGATATTGACTCTGGTCTTTTTAAAGAAGAAGATGAGCTTCAGGCTGATTTAGAAGGTGTCTTTCATGAATATGACACATCAGGTTAATTTGAATAAAGATAAGAAAAATATTCCTCCTAAAAAAGAGGACACAAAAGATATTGAGAAAGAGGAAGAGTCCAAGTTAAAGGAAAACAAGGGTAAATACCCTGCAGATTTCTTTACCGGCTCATAAAGATACTTTTATTTGAGACAATCGGTTAACAGTAAGTTATTGAATTTTTAGCCTATAAAGTCTTGTTTCAAATCCTTGAGAAGGATTTTTTGGAATAAATTGAGCTGAAATTAAAGATAAGAGAGCGAACAAGGCTCCAATAAAAAACACCAACGTGTGAGACCAAATCCATACAGCTCCCAAAGCTGCAGGTATAACTACTGCGGCTATATGGTTAATGGTAAAAGAAACCCCTGCACTACTTGCCATGTCGCTTGGATCAGCAATCTTCTGAAAATAAGTACTAATTGCTATGGCCATGGCAAAAAACATATGATCCAAAATATAAAGGAAGGCAGCAAAAGTAGCATTCTCAACAAGCCCATATGCTATGAAGACTGCTATTAAACCTATGTACTCAAAGGTCAGCGCCCTTCTTTCTCCAAACCTCCCGATAAGCTCACCTATTCTCTCGGCAAAAACCCAATTAAAAGCGTAGTTAATAAGAAATAACAAAGTAACTTGAGAAGCGCTGTATCCGAACTTTTCGACCATGAGAAAAGCGGCAAAAACGACAAATATCTGTCTTCTAGCCCCAGAGAAAAAAGTAAGTAAGTAATAAAGCCAGTAACGTTTTCTAAGAACTAGATTCTGGTTTTGCTTAGTTTTAGAAGGAAAAATTGGAAATGCCACGAACATAACTAAGGCTAAAAATATGCAAATGCATCCAGCAATAACGAAATTTACTAAATAGGGCATTTTAAAAATTTCCAGTAAAGCCCATAAGGAACCATAGACTAATAAAGAAGTTAATGAGCCCACAGCCAAGAGTCTGCCTAACACTTTTGGGGCTTCCTCTTTAGATAGCCATTGCAAGCTTAGGGACTGTTTCACTGCCTCAAAATAGTGAAAGCCTGTGCTCATTAAAATGGTTGTGAAATATAAGCCGTAAACTGTAGGAAAGAATCCAGTCATAGAAACGCCTAGTCCTAATAAAGCAAGAGCGAAAACTGCAAATGCTTGCTCTTTAATAATCAGAAGGACGAATACAAGAGTAAAAGATAAAAACCCTGGAATTTCTCGAAGGCTTTGTAAGATCCCAATCTCAACACCTGTGAAAGCAGCTTTCTCGACAACAAAGTTATTTAACATTGCTGACCAAGTATTGAAAGCCACCGGCATGGCTATAGACATGAGAATCAATAAAGTAATTGGATTAATTATTCCCTTTTTAGTCATTATTTCCCTCATCTATCTTTTTATATCATGTTAAGCGCAACAAAACTAAACTTTAGACTTTTGTTAAGATGTAGTTCTTAACCAAATGAAATAGAGGACATGAAAGTTGACTGACGATTTTTATAATAAAAAAAAGCCCGATGGGGATGAACATAATCCTATGAGTGAACCCCGCTTCACAGAAATTGCTACTTTCATGCGAGCGCCTTTAATTGAATCACTGGATGAAGTTGATATTGGTCTTATTGGCGTTCCAACAGACTTAGGGGTTACAAATCGTCCAGGAGCAAGACATGGCCCAAGAGAAATTCGTAACTCTTCTAGCTTGATGCGTACTTTTAATTTAGGCATGAATATCAACCCTTATAACTTATGTCGCATAGCAGATTTAGGAGATGTAGGCTTTTCTCATCGTTATGACTTAGAAAAGCAAGTTGAAGAAATTGAAGCCTTTTATCAGAAGGTTATAGAGAAAAATATTTTTCCTATCAGTGCTGGAGGTGATCATTCAATCAGTTACCCGATTCTAAGGGCCATAGGAAAACATGAACCTGTTGGAATGGTTCATATAGATGCTCACACTGACACATGGGGAGAAATCTGGGGTTCAAAGTTTACTCATGGAGCTCCATTTAAACTTGCTGTTGAAGCAGGAGTTCTTGACCCAAAGAGAACAATTCAAATTGGCATCAGAGGGGGTCAGAATTTTATGGACGGTATACAGTTTTCTCAAGATCAAGGTATGCGCGTGGTTTTTATGGATGAATTCTCTTCTCTAGGAGTAGAAAAGGTCATTGAAGAAGCAAGAAGAGTCGTGGGGGATGGAAGAACTTATATTTCGTTTGATGTAGACGGATTAGATCCAGTTTATGCCCCTGGTACAGGAACACCAGAAGTAGGTGGAATTACAACCTTAGAGGCGCAACAACTTCTAAGGGGCCTAAAAGGACTTAACTTAATAGGAGGTGATGTGGTTGAAGTAGCACCTCCATTTGATAACACAGGAAACACTGCTTTAGTGGGTGCGACCATGATGTTTGAAATCCTTTCTTTAATAGCAGATACAAATTTCGGGTAAAAGATGTTTAAAGATCGCTTATCAGTTTTAGCTATTTTTCTTACTTTTATACTATTTTTTGTACAGCATTTCAGCACGCAACCCCCAAGTCCAAAAGGTTTAGACGCTCCAGAGGATGAATTCTCAGCAATAAGAGCTCATGACATATTGAAATCTCTACTTAGAGAAAATAAACCGCATCCTGTTGGCTCTGAGCTTAATAAAGTTATTAAAGAAAGATTAAAAAATGAATTAGATAAACTAGGCATAGAACACCAAGAACAAAAAACTTGGGCATGTGCTTCAAGGTTTGCAGCTTGTGCAGAAGTCGAGAACCTTATAGGAATTATACCGGGCAAAACTGACCTGCCTTATCTGGCTATTATGGCCCATTATGATTCGGTACCTATGGCACCAGGTGCAGGGGATGATGGAGCTGGTGTAGTTGCAATACTTGAAACTGCTAGAGCGCTAAAACTAGAAGCGCCTTTTAAACACCCTATTATGTTAATCCTCACAGATGCTGAGGAAAATGGCCTTATAGGTGCAGAGGCTTTTTTTAATCAACACCCTTTAGCGAATCAAGTAGG
>Ga0208765_1001930_pt1 | contig 12040 bp, 13 predicted proteins | sample ETNtaG_2_FD_185783 | JGI IMG/M metagenome (GOLD analysis project Ga0208765, IMG submission 185783) | Marine microbial and viral communities from oxygen minimum zone, Eastern Pacific Ocean - ETNP201406SV203 (SPAdes) (version 2) | ecosystem: Environmental > Aquatic > Marine > Oceanic ... | reverse complement strand
TATATACAAACTTGTTTTGTTTTCCTTTTTGGCTATCAATACACCTCTCATTAAATTCAAAGATTGGATTGGAAAGTGAGAGTTAAATTTAAATTTTATGTTATGTTTTTCAGCAAATAGTTTGCAGTCTTTGATCATAAATCTTGCCTTTGAGGGAATAAATGCCGGTGCTTCAATTTCTGCAAGATTATGCAGTCCACCCAATAAGATAGGCATATAGTTTATGACAATCTTATATTGGTTCTCAATGTTTCTAATTTGTTTATGAGCCAAATAAGAATAAGGACTAGTGAAATCAAAAAAAAAATCAAAAGATTTAATCATGCAATGAAATTTTTTTTGAATAAAAGATTCTGATAAACCAATATAAAACTAAACCCAATGGGCCAGTAAAATAGATTGAAATTAAAGAAATTCCAGATAAAAATTTTGGAACACTGTATCTGAGAGCGTCTCTTAATACCCAGGAACCTAAAAATAAGTTTATAGCTAGAAAATGTACCCAGAAAATTAATAAAAAAATATCATTTGAGAACAAAGAATGAAGATTTTCTATTCCTAAATATAAATCAATACTATCAAAAATATTTTGGCCATTGGTTATTAGTAGATAGATTATGTAACCATATATTAATGAAAATATTATTGGTAAAAATATTGAACTAATAAAAATTAAGCATAATCTTGAATTTGGAAAAAAAATTAACGTTAACCAGAAAGGCAATACTCCAAAACTAAGCCAAAGATAAATAATTTCTGGACCAAAATAATTTTCTAAATTTATAAGCATGATAGTCTCTTATATTTAGTATTATAGTATATTTAGTTATGATTCCCAACAAAAGCAAAAAAAATCTTAAAGTGACTATAGACGAAATAAGAAAATTTTCACTTTCTTACTTAGAAAAGTATGCTCCCTCCAAACAACAGCTTAGAACTTATTTATTAAAGAAATTTTTTAAATCTTCAAATTTTTATGTTGCAAAAAGTGAATTATTAACCTTGATAGATTTAGTTATTTTCGATTTAGAAAAGCAAAATTTCATAAGTGATAAATTTTATTCGCAATCAAAAACAAAAAAATTTTTAAAAAAAGGATACTCATTGAACAAAATTCGAAATTATTTAATTAATAAAGGCATTAATGAAAAATATATAACAGATAGTATTTCAAAAATGAACATAGAAGAAACTGACCAAGATTTTTTTTCAGCAATTAAAACTTGTAAAAAAAAAAGAATTGGACCAAATAGAGAAGAAAACAATCGTATTCTTTTTTATAAAAAAGACATGTCAATTTTAGCCAGGTCTGGTTTTAACTACGAAACTTCAAAAAAAGTTTTAGATTTAACAAAAAAAGACTATGAAAGATTTCTTGGATTATTATGATGCTTTATCTTTTTTGTTTTCTCTTGCAGGTAAAAATCAATTCTCTTTTTGATTTGATTTTTGACATAAACAAATAGCAATAAACCAAAAATTGAAACTGAAACAATTATAATCAAAATTTTTTGGATCATTATTTTTCTTAACTTTATAAGTTAAACTATCTCTCTAGGTTTTCCGATCTTCTTACTAATAAATCTGAATTTTTATAATCAGTTTTTCCATACCTAAATTCTTCTCCATTAAGTGTAGTTACTATACCTCCCGCATGTTTTACAATTGCGTGGCCTGCAGCAATATCCCATTCGTAAGCTCGAGCTTCAGCAGCATATAAATCGAATTCACCTGCAGCAATAACACAAAATTTATAAGAACTTTTCATTTTAATAAAGTTTTTTACATTAAACTTTTTGTGAATTTTTAACACTTCCGAAGAAGGTTCAAAAGAATGGGTTACGGCATGTACTTCTCCAAGTTTTGTTTTCTTTTTACATATTAATCGTATTTTTTTTTGTTCAAATTTTTCGAATGAATTTCCATTTCCATAAGAATAGAATAATCTTTTTTTTGCTGGAGCATAAATTATACCAATGAGTGGTTCCAAATCAATTATTAAAGAAGCATTTAATGTAAATTCATCTTGGTTATTTATATATTCTTTTGTTCCATCTATTGGATCGACTAACCAAAAATTTTTATATTTTTTAATATTATTTAAATTAACAGTCTCTTCTGAAATTAGAGGAATGTTCGGGGTGGATTGAATTATTTTTTCCTTAAGCAATTTGTCTACTTCCAGATCTCCATTAGTTACAGGAGAATTATCAGACTTAAATGTTGTTTTTAAACCTTTGTTTCTCAATTCTATCGCCTTTTGACCAGCACTAATAAAAGTTTCCAACAGACTTTCAGCCAAATTTTTTAATTCACTGATATTCATTTTTTCTTTCTCTAATATTGTTTTTTCAATATTTATAACGAGCTTTCCTTTGTTTTCAAAGTTAGCTATACTTTTATTTTTAATTGCTGATTATATTTGTCCTATCCTCAGCTTTATTTAATGGTTTTATCATAATATTACTTTGCTCAAAATCTAAATTCATTTGTGGAAAATAGTTTATTATTATATTAAAACATTTTTAAAAATACTGAGCTCCATGATTTCAAAATTCATAAATTCCCTAGGAATTGCTAAGTCAGAAAAGGATACAAAAGTTGTTGTTGCAATGTCCGGTGGCGTTGATTCTTCAACGGCTGCAGGATTAATGAAAAAAGAAGGCTATAATGCAATAGGAGTTACCTTAAAGTTATATGATGAAGCCAAAACTTCGATAAAAACAAGACAGTGCTGCGCTGGTCAAGATATAATGGATGCCAAAAGAGTAGCAAATCAGCTAAATATTGATCACAAAATCCTCTATTATCAGAAGAAATTTAAAAAAGATGTAATTGATAATTTCGTTGAAAGCTATATGGCGGGTGAAACACCAATCCCTTGTGTACAATGTAATCAAACAGTTAAGTTTAGAGATCTCTATGAATATTCAAAAGAATTAGGAGCAGATGCATTAATAACGGGTCATTACGTAAATAGCACACATAATGATGGAATTTCAGAGTTGTATCGAGCAAAAGATCATGAAAAAGATCAAAGTTATTTCTTATTCAATACAAGCAGAGATCAATTGAATTTTTTAAGATTTCCACTTGGAAAATACACAAAAAAAGAGACAAGAAAGATTGCGAAAAAACTAAAGTTAAATGTAGCTGATAAACCCGATAGTCAAGACATTTGTTTTGTTCCAAACGGAGACTATGTATCGGTAATTAAAAAATTTAAACCCGAGTCATTCAAAAAAGGAAACATAAAAGATTTAAATGATAATATTCTTGGAACTCACGAAGGTATAATTAATTTTACCATAGGTCAGAGAAAGGGAATAGGAGTTACAAACAAGGAAGCATTGTATGTTGCAAAAATTAATTCAAACAATAATGAAATAGTGGTTGGACCAAAATCTTCTCTTGCAGTAGATAAAATTAAATTAAGAAATTTAAATCAACTTTGCGACAATATAGAAGAGTGTAATTCTAATTTATTTGCAAAAGTTAGATCAACCGGTAAATTATTAAAAGCTAAAGTTAAAGTTGAGGGCACAAATGTCGAAGTTAAATTAGAAAATAAAGAAATAGGTATATCTCCTGGTCAAGCGTGTGTTTTTTACTCTAAAAATAAAATTGGGGATAAGGTACTAGGGGGCGGCTGGATAGATAGTAATTACCTTTGATATTAATTCACAGTATTAACACAACTGTAAATATACAATAAAAAACAACCATTAAGTGATGGCAACCCTTCAGCAATAATGATTAAATGAAACTAATTAAGAGGCAACTCTTAACTGGCCAGTTGGGGAAAGACCGAGAGGTTCAAGCTCAACGGGCAGAAAGTCCTACGGAGTAGTGCTAAAATGGTGGGGCGGGTGGCTTGGCAGTAGCACGAGAATGACGAGCCAAAACTTTCGTTCACATGCCTTCGGGTGTGTGAATCGGGGGTTTCATTGTTTTTTCCAGAAAAAGAAAGTTAACAAGTAGAAGCTTATTACTCCCACAAAGTAATTCCATTCGAGGGCGTGTTTAAATGAGTTGTACCCTTCAGCAGCTAAGAAAGGGATACTTACAAATGCCACAACAACTAAAATCGAAACCAAGATAATTTTGAAATATAAAATTCTACTATTTATAAATTGTTTCATTTGTTCCTTAATTTTGAAAAAATTAATTACCAAAATTGTTTGTGCTATAATTTCAAAAATTATAAAGGCTAACACAAGCACTCTTCTAAACAGTTTGTAGAAATTATTATCAAATTTAATTCCTAAAAATATGGAATGTAAAACTAGAAATATGGCTGAACCAATACCAAAAAAAAGAAAAAATTTTTTATAGTTTGGGTATGGACTTATCTTTCCCATCAAGCCAGAATTAAAACGCCAATATTTAATAAGAAAAAAAGCAGTAATAAACATTGCCGGTTTAAATATCAGGTAGGTTGGAAAAACTCTAGCAGTTCTGCTTATAGATACTCCACCATCGATATAAGGAATTGTAGGGAGGACCACATGTTCTAAGTTAAAAAGCTGATGAAAATTAGTAATTAGTATAAGACATACGTTAATTGCAATAAATGGAACAAAAAAAATCCATATGCTCAGTTTTTTAATTTTATTAATATCTTCCACTTAAAATTTATTATTTTTTCTTATTTCTTTTCTTAGCTCTTCTTTTTTTTGAGCCCATTTTGCGTCTACCTCTGTGCTTCTTTGGGTATCCCATATGTTTTATTCCCTCCTTTTAATTGTTATTTTATTGACGTTAAAATTCGGATATAGCATTCTCCAATTTTGTTATCAAATATAATTTTATGAAAAAATCGATAAAAACTTTCTTAAAAATTGCTGGCAAAGATGAGGTCTCTAAATCATCAAATCCAGCAATAGTAAGAGCATCAACTATTTACTTTGATACCATGCAGGAGATGCGAAAGCATCAGAGAAAAATTGCAAGCGGTAAAAAAATAAAATATTGGGATTATGGAAGACAAGGAAGCCAGACAACAATTCATTTACAAAATATACTTAAGGAATTAGAGCTAGCTCATTACGTTTTTTTAACACAAACTGGATTTGGAGCCGTTGCACTTGCTATAATGAGCATTTGTAGACCTGGTGATGAAATTTTAATATCTGATTGCGTTTATCATCCAACCCAAAAGCTTACCAGTCAATTATTGGCTGAATTTAATATTAAAGCCATTTGGTATAACCCGAATAGTTTTGAAGATCTAAAAAACAAAGTTACAAAAAAAACTAAACTTATTTATGTAGAAAATCCCGGTAGTAATACTTTTGAATTCCAAGATTTAGGAAAAATCACATCTTTCGCTAAAAGAAAAAATATATATACAGCAATAGATAATACCTGGGGTACCGCATATTACTTAAAGCCTATTAAAATTGGATTTGATTTATCCATAACATCGGCAACAAAATATTATTCTGGCCATTCAGATGTTATGGCAGGAACATTGGCAGTTAGTAAGAAAGTTTATAAAAAAGTATGGTGGTATAATCAGGTTTCAGGATATCGTTTATCTGCTGATGATGCTTATTTAATTATTCGAGGTTTAAGAACTTTAGATTTAAGATTAGAGAAGCATCAAGAAAATACAAAAATTATTATTAAATGGTTAGATAAACAAAAAAAAATAATAAAAATTTTGTATCCTTACAAAACATCATCTACTAGATATAAGCTGTGGAAAAAATATTATTCAGGCGCCTCCGGTTTACTTGGAATTATAATTAAAAGTAGAAGCAAAGCCTCAGTATATAAATTTGTAAATTCTTTAGAATTTTTTGGTATTGGATATAGTTGGGGAGGGTATTCTAGTTTGGCGGTTTATAATGATCCTGTAGAAATGGGTAGTAGACATTTTTTTAAACTTGAAAAAAACCAACACCTTGTTCGTGTTCACGTAGGCCTTGAGGATCCCAATGATTTAATTCAAGATTTAAAAAGATCTTTGAGATATGTAAAGTGACAAAGGAAAAATTTTTTCAAAATAAATTTGCTTTAATTGCAGTTCTATCTGCCTGTGGAGTTGTTGCAGTTTCTATGGGTCTTCGCCAAACTTTTGGTTTGTTTTCTGATTTTTTTGTTAAAGATTTGCAAAGTACAATTACCGAATTTGGTTTAGCTATTGGAATACAAATGCTGATGTGGGGAATGTTTGCTCCCATTTTTGGAGCCCTAGCGGATAAAATAGGTGGAAATAAGGTGACGATTATAGCATTTGTATTTTTCGCTCTTGGAATTTTTTTGCTTTATTCTGGTCCTAACACAGGCATTTTCTTTCAAATTGATCTTGGTTTATTAGTTGGAATTGGTCTTGGTGGAACTGCAATAAGCGTTCAAATAGCCGAGGTTGGTAGACACTTTCCAAATAAAACGAGAGGTATGGCCATCGGCATTGTCGTAGCAATGGCGTCTATAGGTTATTTTTTTTCTCCTTTGTATACAAAATTTGCTTTGTCTGCTTATGGCTGGGAAAAGACATTACAAACGTATTTGTATTTTATTATTTTTGGTATAATAGCGGGTATTTTTCTTTTTCCATTTAAAAAAGAAAAGAGTGCAAGTGAAAATATTAAAATAAAAGAACAAACGATTGCTGAAGCATTAAAAGAGGCATTCAGTCATAAAGGTTTTATACTTTTAACCTTTGGTTTTTTTGTTTGCGGTTTTAATATTACTTTGGTTTCGGCACATATACCTGGATACATTCAAGAACGGGGTTTTGATGCATGGACGGCTTTTGCAATTTTATCTTTAATTGGCCTGTTCAATGTTTTTGGAACACTAAGCTTTGGATATTGGTCTGGGAAATATAGTAAGAAAATACTGTTAAGTATTTTGTATTTTTCACGTGGAATAGTATTAATTTTATTTTTAGTTCTGCCAACCTCTACATACGTGGCCATTGGTTTTGGAATTTTTTATGGTTATCTTTGGCTTGCGACTATTCCGCCAACAAACGGTATTATTTCTCAAATTTTTGGAACCAAATATTTAGCTATGTTATATGGAATAGTATTTTTTAGTCATCAAATCGGTGCTTTTCTTGGTGCTTATTTAGGGGGATACTTTTTTGATCTATACGGCTTCTACGATTATGCATTCTATTTATCGATAGGGCTTTCATTTTTTGCTACCCTTGTACACTTGCCCATAGATGAAAAGCCTGTTACTAGGCTTGCCACAACTTAAAAAAGTTTATGAAAAAAATACTTATAATGGGTTTACCAGGTTCCGGTAAAACAACTTTAGCTTCAAAATTAGCACCTTTGCTAAATGCAAAAAGGCTTAATAACGATGAAGTAAGGAAAGCAGCTAATGACTGGGATTTTTCTGAAGAAGCAAGAAAAAGACAAGCAAAACGTATGGCTGATTTAGCTGAAAAATATAAAAAGGATGGGTCTCATGTAGTGGCTGAATTTGTATGTCCAACCCCAAAGGCAAGAGAATTATTCAACGCAGATTATGTCATCTGGCTCGATACAATCGAGAAGGGAAGATTTGAAGACACAAACAAAATGTTTGTAAAACCAAAAAAATTTGATTTTCGAGTAACGACAAAAAATGCAGAACTTTGGGCACTTCAAATAGTTGACAAATTTATTCCCTACAAATGGGATAATAAAAAACCAACCGCACAAATGTTAGGTAGATGGCAACCATTCCATGACGGTCATTATGCGCTATTTGAAGAAATGATAAAACAAACTGGCCAGGTTTGTATTCAAGTACGCGATGTACAAGGAGTTGGTGATAATCCTTTCAATTTTGACGCAGTAAAGAAAAATATTGAGGAAAAACTAGCAGCAAATTATAAAAATAGATTTAAAGTAATTTTAGTCCCCAATATTACCAGCATTTGTTATGGAAGGGGAGTTGGGTACAAGATTCAAGAGATTGTTCTTCCAGAAGAAATTCAAAAAATATCCGCTACAAAAATTAGAAAAAACATGAGAGATAAAGGAGAAATCAAGTAGCTTCAGAACAACTAAAAGTTGTTGAAAAATATACCTTATCGTAAAACGCTATTTATAAGATAATCTAAATTAAATTGGTTATTGTTGAGGAACAAGATCCATGAAAAAAAATTACTATTTAGATAAACTGTATAATTCTAACAAACCGTTTATCATCTATAAAGTTGAAAGGGGTTATGATCTATTTACTGATTTTTCAGAAAAAATTGTTCTAAACAATAAAAACATAAATAATTTTTTTCATAAAATTAATAAACTAAAAAAAAAGAATAAATTTTTAAACTTGTATATTGGTTTTTTTGGATATGAAATTCTTTGTAATTTAAATAATGTAAGAATACCCAAGCAAAAAAATTTAAAATTTCCAAAAGGCATATTCTACAAACCAGAAACTAAAATTCAAATAAGAAAAAACATTACCATAAAAAGCACTTATAGAAATTATAGCCAATTATTCGAAAATAAAACTTTTAACCAAACCAAGGTATTAAGTCCATTTAAAATTAATATTGATAAAGATAAATATAAAAAAATATTCAATAGATTTACAAAAAACATTAAAGAAGGGAAAACATATCAAATAAAAATTTGCACAAAATACAAAAACAGATCTTTAATAAATCCAGTATCTTTATTTTGGAAGTTAATGAAAATTAATGCATCACCCGAATCTTTTATGGTTAAGGATAAAAATTATTCAATTGTCAGCTGTTCACCCGAAACATTAATCAATAAAAAAGGAAATAAAATTATAACAAAACCTATAGCTGGAACATTAAGAAAAACTAAAAAAACCAGCGTTAGAGGAGCGCTTTCTTATTTTAAAAACAATATCAAAGAAACTAAAGAACATAATATGATTGTAGATATGGAGAGAAGCGATCTATCTAAAATTTGCAAACCTGCTACAGTTAAAATATCCAAAGTAAAATATGTGGAAGAATATAGACACTTATATCATTATGTTACCAAGATCGAAGGTGTAATTGAAAAGGATGTTAGTATAAAAGATATTATTATCGCAATGATGCCAGGAGGCTCGGTAATTGGTTGTCCTAAAATAAGCACCTTAAATCTTCTAAATTGCCAAGAAAGAGAAAGTAGAAATATTTTTACGGGAAGTTTTGGCTACATAAAATCAAATTTAGATATGCGGTTTAATATCATCATTAGATCAATTCTGAATTTTAAAAAAATATCAGAAATATCCGCAGCGAGTGGAGTTGTCATTGGTAGTACTGCAAAAAGAGAATTTGATGAAAATTATATTAAAGTGAAATCATTAATGGATTTATTTTAACAATGATTTATATTGTCGATCATAAAGATTCCTTCACTTATAATCTTGTTCATTTATTTTCTAAATTTGACGCGGTTTGTATTGCTAATTATTTTGAAGTTAATTACTCAAAAATGGCAAAATCCAAACTAATCGTTTTTTCTTCAGGTCCAGGAGCGCCTAATGATTATCCTGCTACCTCTGAAATTTACAAAAAATTTAAAGGAAGAAAAAAAATTATTGGTATTTGCTTGGGATTTCAACAGATTTTATTCAACGAAAATGGTGAGATATCACAACAAAAAAAAATCTATCATGGATATCAGTCAAAAGTTAAGACGCTAAAAACTAGTGCATTATTTAAAGAAAATAAAATTTTTAGAGTTGGCAGATACCATTCTTTAAAATTAAAAGAGCCTTTTAATTCAAGAGAAACATTAGTTACTATGAGATGCACAGAAACAGGAGTTGCAATGGCATTTGAAAATACTGTAAGCCAAGTATATGGATTTCAATTTCATCCTGAATCTTTTTTAACTCAAAATGGAAAATATATTATTCAAAAAGTCTTATCTGCTTAGCAATTTCAAAGAGATCAAATATGATGATCTTTGGAATAAAAAAGGAATATTCACCACCATCAGGGTTATTGGTAGGCCATACTGTCTTTATTTGTTCGATCAACATTTGAAAAATCTTAATTATTCTTTAAAGAAATTTGGAATTAATGCTTCTTTGAGTAAAAGGAAAATTTGTAAAATAATTAATAATCTATTTAATAAAAAAACAACCTATGACCACTTATTCAGAGTAGCAATTAATTCAAATATTTTATCATTATCATTAAGAACAAGAGTAAAACCACAAAAGAAATTTTTTGCTTCCATAGCTTCATATCAAAGGCCAGATTATAAATATAAAAATTTAAATTATAGGAAAATACTTAATTATATTTCTACAATTAATACTGCGTCCAAAGAAATTCTTTTGGTAAAAAAAAATTATTTATTGGAAGGATGTACTACAAATTTATTATTTATTAAAAAAAATAAAATTTATATTCCAAAAGAAGGGTATTATCCAGGTATAACACTAAAATTTTTTCTAAAAAAAATCAAGAATTTTATAGTTAGAAAAAATATTCACATCAATCAATTAAAAGATTTTGAAGAAATAATTCTTTTGGGGACAGGGAAAGGAGTTGTATCATTGAGTGAAATTAAAGATTTAAATTGGAAAAGAAAACGAAATATCTATTTTAAAAAATTACTTAACTTTTATAATAAATCTCTATAATATCTATTAAAATTATTTGTTGTGGTGATAATAAATTCATATATAGCTGAACTAAAATAGTTTAAAAAATGAGAAAAATAATATTATTTGCATTTCTTTTGATTTTTTCTAACCCAGCCTTTGCTGATCCTAAAATGGAATTAGGTTTGGATGTGTATAATGACAAAGCACAATGTGGCATGTGTCATGCATTACAGGCAGCAGGATCAGAAGGACAAATAGGACCTAATCTTGACCAATTAAGACCCTCGATACCTCAGGTTATATGGGCAGTAACAAACGGAATCGGTGTCATGCCTCCTTTTGAAGGAACACTTAGTTCTGAGGAAATCGAAGCGGTAGCTTACTTTATATCTGCTAGCGCAGGTCATTAACAATTAAACAGTTGCAAACCATCTTCAATATTGCGATTGATCTATTATATTAACTATACTAGAAATACTGCGATAATTTGATATTCAGTTATACCGGGGGGATATAATATGTTTGCTATCAATCCATTTTCTAAACTTTCCGAGTTTGCACCATCCGCCGCAATGCAGGCCTACGTTATTGCGATGATCATCTTGGTAGTAGTTGGAACATTGCTTGATATAATTCATAAAAAAAATGTTAAGTATTTTTTTGATAATGCAAAAAAGGCGAAGAAATCAGCAACTAATCAAGTTAGTTTAGGAAAAAAAACATCGATTGTAATTAAAACCGTTGCAAGTGACGTTCTAACTACTTCGGAATTAGCTGGTAAACGTAGAATTGCCCATCTTCTCGGTATGTACGGTACGATAATATTTTGGGTCACTTCAGTTATTATGATTTTTTGCTATTCAACAAATGAATCCGTAACGCCTTCTATATTGCCATTGCTATGGCATTTAGGTGCAATAATGACTTGTTTAGGTGGTTATTGGTTTTGGTTTTTTCTGAGAGTTGATGTTTCAGCAGAGGGTAATCCGTGGTATCGCATTATTAAGGCAGATTTATTCGTCCTATCACTTGTTGTGACCGCTACCATCGGCTTAATTTGGTCTTATTTACAAACTGCAGATGTATCTGGATGGGATACCTTGTTTTTAGTTTTGTTTATGCTTTCCAACCTTGTTTTATTTGGAGGCGTATATTGGTCCAAATTTGCTCACATGTTCTACAAGCCAGGGGCAGCTATACAGAAACACTTAGCTGAAGCGGATGGTTCGAATGAAAATTTGCCAGAACCAGCTGATAAGCCCAAGCAATTTGGTTTGGGTATAAAGCGCGAAGCGCCACGACACTACTAATTATGACTAAAAATTTAAAGAAAGAAAAAAAATAATATGTCAACTTTTGTATACATGACTCGCTGTGACGGATGTGGACACTGTGTTGATATTTGTCCATCTGACATTATGCACGTCGATAAAATTATCAGGCGCGCCGTTAATATAGAACCAAATTTCTGTTGGGAGTGTTACTCCTGTGTGAAGGCTTG
>Ga0208765_1001929_pt1 | contig 12042 bp, 10 predicted proteins | sample ETNtaG_2_FD_185783 | JGI IMG/M metagenome (GOLD analysis project Ga0208765, IMG submission 185783) | Marine microbial and viral communities from oxygen minimum zone, Eastern Pacific Ocean - ETNP201406SV203 (SPAdes) (version 2) | ecosystem: Environmental > Aquatic > Marine > Oceanic ... | reverse complement strand
GATCGTGTGGCCGATTCTCTTGGAGTCGCGGAACGTACCAAGAGAGGTAATCTACTGGCGGGATTCCATCGCCGCTAACTGGGCCACCCAGCCGCGGTTCCACCCAAATCACCGTTGGTTGATTTTCGCCAATAGTCTCAGCATTTCGAGGTAGATCCATACCACTGTGACAAGAAGTCCGAAGACCGCCCTCCACTCAAGTTTCTTCGGGGCTCCATTTTCGACTCCCCTCTCGATGAAATCAAAGTCTGCGGCTAAACAAAGCGCTCCAAGTCCAATGACCAGTATGGAAAATCCGATTCCGATGGGCCCACTGCCGTGGATGTAGGGGATTTCAGGTCCACCAACCAAAGCGAAAATGAGGGTAATCATGTAAACAAGGAATACCGCAGACATAGCGCTGAATACAGCGATTCTAAAATTATCGTTTACGGGAATAATTCCCATTCGGTAGATGACCAGCATCCCACCGAAAACCGCTGCAGTCAACATGAACGCTTGGATTGCAATACCAGGGTATGCGACCTCGAATAATGTGGTAATACCTCCCAGAAAGAGTCCCTGTAAGGCCGCATATGTGAGTACAGCAATCGGATTCTCGGCCAGCCCCGTGAACAGCATCACGAAGAAGAAGATGAATCCGGCGACCCATCCGACAACACTCAGCATGAACGCCAATTCGGCATTTCCGCTAATGAAAAGGCCGAAAACAGACAGTCCACTGAACATCATTACGAAGAATGTAATCAAGCCCTTTTCGGCGACACCTTCGATGGTCATCTTGTCTTGAATTAGGTCTTGAATTGTAAAAACCGAATCATTGAGCGCGGGGTTACTTGTGCGATACATACAACTGTGCAGAACCCGATAGTTCTCAAGACTTCGCATTCACCCTGTTGAGCGAATCTTGCATTGAAAACAGCAAGGCATCGGTAATTTCATCCGGTGAAATTTCGAATCCCAATCGGTCTAGAGAAGAGGTTGTTCCCGCACTGAGACCGCAACCGTCCAGAGTTTCGACCCTGCCTTTTGGAGTGGCGAAGTTGATGGTGAATCCATGCCTTGAGATCCATTTCTTGAAGGCCAAGCCCACCGAACCAATCTTCACTCCTTGAACCCACACTCCTTGCATCCTTTCATCGATTCCTGCCTCAATTCCGAGAACGGCGAGTGCGGAAATGGCCCATTGTTCCAATTTGGATGTGATGTGTTTGACATTCGCCTCACCCTCAAGGTCCCATTTGACAATTGGATATACCACCAATTGCCCAGGTCCGTGCCAAGTGATTCCACCTCCTCTATCCACATCTGTAGTGGGGTAATCAGCAGGAACGACGATCTTGTCTCGACGAGCCGCTGGACCGATGGTGACAATCTCTGTGTGACTACAGAATAGGATAGTATCTGGGATTTCACCTAGCAATCGCTGCTGCTGAAGTTCGCGCATCAGCAGTTCAGTTCCGTGATAATCAGTATGTCCTAGAAGGCGAACATCGACAACACGTTGCGCCTCCATGACGCCCGGTGGGGTCGGCGGGGCATGAAGTCAATGGATTCAATTACAGGATGTTAGAACCGGAGGATATGCTACCCGACACACTGCATATTTTCGACAAAGAAGACAGGAAAGCATACTGCCGTGTGCTGGCCGCAGTTGCCCTTGCCGATGGTCGGGTCTCAACTGAGGAATTCGCCAATTATGAATCCCGGATGGGTATGGCACTTCTCCCACCTGAGGAACGAGTGATATTGCGCCAAGAATTGAAGCGTGGCCGGAGTTTCATCAACGCTGCCGATCACATGCACCCTGCCCATCTTCGAATTGCATTGCGTGATGCATTGTTGATGGCTGCAGCCGATGGCCACTATGACACACGCGAAATGGATGTTGTCAAGCATCTCGCAAAAAAAGCCTCATTTTCTGAAGAAGATTTGGAGAGCCTATACGATTGGATCGATGAGGGTTGGACATGGATGAAGAAAGGCCGCAAGGTTTTGTCATTACCTGAGGAAATTCACCATTGGGGCACAGTGTACGAGTCGTAATCATGCAGTATGAATCGCATGCCCTAGGGTCTTGAGGACTCCTTCGTGGAAAGATTCAGACATTGTAGGGTGCGCGTGAATGGTACCAGCAATATCTTCGAGCACAGCACCCATCTCTAGTGCCAGAGTAAATTCTCCAGACAATTCACTCACATGACTGCCAGTGGCTTGGATCCCCAGAATCACATGGTCACTCTCGCGCGCGACCACGCGCACGAAACCTCCCGTCTTCTCAGCCTCCATTGTCAAAGCACGACCATTCGCTGCCAGTGGGAATTTTCCAGTGATGATTTCTTCACCGGCTTCTACAGCTTCATCCGGTGTCAGGCCAACGCAGATAATTTCGGGTTCTGTAAAGACAATCGCGGGAATCGCAACGGGATTGAAGGAACGCTTGTGTCCTGCAATAATTTCGGCGACCATCTCTCCCTGCGCACTGGCACGATGAGCGAGCATGGGCTCACCAGAGACATCACCAATTGCATAGACACCACGCATCGACGTCTTGCACTGATCATCGATTCGAATGAACCGTTCATCGGCATCCATTCGGAGTCCCATTTTCTCCAACCCCCATCCACGGGTATTGGGTCGGCGACCTACTGTGACCAGTACTCTATCGAATGTCTCTGATTGCATTTCACTACCACCATCTTTCCAAGTAAGTATGACCTTACCATCCTTGACTTCGGCACCTTGAGCCAGACAATTGACATGTGTCGTGACTCCATTCTTGCGCAACCATGTTGTCAGTGGCCGGCGTAATTCATCATCGAAGATGGCCAGTACCTTGTCCAATCCTTCGATCACAGTCACTTCGGAACCCAGTCTTCGCAGTGCGATTCCCAATTCCAATCCGATGTAACCCCCTCCAATCACTGCAACTTTCCCTGGAAGGGCATCCAAATCCAAAGCTCCAGTTGAAGAGCAGATGTATTCCTCATCGAACTTCATGAATGGCAATTCAATCGGTGCTGAACCCGTCGCTAGAATGACATTCTCAGCCTCAATGTTGACTGGGCCATCTTCGGTCTCAACAGTACAATGCTTGGCATCCTTGAATGTGGCCCATCCAGAAACCAGTTTCGCACCGGCATTTTTCAGGAGATGCTCGACACCCTTGTTGAGTTTGGTTACGATTTCATCCTTCCATGAGATAAGTTCCTTCATGTTCAATGAGACGGAACCATCGATTTTCATTCCCATGTGCCCCTCCTTGTGTTGAGCCAGATGATGCATCCGATCAGCCGCATGAATCAGTGCCTTGGATGGAATACATCCGCGGATCAAGCAGGTTCCACCTGCTTTGTCACCTTCAACAATCACGGTATCAAGGCCAAGTTGAGCGGCGCGAATCGCAGCCACATATCCACCTGGTCCGGCGCCAACGACCAACACTTGGCAAGAAATATCCACCATATTGACACCTCAGAGAATCGAGATTGGATGCTCGAGTAACTGCTTCAGAGCCTGCACGAGTGCCGCTCCATCAGCTCCATCGACAACACGGTGATCCCACGATGAAGACAGATTCATCATTCTTCGAATGGTGATTTTACCATCGACGACAACGGGTCGATCGATTGCCTTGTGAACACCCAAAATTCCAACCTCCGGGTGGTTGATGATTGGTGTTGCACCCAATCCACCATCGCGTCCTAGACTGGTGATGGTAAATGTGGAACCTGTCAAATCATCTAGGCTGGCACTCCCATCTCTAGCGGCGCCTGCAACCCGAATGAGTTCTGCTCCAGTTTCCCAAATTGTCTTCGCTTCAACATGCTTGACAACAGGGACATACAGCCCTCGATCAGTGGTTGTCGCAATTCCAATGTTGATTCCACTATGGATTGATAACACCTCATTTCCGTCATCGTAAGTGGCATTACAACCGCCGTGCTCACCTTCAAACAATTTGACCAAAGCCTGCATGATGAAGGGCAGATAAGTCAACTTCGGTTGTTCCTCAGTTCGATTGGAGTTCATCCATTGTCTGAGAGCCTCTAGGTCGGTAACATCCACCTCTTCGAAATATGAGAAGTGCGGAATTGAGGTGTATGACTTTGTCATTTGTTCCGCAATCTTTCTGCGAAGACCCACGACCGGAACTTCAGTCACCTCTGAACGCTCTTCCCCTGGCACACTTACAGGCACTCCACCGACAGTCTGTGGTTGAGTTAGGTGCGCCTCAAGATCTGCATGTGTAATACGTCCTGCTGGTCCAGATCCATTCACATGAGAAAGAGAGACGCCTTCCTCTTTTGCTCGACGGCGGACAGCAGGTGAAGCAAGTGGTTTGCGCGATGAAGTCTCTGGCGCCGGGGTCGGTTTAGGGGTGGGTTCTGGTTTCGACTCAGGTTTGGATTCTGGCGTGGGCTCAGGCTCGGGTTTTGCCACAGGTTCCGGTTCTGGCTCAGGTTCAGGCACACTCACTTCTCCATCGACTTCGAATTCAATGAGCGGAGCACCGACAGCAATCATGTCCCCAATGGCTCCGTAGAGTTTGGTGACTTTTCCATCAACCGTACTACCGATTCCAACCGTTGCTTTATCGGTCATGATGTCAACCATATCCTGATCTTCGGAAACCGTGTCACCAACAGCGACATGCCAAGCGGTAATTTCACCCTCGACAACACCTTCTCCAATATCTGGTAATTTGAATATATGCGAACCCATTTTCACTCCTCCATTGTGGCTTGAATAGCCTCTGCAATTCTGGTTTGGCTGGGGAAATAATCCCATTCCAAACTATGTGGGTAGGGTGTATCCCATCCTGTGACTCTTTGAATCGGTCCTTCAAGATGCCAGAAGCAACGCTCTTGCACCAAGGACATCAACTCGGCTCCAAAACCTGATGTTCGAGGCGCTTCATGCACGATAACGCAACGTCCGGTTTTTTTGACTGAATTTTCAATCGCATCAATGTCGATTGGAACCAATGTTCTCAAATCAATAATCTCGGCATCGATTCCATTGTTTTCAACCGCTGCACTGGCAACATGGACCATGGTTCCATAGCAAAGAATGGTTACATCCGAACCTTCTCTGACAACTTCGGCTTTGCCCAATGGGATGTTGTAGTAATCTTCAGGCACCTCACCCTTTGGGTGACTGTCCCACTTGACCATAGCCGCAGTATGGTCGCCATCAAACGGTCCGTTGTAGAGCCTCTTGGGCTCGAAGAAAATGACAGGGTCATTGCATTCAATCGACGATATTAGCAGACCCTTTGCATCGTAGGGGTTTGAACAAATGACGACTTTCAAACCGGGTGTGTGGGTGAAATATGCTTCTGGAGATTGGCTATGATAGTGTCCACCTTTGATTCCTCCACCACACGGGGTTCGAATGGTTACAGGGGCACTATATTCGCCACCTGATCGGTAGCGAAGTTTTGCGAGTTCGTTTGTAATCTGATCAAATCCGGGGAAAATGTAGTCTGCGAATTGGATTTCTGCCACCGGGCGCAGCCCATTCATGCCCATTCCGATTGCAATACCCATGATGCCACCTTCCGCAAGAGGTGTGTCGAATGCACGATGCTTACCGAATTTTTCTTGCAATCCAGCAGTACAGCGGAACACACCACCATAAAATCCAGCATCTTCGCCGAAGGAGACAACAGTTTCATCACGCTCAAACATGTTGTGCAACGCGGAATTCACCGCTTGGATGATACTCATCTGTGCCATTAAATTCCCACCTCTCCACGTTGCTCAAGAAGATGCCATGGCTCTTTTTCGTAGACATCTTCAAACAGAGTAGATACCGGAGGGAATGGTCCATCCTTCAGAGTTCCATGTGTCTCTGCTTCCTTGTAAGCAGCGGTAATTTCTTTCACACATGCTGCCTCAAGTGCTGCATGCCTTTCTTCATCCCATTCGCCGAGTTTCAATAGATGCGCCTTCAGGCGGTCAACAGGGTCACCCAATGGCCATGATTCGTATCCATCTCCGGGGCGGTAGATGGTCGGATCATCTGAGGATGAGTGACTGTCTCCACGATAGGTGTACATTTCCAATAAGGTGGGTCCATGTCCTGCTCGGGCACGTTCAGTCGCCCATTTGTGAGCAGCATAAACTGCAAGGAAATCCTGCCCATCAACTCGCATTGAAGCAACATCATAGGGTATTCCACGGGCTGCAAATGAGGACCCTCCGTGTGCTAGATTTCGATGTGTTGAAATCGCCCATTGATTATTGACAATAACCAGAACACAGGGTGCTCGGTAAACGGAAGCAAAATTGAGACCATAGTGGAAATCCCCTTGCGCAGAAGTCCCCTCACCTAACCAAGAGCAGGCAATACTATCTTCACCTCGATAGGCAAAGGCCATGGCGGCTCCAACAGCTTGTGGGAACTGTGTTCCAACAGGACTTGAGATTGAGACAAAATTTCCTTCTTTCCAAGAATAATGCACGGGCATTTGTCGTCCCTTGACATTGTCATTGGAATTGGTGATACAGTGACTGATCATGTCGACCATATTCCGTCCTCGAACGAAGAGTAACCCCTGCTGTCGGTAGGATGGGATGACGATGTCTCTATTCTCCATCGCCATTGCTGCGCCGACACTCACCGCTTCTTCTCCCAAGCACTTCATGTAAAACGAAAGGCGACCCTGACGTTGCATCTTCATCATGCGATCATCGTATGCTCGGATTCGGACCATATGTTCCAGTGCTTGGCGCAGAGTATCGGCATCGAGGCCAGGGTCCCAATCACCCACGGCTTCATCATCATCATTGAGAACACGAAGCAAACCGTATGCAATTTCTCGGGTATCTGCACCTCCGCAGTCTATGGCTGGCTTTGCATGGTGTCCTGCAGGGATTTCATGTGGTGATGGGAATGACATGCCTCCTTCCCGATGTGGGGGGACTGGCACGTGTATTCTTCTCCCCTCATCTTCGCCCATTATTCTCACCACTCCAAAGTCGCTCATAGCGTTTCGCTGATACAAGATTCACCGTAGGTGAGGGTTACAGGCCCACCTTTTGCCTCCTCGTAGAGGAGACCTGCTCGATAGGATGAACGTACCAGTGGTCCACAAGCGACGGCTTTGAAACCCAATTCTCTAGCCTTTTCATCCCACTTTACGAAGACTTCGGGCTCAGGAAATCGATCGACAGTCAAGTGACTTGGAGATGGGGCGAGGTATTGGCCAATGGTCAATAAATCCACATCAACTTCACGAAGAAGTCTCATGGCTCCCACCACTTCTTCATCAGTTTCACCTACACCCACCATGATGCTCGATTTTGTCAAAATGTCGGGTCGGAGACGCTTTGCCTCCCTCAGAATTTCTAGAGATTGCTGGAACGATGCACGATGATCTCGGACTACGGAATCTAAGCGAGGAACACATTCAACGTTATGCGCAAAAACACGCAATTCCAACCCATCCAATAATGTCGAAAGTGCATCGAGATTACCATCTAAATCAGAGCAAAGAAATTCGAGGCCAACATCGGGACGGCGTGTGTGAACAGCCTCTAAACAGGCGCGATAGTGGTCTGCGCCTCCATCTGGGAGCTCATCCCGATTGACACAGGTTATGACCGCATGTGTAACTCCCATCAAATCAACGGCTTCAGCTAATTTTTCGGGCTCATCAACATCCAAAGGAGGTGGAACTTTGACAGTACCAACCGCACAGAATCGGCACGCTCGAGTGCATTGTTCACCAGCGACCATGAACGTAGCCGTTCCTCGTCCCCAACAATCGTGAATATTCGGGCATTGTGCTTCCTGACAAACTGTATTCAATCCATGCTCGGAAACACTACCACGGACATCATTGAATGCGATTTGCGCATCACCGGTTGGCAGATATGTTTTGAACCAAGGTGGCAATCTTTTGCGAGATTTTTTTCGGCGCTCAATCGCCGTGAGAGGGGCGGATTCATTGGTCATAGGCAGACGTTTCCCTGTCATGAACACCACTCCTGTGTGCCGTGTCAACATCGGACTCGGTTAATCCTTTGTTTCCCGACCCTAGGGTCGGGCTCGGAGCGTTCAAGGATAAGTGACGCTTCCAAGCGACATGGGCGCTGACCTCGAGGACAAGGTTGCATTGGTGACCGGAGGGGCCACTCGGCTCGGTGCTCAAATTTCCAGAACTCTTGCAAATGCAGGAGCCATCGTCGCCATACACTGCCACAGAAGCCTCGCAGCTGCCGAAGATTTGGTCGAGGAAATCGAATCCATTGGTGGAGAAGCATTCGTGGTTCGTGGCGATCTCTCCGAAGAAGAAGATAGGGGAAGCCTAATCGATTCTGTTATCGAACGTGCAGGTCGACTCGACATCCTCGTAAACAACGCCTCTATATTTGAAAAAATACCTCTGGAGGACATGACTTCCGATGCGGCACAAATGATGTGGAGAGTCAATGCAGAAGCCCCATTGATGTTGATTCAACATGCCGCTCCTCATCTTCGATTTGAAGGAGTCGATCAACCAGGTTGTGTCATCAATATGCTTGACAATGCAAGTGGGCGAAGGGATTGGCCTGAATTCAGTCATTATTGCGCATCTAAGGCGGCTTTGCTCTCAATCACACGGAGTCTGGCTCAGGAACTTGCACCGTCCATTAGAGTCAATGCAGTGGGTCCGGGTGCAATACTGTTTCAGGAATGGGAATCTGAACAAAGAAGGGACGCAGTCCTTTCATCTATACCGATGGAGCGACAGGGTTCAGCAGAAGAAATTGCAGAGACCGTTTTGTTCCTAGTTTGCGGCCCATCCTACATCACTGGACAGATCATTGATGTTGATGGCGGATGGTCCCTGACTTCGTCGTAGTGTTCAAAACCCGAGTGCGACTCAAACAGCCCGCAGGGGTTGCCAAGCCCGGCCAACGGCACCGGACTTAAGCTCCGGGGGCAATGCCTTCGTGGGTTCGAATCCCACCCCCTGCATTAAATTCCGCATTTTTTTGCATCTACGATGCAGCACGAGAGAGTGATGCCACAAACAAGCGTGTCCTGCAAACCGTTTAATGGGCTGTAGGTTACGGGTCACCGTAGGTGAGCGAATGCTAGGTGTGACCCGAGGTAAGAGCACGATGGCCATTCTGTTGGTTGCAATCATGCTATCTTCGCTCATGGTCTCCTTGGCCCCAGCGTCAGAATCACTGGAAGAACTCCCCACTAGAAGTGATTCTGGGACCGTGAGTTACGATCTCTACTTTGCATCCGCTCCCGGTGGCCATCCTACCGATGGACGAATCACAACAGAGCGTCCAGATAGTGGTGGTCAAGAGGAAGAATCCGCATCAGGGACCAACGTTGAATTCTCTACGGATCAGATGCTCTCTGATTTGGTAATCACAGGAACTCCAAACGGCAACCAGTATGAATTGGAAATTGTCCTTTTCCTCAAAGCGACCGGTCAAGAGGGCTCAACGGTTGATTGGACCGTATCCGTTATCGCTGGCACCTCAATAATCGGCACTGAAGATTGGAGTACTGATGTTTGCACTCCTTCCGCTTGGGGGGGCAATACATGTGGATTTGATGAGCGATATTTCCACCCCAGTTGGGGCTCACCCAGTGATTTCACAGTAGATGCAGACGACCGCCTCAAGGTTGTCGTATCTGCAGATATGGAGTGTAATTCAGGCGGCGGTAACCCCGACCCGCCCAATGGAAGTGATAGTGAAACCAGTGGGCGCCAGTTCGGTTCAGTCGAGTGCGATGCTTGGGTTGCATGGAATGAAATCGATACTGCTTCAGGCCGATTCTCTAAGATTGAGGTCGAGACTCAACCCCTCAGTGGTTCTCAAGTCAAGGTCCACCGCCCCGGAAGTGTTTGGACCGATGAGGAAGTTGGCACTGAACAGAACCCGTGGTTCCCCAATGATTCACCTGACATGCGTGTTATGCAGTTCAATGTTGAACTGCGGGATGCGTTCGGTCGAGAAGATATCGAAGTTGTGCGATTGCATATGACTGATGATCAAGGACAGGTTGCATTCACTCACACCTTCGACGATGAAGAATTGGTGACCGATAACAATGCACTTCGGGCACAATACAACTGGACATATCCAGGTGGCCTTGATTCTGGATGGTATGAACTAGATCTTGAAGTTGAGAATATCCAAGGTAAATCGTTCACAATCGATCATCCGAATATTCTGATGAGTTCCTATGGTGTTTCCCTCACGCATGGAAATGGGAGGGTTGTCGAATATATCGCACCCAGTTCAACAACTCCAGTAAACCTAGACCTTCGCCACGTCGGTGCGAGTGGAAACGCCTACGCACTGACTGTTGAGTTGGCCGTGTTGTCAAATTTGGCCTCAAGTTGGATTGTTGAATTTGATCGCGCAGATCAGATTTACGATCTTTCAGGAGGCGGGATGGAAGCTCACCCTGTCCTCTTACTTACCGCTCCTGACGACTTGACCGACGCCCCTGACACTCTTGAAATCAGAGCAGTTGCATATGACAATGCGTCCGTTTTAGTCCATCAGACAACCTTGCAACTTGATTTGGAGAAGTTGGACACTTATTCGCCTCCATGGGTCAGTCTATGGCCAGAGGAGCATGACAATCAATATGCGAATAGTACGGGTGCATTAGACATCGATGAGAACATCCACCGCTACGTTGAGGATGGTGTATTCACCACTTTCTATCTAGAAATATTCAACACTGGATTCGACACAGATCAATTCAGAATCGATGTTAAGCAGGACTCGAATGCAAACCTTAGATTCTGGGATAATGACACTGGACAGCGTATCGAAGAGGATGAAGGCGATGGAACATTCCATACCAGTGACCTTGATCGACATACGACACAAACAATCAGGCTGCAAATCAAACCATCTACATCACGCGACGACCCGGACAGTGGTTTGATTGAATTAGAAATTATTAGTATAGGGAATTCAACAGAGAAGGCTCGTATCGCCTTCACAATTCAGCGTACATTCGGAATCCAAGCCCAAGTAGTCTGGGATTGTGATGCGACACCGTTGGGACATGCCAACGCTGAAATTTGCCTGAATAATGCTAATCAGATTTCATTCACGGTCGAGATCACAAATACAATGACTGAGGGTGATACAGTCACAGATTGGCTGATTGTCAACCCACAAAATCTCGATCGCAATGTCGATGAGCAGTTGTATCCAGACTCGGCCAACGAGAAGTATGGATTGTGGCAGTATGAGATTACCGACAATAACGGTGATCCCACACCCCGTGTTCAATTGGCACCGAGTGATACCGCATTGGTCAACCTAGACATCACCCTCACAAGCCAAGTGATACAGGGCAACCACACCATCTACCTGCGTGTTCGTGAAGATATTGCAGACCTCTCAGTTGCTCGTTATTTCGATTTGCCCTTGTCGATTGAAATCGGTCAGGATGACCCCACAATCGAAATCAAACTCTATTCGCAAATTCCAATATTCCAACCTGGCATGGAAGAGGAGATTACAATGATTGTCAAGAACGATGGCAATAGCGATGTAATGGTGCTTCTAGATGCAGATGCAAGTGGTGATTGGACTGCATCTGCATACAACTCAACCACCGGTGCTCAACTAATTTCAGTGAAAGCCTTCACTCAAGAATTCTTCACGGTCAAAATCAGAGCTGGAGAAGATGCGTTGAACAATGACGAAATGGACATTCTAATCACCGCAACCCCGCTCTCGGAGGATGAATCCTATCCTGCGGACTATACTGCAGAAATGGACCTCACAATTCGAGTCTCAATCAACGGTGTGTTTGGGGTCATTTGGAAAGAATTGCAGCATCCTCGCCCCTCGACAATTGCCATTGGATTGGGGGTCGTAATCCTGCTTGTCGCCGCCGTTACAGGTCGTAGAAATCGCATTGAGTACATCGATGTCTGGGTCGACGATGATGAGTTTGAAGATGACACAGAAATGGAATTGCCGGACCTCGTCAGTGCTGAAGATGATGATTCATATGACGAGGAAGATATCGAGCTCGTCGACTTCGATTGAG
>Ga0208765_1001914_pt1 | contig 12090 bp, 9 predicted proteins | sample ETNtaG_2_FD_185783 | JGI IMG/M metagenome (GOLD analysis project Ga0208765, IMG submission 185783) | Marine microbial and viral communities from oxygen minimum zone, Eastern Pacific Ocean - ETNP201406SV203 (SPAdes) (version 2) | ecosystem: Environmental > Aquatic > Marine > Oceanic ... | reverse complement strand
CGAGATCATCTCCTCGATGCTACCTATGCATTGCTCATGACCGCAGTCCGGGCAGATCCACACTGGGATGGGGGTGCCCCAGTAGCGCTCGCGGCTGATTGCCCAGTCCTTGATGTTTGAGAGCCACTCTCCCATGCGTTTGGTCCCAGTCCACTCGGGGGCCCACTCGACCTCGGAGTTGTACTGCATTATCTCATCACGCACCGCGGTCATGCGGACGAACCAACTGTCCATCGCGTAGTACAGCAGGGGGTGGTCGGTGCGCCAGCAGTGAGGGTAGTCGTGGGTGTAGATGTGTTCGCGGTAGAGCAGGCCTTGATCGGCGAGGTGGTCAATGATGTCGGAGTCGCAGTCCTTGACATAGCGTCCATCCAGTAGGTGATGAGTCCCGGAGATGAAGGCGCCGTCTATGCCCACGGTGTGCTGAGCCGGGAAGCCGACCTCCATTCCAAGGTTGTAGTCCTCCTCACCGTACATCACTGCAGTATGGACCACGCCAGTACCGTCAGTGGTGGTCACGAAGTCGGCCGCGACGACCGTCCATGCGCTCTCGGAGTCGCCTCGTTCGACTGCTTCGGGGAACAGCGGATGGTAGGCCTTGCCGATGAGTTGCGAGCCAGGAAACTCGTCGATGACCTCAATCTGGTGGCGCAGGACGTCTGTGAGCAGATCCTTGGCGAGAACCAACTCCTCTCCGACCTCTGCGCCACCGCGCCCGTCCCATGAGCCCGCGGGCGGCTCAGTAATGCGGACACGGCAGTAGGTGACATCGGGGCCGACGGCGAGCCCCACATTGCCCGGTAGGGTCCACGGTGTGGTCGTCCAAGCGAGGACGGATGCATCATCATCGTCGAGTCTGAACTTGATGTAGACAGCAGGCTCCGAGACCTCCTTGTAGCCAAGCGATACTTCGTGGGTCGAATAGCTGGTGCCTGTCTGGGGGCAGTATGGCAGAACCTTGTGACCGCGGAACAGCAGGCCCTTGTCGAACATTCGCTTGAGTGACCACCATGCGGATTCGATGTACTCGTCGTGCAGGGTGACGTAGGGGTCGTCCATGTCGACCCAGAAGCCCATGCGCTCGGTCATTTCGCGCCACGCCTCTTCGTAGGTCCACACGCTCTCCTTGCATTGCTCGTTGAAGGCCTCCATGCCGTAGGCCTCAATGGCCTCGTTGGACATTAGGTCGAGTTTCTTCTGCACCTCTATCTCGACGGGCAGGCCGTGAGTGTCCCAGCCCCCCTTGCGCTCGACGACGTGTCCCTCCATGGTCTTCCATCGGCATACCATGTCCTTGAACAGCCTCGAGATGACGTGGTGGATGCCCGGTCGGCCGTTGGCCGTGGGTGGTCCCTCGAGGAAGGTGAAGGGGCTGGCGCCGTCTCGGCGCGCCTCAATGGTCGCCTCAAAAGTCCCCTCTTCGTTCCAGGTTTCCATCAAGGCACTCTCTAGGGCGACCGGGTCGAGGTCGCCGGCAGGTTTGGGTACGCCCATCGGCCCGGCGACCTGCGGCGCTGTATTGAAGATGCCCCGGTCGCCCATAGGGCGAATTCGTCATTTAGCAGACTTATTAGTGACCGCCGGGACGCCTTGAACGTGTCTGAGACATCCACTATCGCAGTCGGTGGGATGACCTGCACGGGCTGCTCTGGCCGCGTGAGAGACTCCTTGGAGGCTCTGGATGGAGTTCTGAGCGCTGAGGTATCTCACGAGACAGGGCAGGCTGTGGTTTCGCACTCGGGGACGGGGCACGAAGCAATGCTCGCAGCGATTACCGGCGCGGGCTACATTGCCGACGGGGCCAGTGCCGACTTCAACTGGGGGGACGGAGAAGTCTGGAGGAAGTCAGCTAACAATACGAAGTGGTGCTTGATTGGCTGCAGCATCGGAGATTTCGGAACTATCGCTGCCTTCCAGCTAGTCTTCACAGACTCTGGTTGGACTCCTATGATGATTATGGCACTAGCGATGTTCAATGGAATCATGACTTCAATAGCTCTCGAGACCTTCATACTGTCTGCCCAGATGGCATTGAAGGAAGCGTTCAGAGTTGCGGTTGGTATGTCGTTGATCTCGATGATCTCGATGGAAGCGGCAATGAATGTAGTTGATCTAGTCTTGACTGGTGGCGCTACACTTACTTGGTGGGTAATCATCCCGATGCTAGTTGCAGGTTTCCTCACTCCGTGGCCATACAACTATTGGAGACTCAAGAAGTACGGAGTTGCTTGTCATTGAGGTGATGTCGAATGCAGGATTGGAACGAGATTGGTACAGACATTTCAAACTGGATATTGGATTATGCCAGTAGTAACGGAATTTCCAGACTTGTCGTAGGCGTATCCGGGGGAATAGACTCGGCCGTCACATCGACTCTCTGTGCTAGGACCGGACTAGGGACCATGGTCCTCAACATGCCTATCCATCAGAAGGACTCGCCTCAGTACGATCTTTCAAATCAGCATATAGAATGGCTAACCTCAAATTGGGAAAATGTCGAGAGCCACATCATTGATCTCTCAGAAACCTTCGACTCCTTCGGCAAAGACATGAATTCAAATTTCTCCGATCTCTCACTTGCAAACTCTAGGGCTAGACTGAGAATGACCACCCTGTACAATTTCGCATCCAGACTTGATGGCATAGTTGTTGGCACTGGAAATAAAGTAGAGGACTTCGGTGTCGGATTCTTCACAAAGTACGGGGATGGCGGAGTAGATATCTCCCCCCTAGCCGATCTGTACAAATCAGAGGTGTATGCACTAGCCGAATCTCTCGGAATCATTCAGGAGATTCAGGATGCCGCACCGACGGATGGACTCTGGGACGACGGCAGGACCGACGAGGACCAGATGGGCGCGACCTACGAAGAACTGGAATGGGCCATGCAGGAGGTAGACAATCCCTCTAGCGGTAGCATGACCGACAGGCAGAAGGAAGTGGTGGCAATCTACGAGAGGCTGCACAATGCCAATTCACACAAGATGAATCCGATTCCAGTGTTCAGTAGGTCGAAGATAATATAGCGGCAGGATTGAGTGCTGGCTCCCGCTTCAGGCACCATGGACTGGGTCAACCTAGCAGGCAAAGGCCTCTTCTCAGGGGCAGTGATAGTGACAGCGAGCGAGATAGCGAAGAGATCAGCGGTGTTCGGCGCGCTGGTCATTTCACTCCCCCTAGCGAGCATAATGTCGATGACATGGCTGTACAACGACACTGAGGACACCGCACAGGTGGCCGACTTCGCAGAGAGCATACTGTGGCTAGTGATACCATCAATGCTACTTTTCTTGATTCTGCCATTCCTTCTCAGGCGAGGATGGGGATTCGAGGCGTCTATGGCATTGGGAATCGTTGCCACCATAGTAGCTTATGGGGCAGGGATATGGGCTGCTCAGGCTCTCGGACAGGTCTCATAGTTGGTCTGATTACCTTAGTGCCCGTGCTCGATTAGCCCAGCAGCTTCAACCCCGTATAACACTAGGACCATTACAACCACTCCGATGAGCACGTTCCTCAATGCCGCGCGACCAGTCTCCGGATTGTGGATGTCAGGCAGGGTGTCCACCGTAGCCACGTACAGGAATGTGCCCGCCGCAAACAGCATCGAGAGCGCGATGAGATGCTCATCCATCCCCTGTAGTGTGTAGAATGAGACTAGTATCATCACAGGTGTCGCCAGCGAGAACATCACGATGTCCCTGACGGAGTCGTTCCTGTTCTCTCTCTCGTGCATTGAGAATACACCTAGACTGAAAGCAGCCGGGACCTTGTGGATTAGTACTGCCAGTGCAACCAAGGCGGTTACCGCCTCAGTGCTCCCCGCTGCGGCAGACCCTATTGCCAACCCATCGGCCGCAGAATGCAAGGACAGACCGAGGACGATGATCCAAGGAGAGTTCCTGTGATGAACGTGCTCGTGCCCGTGCTCGTCATGATGGTCATGATGCTCCTCGTGGACTGCATGACCTATGCCTGAACCTTCGAGAATCAGCATCATCAGGAAGCCCGCTAAGACTGCCCCCCCAATTAGCAGATTATCAACTCCCTCTTCCTCTTCACCACTCTCTTCATGTTCCCCTGTGGCCAGTTCGAAACCCTCGGGAATGACAACAAGAAGGGCAGAAGCTAGCAGGATTCCCGATGCAATTCCCGTGATTCTCCTTAGGGTCTGCTGATTCTCCTTGATTTTGCTGAGTATGGGGGGAAGACCCCCGAGGAGGGCCAGAATCAGTGTTAGTGCTGCGAGTTCGATTGGGGCACTAGCCACCGCCATGAATCTCGGATGAAATAATCCGTATTTAATGAATGACGAAAAACATCTTCTGATTCTTCCCTGCTAATTTCGAATACTACTGAATGTCTGCCGGCCGAGGTCGAGCCTGCGTCGCATTGAAGGAGCGACGCTATGACCAAGTGATGTGGAAATACCCTTGCAACTTGAGTCGATGCTCGACGGCTCGATGGGCCCGACCAAGCAGAAGGCGGCCCGTTTAGTCGTTGATTTGGCTTCTACAGCTGGAGCCTCGGAGTTCATCGAAGTGGAGAATGCCCATGTGTCAGGCGTGAGCGTGATTACAGGGGGGCATGGACTCAGGCGTTTCCTAGCCGACCTGTCAGGCGACTCTGAGGGCAAGGTGACTATCCCTACCACTCTCAATTCGGCTGGGTGCGATCACGAGAGGATGGATGAGATGGGTATCGACCATCCCGACTTCCTCGAGCAGCAGTTCGAGATTGTCCACGCCTACTCCGAGCTCGGGATAGATGCCATACTGTCCTGCACTCCCTATGACCGGGGCATTGAGGCGGACGAAGGCATCGGTTCGTGGGCGGAGTCAAACGCGGTCTGCTTCTCCAACTCATACACCTCACTCGTCACCAACCGCGAGTCCGGTCTCTCAGCTCTCGCAACTGCTCTCACCGGATGGGCACCTAGGTGGGGCCTTCACCTCTCCGAGAACCGTGTACCTAACATCCTTGTCAATGTCGAATGCGCGATGTCGGACCCGACCGACTGGAGTGTGCTCGGGGATTGGATTGGCAAGCAGGTCCGCCCCGAATGGGACCTACCTTGGGGCCCGATGCCGCGCATCATCGGCTTGCCTGAGTGGGCCAGTTTTGAGATGCGCAAGGCTCTCACCGCTGCAGCGGCCAACTACGGCTGCCCTCTGCTCTGGGCAGACGGCCACACCGCTGATGCGCCAGCCGTGGAAGGCTACCGGGGGGAGTTGACCTTCACCGAGGATGACCTCGCCGAGCGCTATCGCGAGCTTGCACCTAGGGGGCAGGTCGATTTGGTAGTCATAGGCTGTCCGCAGGCTAGCGTCGGCGAGGCTCGCACCGCTGCCGCTGCCGTCAGGGCGAGGATGGAGTTGGGTGAGGCCATCCCGGACCAACGGCTATGGGTCTTCATGAGTGGTCACAACCACGATCTAATCTCCGCCGATGGCACCCTAGGCGTGCTCGAGGAGGCAGGGGCCCTAGTGCTACGCGACACCTGCCCTGAGGTGACGCCGTACAACCGCTCGCGCTACAACCATCTACTGACCAACTCACTGAAGGCCGAACACTATCTGACCAGCGGCCTCAACCGGATGCCAACAAGCGTCGCCACCATCGAGCAGTGCGTCGCTCACGCCTTCGACCAAACGCTCCTTTCCGGCGAGCGCCCGGTACTGGGTTCCGGGGTTGCCAAGTCGATGCCATCCGCTAAGACACAACGCCGTGGTGAATACGAATCCAGCGGGAGAGGAATACCCAGTCAGAGCGAGTGGGTGGTCTCAGGAAAGGCGCTGGTGACCGACGTTCCGATTACTTACCTCGGTTACGTCAACTGCGACACCGGATTCATCGAGGAGCCCGGCCATCCCTTGGACGGGCATTCAATTGAGGGTACTGTACTGATTTACCCGAAGGGCTCGGGCTCTACTGTCGCGCCTTTTGTCCTGATGGGGCTGGTCTACACCGGCAAGGGCCCTATCGCTATTGTCAATCGCGACGTTTGCCCACTGACCCTGCCGGCGGCCTCCCTTCTGGGAGTTCCCTATGCACACGGCTTCGGCTCCGATCCCACAACGGAGGTCAACACTGGAGACGATGTGGAGATCTCGTTGAGCGGTGGCGTGACGACCCTCAGGGTCGTCAGTAGGGTAGGAGAGGATTGATGACTCCCGGTGCTTCGCACCGGTTCCGTGTCTGAGCGAAGTGACCCCGAGCCATGCCGAGAGCAGGACCTCGGCCTGTTCGAGGTAATCACCCGGGATGGTGCTGCGAGAATAGGTCGACTGCACACCGCACACGGCCCACTGAACACGCCCACCCTACTCCCCGTCGTTAATCCGAACCTCCGGACTATCGAGCCGCGTGAGATGTGGGAGAGGTACGGCATCGACGCTCTGATTACCAACTCGTACGTCATCTGGAAGCACGACGACCTGAGAGAGAGGGCGCTGGACGAGGGCATACACTCGATGCTTGACTTCCCTGGCGTGGTGGTCACCGATTCGGGCACCTTCCAGTCATACGTCTACGGAGATGTTGAGGTCGGAGTCTCGGAGATAGTTGAGTTCCAGCGCAACATCGGCGTCGACATCGGCACCATGCTCGATGTCTTCGGACGTCCTGATATGAGCCGCGAGGAACTCGAGGCTTGCGTCGAGGAAACTGCTCGGAGGGCCGAGCAGTCACTTGAATCCGCAGGAGATTCTCTGCTTCTGAACGGACCGGTCCAAGGAGGCTTGCATGAAGATCTTAGGGCTAGGGCCGGCAATCTGATGGGCTCAGCCGAGGGGGAGTTCAGGGGCTTCGCCATCCACCCTGTTGGAGGCATCGTCCCTCTGATGGAGAAGCAGTGCTACAGAGAACTATTCGAGATCCTGCTCGCTGTCAGATCGACGACTCCTCCGAATCGCCCGGTGCACCTGTTCGGCTGCGGTCATCCGATGCTGTTCCCGATGGCCATCGCCCTAGGTGCCGACCTGTTCGACAGCGCCGCCTACGCAATCTTCGCCCGCGACGACCGCATCCTGACTCCACATGGCACTGTAAAGCTGGATGGACTCACAGAGTGGCCGACCCACTCCGCAGCACTGTTCGGACACGCCCCCGGAGAGGTTCGCGACATGAATCCCGAGGAGCGCTCAATCCTGCTCGCTCACCACAACCTCGAGGTCACTCAGGCCGAGCTGGCACGTTGCCGCGAGGCGATTCGTGATGGCTCGATATGGCAACTCGCCGAACTTCGCAGCCACGCGAATCCCCATCTGAGGGATGCCTTCGCATGGGTACTGGAGCAACTAGAGGACATCCCGGACGGGCCCGTCGGAACCTCGGCCCTCAATCTTTTGGCGTCCACCGACCCTGTGAGGAGTGGAGGCGAGAATCTCAGCGACGACATCGGCGCGAGGCCACACATCCTGCACCTACACGCTCTCCTCTCCATGAGATGGAGGGCCCCTGGATCTTGGTGGGACGGCTCCGACTCGGATCCAGAGAGGGTTGTGCTGATCGAGGGCGCAACCCCGCCGTGGCGCGATTCCGCTCTTGGTGCGGTGGTCTCGGCGCTGCTTGAGGAGCCTAGGAGCATCATCATGCTCTCTACCCCGCTCGGCCCCATCCCTTTCACCTTGGAGGATGTATCCCCGTGGTGTCACCTCGAATGCCCCGATGACGTCTGGGTGGATTCGTACGAGGACGAGGAAATTGCCGAGAGCCTCGCCGAGCTCGGCCTCGCCGAGTTGCCCCTAGTTCGTGCCGAGTGCTGCGCCATGCCCGGAGGGGAGCGAGTCGGCGCGGTGAGGGATTGGCTCGACCGCTGCGCAGTGGTCGACAAGCTCGCAGTCCTGTGCGGTGTCTCGCCGATGGACGGTTGCAGTCTGACTGAGGGCATGATTGCTCGGCGCTCTCGTACCGATAGGATGGTCAACGTCCACTCGAGAGACGAGCACATCCTATCGCCGCGTCTGTCTGATGGCGGCATCAGCCTCGCCCTCGACGGAGCCCGTCGCCTCAACGCGCTCAACCCCAGCCCTCCTTGCCGCTTCGGCGAGCCTGTCGACGATGGCTCTGAACATCCTGGGATGCCGCGGGTCTGGCTGCTCGATGACGCTATTCCATTCGTCGGCAGGGGCCGCAACGTGATGCAGGGCTACGTACTCGGTGCTGACCCCCATCTGACCCCCGGTCAACCCTGTCTGGTCGTTGACGGAAACGGTGGACTGGTCGCTCATGGAACAGCTATGACCACTGCACGAGAGATGACTCATCTCAAGAAGGGAGTCGCAGTCAGGGTGCGCGACGGGGCGCTGAGGGACGATTAGACGTGCCCCCCTGTCCCGTCGGGGATTAATTCAAGTGGCGTACGGCTGAGCGAAACTCGACTCCGTAAGGAGTCGAGGGTCTAGCATGGACGAAGAGAACGGCACCACTCCGGTCATCACCGCCCGGAACCTGCGCAAGATGTACGGCCCCCACCTAGCGCTCGATGACGTCAATCTTGACATTCCCCCGGGAGCAGTGGGAATCCTTGGTCCGAATGGGGCAGGGAAGTCGACTCTGTTCAAGTGCCTACTTGGACTCATCACTACCACTTCAGGCGAGGGCACCGTCCTCGGTTACAACATAAGGACGGAGGGAGACAAGATCCGCTCTCGCATCGGCTACATGCCAGAGTACGACGCCCTCGACCCCAGCCTCTCTGCGATCGACCAGGTCAGGTACGCCGGCGAGTTGCTGGGAATGAACCCGGCACACGCGACACGCAGGGCCCACGAGGTGCTCCAGTACGTCGGTTTGAAGGACCAGCGATACAGAAAAATCGAGACCTACAGCACCGGGATGAAGCAGGCTGCCAAACTGGCCTGCGCTCTGGTTCACGACCCGGACGTGCTGATTTGCGACGAACCCACAAACGGGCTCGACCAGAGGGCACGTGAATTCATGCTGCAGACCCTCCGTCGTACCGTCTCGGAAGGCAATCGCTCCGTCCTGATGAGCAGCCACGTGATGGACGACGTGCAGGAGGTCTGTGACAGAATCGTGATGATCCACAAGGGCAAAATCGTGGTGCAGCGCCGTATCGAGGACCTCGCTAGGCAGATCGAGCGCGAGATTGAAATCTCGGTGTGGGGCGGCGCTAGCAGGATGCAGCAGGAGCTAGAATCGAGGGGTTTCGGGGTGCGTCGCCTCGGGAGAGTACTTCGAGTGGACAGGACCGACGACAGCACCACGAGAGAGATCCTCGAGGCTGCTGTCGCTGCTGATGTGCAAGTCAGACAGATGCAAGAGTACGAGCCAGATTTGGAGGACATATTCCTGCTCATCATGGAACGGCTCGGTACCGAGGTCAAGGGTACTTCGGATCTGATGACAGCAGAGCACACAGGAGGTGACCGCGATTAGTGACGATGGCATGGACATTGGAGGCGGCAAGACTCGGATGGAGGTCGCTTACGGCGCCGGCGACGGCGACGATGAGGCCAAGGCCATCATCGCTCGAAAGGAGGCTGAACTTGGCACTATCTTCGAGCAGTCCTACCGGCCGTGGGACGGCGACCTGGGTCCTAGGTGGGTGAGGAACTACGCAATCTTCAGGCACCACGTCTACGGTCTGTTCCGAGGCACTGGGCATCGGTACTATCACCCGATGGTCAGACTGGCTATCTTCGCTATCCTACTCTTCTCCCTACTGCCTGTGCTGATGCTGTTCCTCGCCTCGCTCTCCAGTGACGGCTTCATGGCTGACACTTTCTCGAGATTGTGGGGAATCAATCGCCACAACTTGTGGGGGCAGGTCCTCGGCTATTTCCCCCGTAACCTGTGTTGTTGGCCTCTGCTGACCGCTCTGGTGGTAGGAGGGATGATTTCCGATGACCGCAGGAACGGCACCAGCGCCATCTACTTCTCACGTCCCGTCACAAGGCTCGACTACACTGCGATGAAATATCTCAGTGTCGCTGTGGTGTTGGGCTTCGTCATCGTGTTGTCCTACTTCGTCTACTACACTTCTGCAATCGTGTTCAACAGCGAGGGCTGGGCCTATCTCGTCGACACCCTGCCGATGTTCGTCGGCGGGCTGATTGCCGGAATCCTCGTGGTCATCACCTACACCTCGATTGGACTCGCCCTCTCAAGCATCAGCCAGAGTCGGTTCTTCGCTGCAATCGCGTTCCTCAGCGTGATTTACGGCACCAAGCTGCTGGCAATGCTAATCGAGGCCCAGTTCGACACCTCGATACTCTACGTCCTCAGTCCTTACGACTGCCTAGCCCACATAGGCCAGTGGTTGCTCGGCATAGATTCCAACTATGACCACCCGTTGGCCTTCTCACTCGTCTCAATCATAGCAATCAACGCGGTCTGCATAGCCCTGCTGACCGCCCGTGTCAGCTCTCTGGAGGTGACTAGGGAATGAGCGACAAGACACCGGCCGTGCTTGTTGACCAGGCCTCTAAGTGGTACGGAGAAGTCATCGGAATCAACGACGTTTCATTGGCCATAGATGGTGGTGTCACCGGGGTGCTTGGCCCTAATGGGGCCGGCAAATCTACTCTGTTCAAGCTCCTGATGGGCCGGCTCAAGCCGAGTCAGGGCAGTGTCAGGCTGTTCGGTATCGACCCGTGGACCAACACTGCGCCTTATCGACGGGTCGGCTATGTCAGCGAGTCCGAGCGGATGTACGACTGGATGACCGGCTTGGACTTCGTAACCACCCTCGCGAGGCTGCACGGGATGACTCGCGAAGAGGCCACGGCGAGAGCCAAGCACGTGCTCAATTTCGTTGGCCTGTCCGACGTTCAGAACAAGGAGGTAGGCAAGTACAGCAAGGGCATGAGGCAGCGTGTGAAAATAGCCCACGCACTGGTCCACGACCCTGATCTCATCATCCTCGACGAACCACTGCACGGCTGCGACCCGATAGCCCGGACAAGCATCATGAGTGTAATCAGGGAGCTCGGCTCGCAGGGCAAGACCGTCATCGTCTCGAGCCACATCCTCGAGGAGATTGAGCGTATCACCGAGCAGATTGTCATACTCCACAACGGCAGACTGCTGGCGCTCGGCAACCTGCACGCCATCAGGGGCCTGCTCGACAAGCACCCTCATCGTATCCTGCTGACCTGTGACGACCCGCGACGCCTCGCTTCAGAGTTCATCTCCGAGGATCCGGTCTACGGGGTCCGTTTCCCGGATGATGAGGAACAGCTTGAGATCCAGACCAACGACCTGTCGGCCGCTCACGCCATCCTGCCTCGCGTCATCGTGGATTCCGGAATCGATGTCTCGGCAATCGAGAATCCCGACGACAACCTAGAGTCGCTGCTCGGGTACCTGATAGGGGGCGATTCGTGATGGACGCCAAGGGAAGAGCGCTCAGCGAGACCGTCTGGACACGTCTGGACCGCAAGGCCGGGGCCATCACCGAACTGACAATCAGGCAGCTCAGACATCGCATATCCACCTGGGTCGTCCTCGGCGTCGGCGCCCTCGTCATGACTCTGCTGCTGGCATTCTATGTCGATGCCATCAGGGACGATTTCGAACCAGTCGACAACGACGGAGATTCCGCTGACTGGGACAACGACGGATATCCACTGGGTCAAGAGAACAAGTACGGCACCAGTGACTGGGACGGACAGGAGTATCCCGGCTCGGGATACTACGTCATGACCGGAGAGATAGACTGGAACGACGATTCGAGATCCCACAGTGGAAACCACACTTGGGACGGACAGGGCTATCTCGATGCCGAATGGGTAGACCTTGACTACACTGGCAGTAGGTGGTCCGGACTTATCGACTGGGGCGAGGCGAACCCCTGCCCAGAGGGCGATGTGTTCGATGACTGGGGGCCCGACTGGGGCGCGGCCTGCACCTACGACGACGGCTCTTACTTCGTTTCGGGCAAGTTCAGGGCATCCGGATTGGTAAGTGTCCCCGACGGTCATTACATGCAGTGGGGCCACATGACGCTAGCGTTCTATGTGGAGCCGGAACCTGCTTCGATGTACATAGACGAGGATGGCATATTATGGGACGGCGAAGACGTCTCTGAGATTGGCACCGAAGTGGATGATGACGGCGACTGCT
>Ga0208765_1001912_pt1 | contig 12095 bp, 11 predicted proteins | sample ETNtaG_2_FD_185783 | JGI IMG/M metagenome (GOLD analysis project Ga0208765, IMG submission 185783) | Marine microbial and viral communities from oxygen minimum zone, Eastern Pacific Ocean - ETNP201406SV203 (SPAdes) (version 2) | ecosystem: Environmental > Aquatic > Marine > Oceanic ... | reverse complement strand
TAGGTGCAAATGGGGTACCGTTCTGACCAGTGATATCGTTTTCTGCCTCCATCTAGTTCTGTTTCTTCGACCAAGAGTCCATTAGATGCCACAATCTGAGCTTCTGGAACCGTAATAATAATATCGACAGAATCTGCCTTGTCCGATGGATCATCCTTGCAGGGCCACCAGTCTCGGGCACTATAGGGTTCAGAGAGTGTCCAGATATGATCTATATTTGCATGCTGATCAAAATTAAAGCCTCCAAACCCGGTGGATGGGGGTGTCCCATGGTAAAAAACTTCAATACTGAATTCATATCCTTCAGGTATTGCCTCAGGAGCCGGCAATTTTAATCGATAGTTTTCATGGTTAAATGTCCACAACTCATTAGAAAATTTGACTGAGTCCACTGTCATCTGGTCTGCAAAATCCAGTTCAATTGAATCGGGTTGATCCATGCCAACAGAACCATTAATCAGCACAGATCCACTAATTTCCTGTGCATCAATATCAATCTCGAAATTTATTCTGTAATAGATAATATCGATCTTTTCCTGGTCCTCTGTTAAGCTGGATTCTGTCGAGAGCCATTTGGCTGCAGAAAATGCATGGCCACAAGTTTCGATGGGTTTGTCTGTTAGGGTTTGACTCAGGATAAATCCACACAGAAAAAGAAATAAAAATGACCGTTGAAACATGGCTAAAAACTAACTAGAAATAAATACACTAACCCAACCACAATTATCGGTCCAGGCTACGGTATTGGATTGCTGAAATGGCGTCTTCCTTACTCTCTTTGACTGCACCGTCCGACAGTCCATCTGTTACAAATTTTGGAAACCTGGAGCCAGTGATATGACGTTCCATCTCAACGATATAGGCATCAATGCCAAGTATCGCACTAATGAGGATCTTTGAATTCAATTTAAGAGCAGGAGCTTATATTCGAATAGGCCAGGTAGGGAATGATAATATATAGAACAGAATCACGAACCAGATAAAAGAGAAAAAAGGCACCAGCAACAACCCAGCCCTTCGTCTTCAACAGGTGCAATAACCCTCCATCACGGTAAATATCCAGCCAACTCTTTATAAACTCCGGTTGACGAAAGGACATTATTCTTTTCCGGGTTTTATTCTGTCAAACTTCAGGTTTTCGTATTTTTCCCACATGTTGGCGCCAGATGCTTCTGCGAATCGGTAGGCAAATTCAAGGGCTTCAAAGAAAGGACGGTTTGCATATTCACCATGGGAATAAAACTCATCGATCCATTTAACCATTTCTGAAATCTTAACTACTTCCAACTGATCAAAAATTCCATACACCATTTCAGCGCGATTATCATAATACCATTCGGTTATCCCCCCATAGCCAACCGTATTCTTGAGCTCTGAATGGGTTTCATAAACCTGGGTCAGGTAGGAAAAAAGGAAGGTTTCTTTTTCTTCCTGAGATAGGGTTTTCCAATAGGTCACCACCGGGGACAGTGCACCTGCCCCTGTTTGTGCACATAAACTGGATAGGACAAATACGAGGATGAGTTTTTTCATGATGGTCTCTTTTTCAGAATCTTGATCGATTTGATAAGCCTAATAATACGATTCTACGAGACAGATGGACAATGTTAAACATCACCGGGTTCAACCCAGTCGCCATTAGAGTCAATTAATTGGATTAGAGAATCCACTGCACCATCAACATCGATATTTTTTCCCACCACATCCTGCCCTTTATACAGGGAAATTTGACCAGGGCTAGTACCTACATAGCCATAATCTGCATCTGCCATTTCTCCTGGGCCGTTGACGATACAGCCCATGATACCGATTTTCACACCCTTAAGATGATCAGTACGGGCACGGATTTTTGCTGTCGTTTCCTGAAGATCAAAAAGGGTCCGCCCACAGGACGGACAGGAAATGTATTCTGTTTTAGAAATTCGGGTTCTGCTGGCCTGCAGAATTCCAAACGATATTTCATTGATAAATCCTTTATCATGATCAGAATTAAGCCAAACACCATCCCCAAACCCATCAACCTGTAAGGCACCTAAATCAGTAGCAGAATAGAGCAACAACTCATCTTTTGTATACCCAGTGTAGAAGCGTTTGATAATAACCGGATTTGTAATCCCTTGTTCAATACATTCAATAAAAAACCGTCTTTGCGCAGAATACCCGTATTCATGGTCAGTGTCTAGGATCAAAATACAATTTGGCAAGGATTTAAGGTTGGGGAAAACATTATCAGAATCTCCACAGGTTAAAAAAGACACCTTATCCACAGGTATGTTGTCAAGTTGTTTAACAGTGTACAGTTGAAAATACTTTTTCCCGGGTGTAGTACCTTGATATTCCTGAATGATTCCCAGTGTACCCGGAATCTCAAAATCAATTGAATTTGACCCGATGTAAAGAAAGTCGATGGCAAGGTCAGATATATGCCATTTATCCTGATTTGGGGAATATAAGTAGCCAAACTGGCCCAGATCTTCGTAGTGTATGAATGCTTTATCTGACAAGTCTCCGATAACCCTAGGCACTTCATCTCCCCCAATATTGAATATTTTTTTTGTGTTTAGCCTAGTATGGAAGAATGGATCGTATGGAATCCTGCTGATTTCCGGTAATGGTCTTGAGCCATCGTTCTTTTGCTCATATCGATCTGCAAGGATGCTAGCTATCGGAATTTCTGCTTCCGGTTCTTCTGTTAATGAAACCCGTATCGTGTCTCCTAAACCATCTTCTAAAAGGGTACCGATCCCAACAGCAGACTTTATCCTGCCATCATCTGCCTCCCCTGCTTCCGTAACCCCCAGGTGAAGGGGGTAATTCATTCCTTCATCCACCATGGTCTTTACCAGCAATCGATAGGCCTGGACCATGACCTGGGTATTGCTTGCTTTCATGGATAAGATAATATCATTATAGTTTACTTCTTCAGCAATCCGTATGAATTCCAGGGCAGATTCAACCATCCCCAATGGTGTATCTCCGTATCGACTCATAATCCTGTCAGACAAGGAGCCATGGTTCGTACCGATCCGCATGGCCGTACCGTTTTCTTTGCAAATTCGGATCAGGGGCATAAATTTGTCTCGGACCCGTTCCAATTCTTCCCTGTAGGACTGGTCAGAATAATCGTGTGTTTCAAATTTTTTTCTGTCCGCATAATTCCCAGGATTAATCCGGACTTTTTCAACGATGGTCGCTGCTACTGCTGCTGCATTAGGTGTAAAATGGATATCGGCTACCAGTGGAGTATTAAAACCCCTGGTCCTGAGACCGTCACGGATAGGTTTAAGATTTTTTGCATCCTTTATACTTGGAGCGGTGATACGTACAATTTCACACCCTGCTTCAATCATCCTAATGGATTGGGCAATGGTTCCCTCCGTATCCATGGTGTTCGTAGTGGTCATGGACTGGATCCGAATAGGATTATCTCCTCCAACACCTACATTTCCAATCATAACGCAGCGGGTTTCCCATCGCTGGTATTGAGTTAAACTAGGACAATAAACCTGCATCAATTTCCTTCGTATGGCTGGGCCAAATATTGTTTTGACTTTTTCATTGCTGATGAAAAATTATTTAGGGCAATGCAATCGTTGTAACTTTGTTTTGCCTTGCCCCGCTGATCCATCTTATCGTATGCCATACCCTGTAATAAATAAGCATTACCCAGTATAATATCTAGTTCCGCTGTATAAGAATCAATGGTATTATCCAACAATTCTAACACGTCTTCGTATTGTTCATTGTAAAAAAGAGATAGCGCTTTTTCATAATTTAGATATGGAATATACCACTCTTTCTGACGATCTGTTAAACTACTTGATAGAATATCCATATCTTCAATTATTATGGAAGATGCTTCTCTTTTATTTGTGCGAATTGTTGACTCTAAATGTAAAAGATTAAAATAAAAATTCTTTGGAAAATGTTCCACAAGATCTTTCGAGTGCTCATAAGCAAGGATAGGTTCATCTTCAACCCAAAGGTACAGGTTGCTCAAGATTGCTTTTGCTTCTATCCAGGCCCAGCTCCCATCATCTGCAGCTAAAGATATTTTTTGTAATCCAGACTCTTTTGATGCATTTAGTCCATACAATTCCACGGTCCATTTTAATAGGGAATGACTTATCCCTGCATAATATTCTACAATACCGATAGGAAGCTGGGCATCAGTAATCTGTGTAGATTCTTTCGCAATCTCAGCAATAATGGAAAACCCCCTGTAGGCACGATACAAAGTTCTCAGCCATTGTTTCCTGCCTAAGGTTACCCGCGCGCTCAGCCCCAGGGCAGATCCCTGATAGAGTCGATAGTTGGGATCATAATCATACCGCTCTACCAATTTAGCATACACGGGATAGATCTCACTCAGATCAGTCTCCAGCACTTTATAAGTTTCTTCTACTGGAGAATTAGCCTGGGTTTTTACCCAGCGGGAAGCAGCCCATATCAAATGGACACCGGGATGATCTGGAAATTGTTCCCGGGCATCTGTCAAGATTTCTACAGCCTGATCAAATTCATAATTATAGAATGCATACACGCCTTTTTTTACCAATGAATCACCTTTATAAAAGTCTTTTGAGAATATTATTGAGACCAAGAAGAATGAATAGAGAATAAGGCGAAGCATTGCTGCTATAAAACAGGGTGTAAGTTTTTTAATTTATAGGGGAAACGAAGAGATCTAGGAGCCCTGCGAAGATAAAATGAGCCACCCTCGCGATTCATTGTTATCCGGCTTGATCTGCAGGCTTCTTTCCCACGATGCACGGGCCAATTGTTTTTCATCCATTTTCCAATAGGTAATGCCCATACCCATATATGCATTCGCATCATTGGGGCTTAATTCAAGAACTTCCTGAAACGCAACGAGCGATTCGTTGTACATGTTCTTTTCACGGTAAAATTTTCCTAAAACAGTCATAGCTCCCGGCAACCAAGATGATGTATTATTGTTGACAGAAAGTGCATTCTTAAATGCCTGGCGTCCCATAGTCGGGTTTCCAATTCTATTGTATTCAACCGCCAGAACGTAATAGGCCTGTGGTAGCAGGGTTTTAACTATGGCATCATTGGGACGATAATGGAGCAGATCTTCCCAGGATGCAGCCGTTCTGCCCCACTCATGAGCATTAAAATAACTGAGCCCCTGCATATAACGATAATCACTGTTATCTGGATCTAAATAAACTGCATCGCTGTAGGATAACGCAGCATAGACATATTTACCCTGTTCAAAATACAGATCTGCAAGGGAGAGATGCGGTTGAATATCCTTGGAACTCAATTTAATGGCTCGCTGGAAGGACCTCTTGGCATCTTCAGGACGGCCCAGCTTTAAATGATTTTCACCAATGAGTTGTACAAACCCAGTATGGGTTGGGTATTTCTCGGTAGCTTCTTCGGCAAGATTGAGTGCTTCTGTATAATCACCTGCCGCCATTGTTTCTCGAATGATCGTGATCCGCTGTGCAGCACCATCCGGCGCTTTTTGGGACGAATATCTGAGGACATCACGGCCCAGTTGTTTTTTCTCATTCGTCTGTAAAAACATGGACATGGCTTCTATAGTGGCCCCGTGATTAGGATCTAAATAAAGTGCCTCTTCAAATGAAAATTTTGCCTTCTGGTATTCGCCCAGGGTCGCAAACAACGACCCTAAAAAATAGTGTGCATCCGGGTTATCAGGGTTCTTTCCTGCTTCACGCAGGTACACTTCCTTAGCCAGAGCATAGTCTCCATTGGCTTCATAGTGCATTCCCAGCTGCCGCTGTATATAAAGATTATCAGGGTTTAGCTTGGATTCTTTTTCAAAATCTTCTCTTGTGAAAAAGGGTTTTGATTCAAGTGCTACGGCTTGCTTTTTTGGCTCATCTTCATAGAAATACCGTGTAGCCCGAGCCAGTTCTTTATTGGATGCCTCCAGCTCCCCTGTCAGATTAAATAATTCATCTGCATAGGCAGCTGTATTGAATCGTGTTGTTTTCTTTTTTTCTGGAGGAGCTTCAACTACTTCTTCAGAAGATGCTGATTTTTTGGATTTTTTCTTGGAAGACTTCTTCTTCTTTTTCTTCTTCTTGGAAGACTTCTTCTTGGAAGACTTTTTCTTCTTTTTCTTCTTTTTCTTCTTCTTTTTCTGCTGCTCAGCAGAATCAGCATGCACAAATCCCGCTTCTGAAACAGGCAGAACACCCATCAGAATTAGATATACCAATAGCCTTTTTATGAATCTCATGAAGTCATATTCTCGGATTACAGATTGAAATTACACATTCTAAGCAATTTACAAAGCATTTTTTAAAGGTACACTTTTTTTGACATTATACGGGTTTTTTTATCAAAATCAGTCCACAGGAACCATAACTCGTTGCCCAGGGATACCATTTGTGGATAGCCGATGCCACGACCCCCTGCCAGAGTTACAACATCTTGTACGGGAGAAAGTGTTCCATCTTCCGATACCATTCTGAAAACTATGGTCGAATATTCATCATGTGCTTCTAACCAGCATACAGCCAGAGCATTATTATACCACGTAATATCTACCCTGCCTTCAGGGCTTCCCGAATCAATTCTTATGGGGGATGAAAATGATTCACCAAGGTTATTAGAGAACGCAACATTTACTCTTGGCTCACCATTAGGTGCAGTATACCATGCTGCAGCAACCTTGTTATTCTTCTCCGCCAGTTTTGGTCCATTGACAGGACATCCAGAAATGACCCACCCATCATTGTGGATGGTGTAAGGTTCTTGCCATATACCGTTTACCTTCCTCAGAATATTTATGTCTCGTAACTCAGATTCATTCCTGTCCCTGTAAGCAACCAATGTTGCTCCATTCGTATGCAGTGCTGAAGTTGGACAACACTCACAGACCATAGCATCAATAGAAAAGTCTTTATTTTGATAAAAATTTTCATCAAACATAGTTGTAAATAAATTCATAGACCCATGGCCTTCATGACCACCTACCATTTGTCGACCGTCCAGCCAGACCAGACCAAGATTCTCTTTATCATCCTTATAAAAAGACACAAATCCATGTTCTGCATTCTTACCATCGCGGTGCGGAATGATCGGATCACCCCAAGAGTGCCCTCTGTCCATCGAAAAAGCTAATCTTACATCATAGTCATATGTACCGGTTGAACTCATTTCGGGCCAATGGGTCACAAATGTGCTGTCGTTCAACTCAAAAATGGATGGAAAATCTGCCCAATTAATAAAAAAATCTTTTGATGAATATATTAATCCAGGTTTTGACCATTTTCCTTTACCAAACTCGGACCAATATAATCCAAATGTTGTTGAATCTATGGGCTCCAACCAGGAGACTAATAATCCTCCTGAATGTATTTTAGCTAGATGGGGATACCTGCTTCCTTCACCAAAAGGTAGTTTGTCTGATTGGGATACAGTGCACCCAATGATTATTAGACAAAATAAATATGAAATACTATTTTGCATGATTAGCTAAATATGTTTTCCAAAACCACCCTATTGCTAAAATATTCAACCCAACTTCTCCATAGAATAAAATCTTATTTTCAAAATAAAAATTGATATAGGGCGGCACCACCATTTCCCAGATAGGGATATTACCCTTTTCAGGAGAAATGGGGTAAATCCAGTAGTTTGTATTTGAGAATGGATAAAACCATTGAATGCCAACGGTTCTTGAAGTAATCCAATCGGTGAAAAGATGGAGCATTGTACCAGCTAAAACAATTAATGCACCCGTTTCTAATCCTTGAATTTTTCGGGAACTACCTACCCACCAAATAATCCCGCAACCAACTATCCAAAAAATCGGTGTATGCAGTATACTGTGGTGACCAGCAACCGTGTCTGACCATAACCCGTCTATATCCGGTATTGTTGCTGCTATGATCCACACTAGGATCCATTCTTTTTTAACCCCCGCGATTTTTCCAGCCAGATAACCAGTTGCGATGTGAGAATTGATGAACATAGAACAGATACATGAACCTGATCAGTTCAATCTAGATCTTATCCATACCTCCGATTTTACAGCAGGGGGCTAAGGCGTCATATGCTGTCGAGTTGGCCAGGGTTTCATTAGCCTGATAACCCAATTCAGAAATGGCTTTTTCAATTTGAGTCAAGTCTGTTTTTTCTTTATCATAAATAACTTTCGTTGTTTTAGTCTCCAAATCAACGGCTGAATGGGTTATACCTGAGACCTTTTTTAACCCCATTTCTATGGTTCTCTGGCACATGCCACATTGGATTGTTGGAGTATTCACAACTGCATTTACATGTTCCCCACCACACCCAATCATAGTAATAAAAAAGATAGATGTTAACATAAAACTGATTCTATTCATTGTTTATCCTTACTAATAATATTTATTTACAGGAAAATCTTCACTTTACCAGTTTGACCAATTCTTTAAACCTAGCCCCTCCCGCTCTTTCCTGGATATTGAACAATACCATCTCAACTGTGGTTAAAAAGCCACCATTATTTCGGATCCGATCTAATGCAATTCTGTGATTATTAGCATCACGGGATGCAACGGCATTGGTTACCACTTCTACATGCTGTCCCCGTCGGATCAGGTCCCGCTCGGTCTGGTAGACACATACATGGGTTTCAATGCCCGCCAGTACGATACCATCATGCGTGTTTAACCCGTCTGTCTGTGACAAAAACCCTGGATCACCTGCGCAGGAGAATGACGATTTAATTATCGGTTCAATATCGTTAAGGATAGAACGCACAGGCTCAATTGTTGGCCCCAGTTTATCGGGAACCTGTTCCGTGAGCAGGATAGGCAAATTAAATAACTTAAATCCTTTAATAAGAATCCGAAGATTTTTTAAAAAAGCTTCCTTCTCATGCATGACTGGAAACAGTCTTTCCTGTACATCGATTACAACCAGATAAGGGTTCTTCACTTGTTCTAATCTACCAAACTATATTTTTTTATATTTTTCCAGTTCTCAATAGTGTCCGGTGTCATGACCAAAGCTACAGCAGAAAACCGTATACATTCAGGTAAAGGTATAGCATCCATCTCATTTTGATGAATAGTCAGGTCACCATATGCTAGGCTCACATGAGGATCGAACGTGTAGTGGCGAAACGATTTAAAAAAGTCATTTATCTTGGCCTGCAGGTTCAAAAGGGCTTCACACGCTTCTAACTGTATAAATAAGGATTTCCAGGGTGGTTCGCCAGCGGTAACACCAAGTGTTTTTACAGAAAAAGATGTATTATCGCTTATTAAATCTTCAAAAAAAGAAAAGGTAGATTCTGGTTCAATACCGACTCTTCCAAATAAGGTCATGTGTGGGTCAAAAACCGGTGAAGAAAATTTTTCGCAGCATTCACTGATCAATTTTCTATACCTGACTATGTCTGCACTGCAGGGTTCCAGCCATACCGACCAACGAATATCCATTATTTTATAATCTTTCGAATATCTTCCAGCTTTTTGTTTGCTTCTTCCAATTCTTTTTCCGGCCCTTTTTTCGCAGGTTTTTTAGGTGGATTTAGGATATTCTTTTTTGCCATCCGGACATCTCGACTGATAATGGGATCACGGGCCAATACTTCATCAAACGCCCCCAAATGCTTTCGATTCCCATACCTGCCCAGAGCACGAACCGCATTCCTGCGAACATCACGTGATCTGTCATCCAATAGGTCTACAAACAGGTCCAATGTCTTCGGTTTTGTTTTAGCATACTTTCCAAGCTGAGTCACAGCTGACGACCGTGCATCCCAGGTGGTTCCTCCATAGGCTACCAGTTCCTTTAAGCGATCATAGTTCTGGTCATTCACCACACTCCCAAAATATGTAATCGCAGACTTCCGGATTACATCGTTATGAGACTCTGTATCCAATAAAGCTTCAACCTTTTTTCGTGCAGCTGCCGTATCCACTACCACTAGTGACTTAAAAGCATCACCTATGCTGTAGTACTTATTATCAGATAATATTACATTCTGCAAAAACAAGCTCACGTCTTCATTATCTTTATAATTCTTCAATCCATTCCAGATTGCTCTTCTCACTCGGTTATCCTGGCCTTCCGCCATGGCCATGAGCTCATCAGCATATTTTTTTGATTTTAAGCTCGCAAAAGCATTCACAGCTTCCTTACGGACTCCCCAGAATGGATCAGATTTTGCTGCGTTCAACAATGCGGTTTCAACACTCCGTCTCCCTTTTTTTGTTTTTAATACCTGTATAGCTGCGATCCGATCCAAAATATGAGGCCCTTTTTCAAGTTGCAGGATCCATTCAGACAGGGCTTTGTTAAAGGTAAGCTTACAGGGTATCCGCATTCCCGCATTGAAGATGACCATTTTTGGCCGCATATCCACTGGAAGCTCATAGACCAGCTCTTTATCTTCAATCCATATCGTATGAACCTGATCATCGACCCGGACTTGAACCGGCATCTTAAAGAGATTATTTTTCAGATCCTGCTTCTGATTAACACTTAGTTTTACCCTTCTATTACGCTGATTGTAGGACCACTTCACATCATACTCTGGAAAGCCAGGCTCATAGATCCATTGTTTAAAAAACCAGTTCAAATTTTGGCCTGTAATTTCTTCGATAGCTTTTTTAAGGTCTTCCGTTTCCACATTTTTATATTGATTCAGTATTGTATAGTGCTGGATCGCTCTCCAAAACGCGTCATCTCCCAGATGGTCCTGCATCATATTCAGTATGAGGCTTCCTTTGGCATAGATATGTCCATCAAAAACATCCATGGACTCGTAAAAACTATGCTGAACTGTTGCCCGCTTCCATCTTTTGTTAGATCCAAAATAACTGCCCATTTCTCCAAAACGGATGTACTCGCCTTCATCGTATCCAAATTTATGTTCCCGATATTTACGGGAAAAAAATGTGGCAAACCCTTCGTTCAGCCAAGCATTGGCCCAGTTACGAGTAGTTAGCATATCCCCATACCATTGGTGAGCCAGTTCATGGGCCACCAGCCCATCGCTGCTCACATCCGGTGCTGCAAATTGATCGTACATAGTACGATCCGTATTATGGGTCAGGGTAATGTTCTCCATTCCTCCAAACATGAAATCATCTACAATGATTTGATCATATTTTTCATAAGGATACTCCACGCCTGTTACTTCACCAAAATATTTCATCATATCCGGGGTCAATCCAAAAGACCGCATTGCTTCGTTCTGATTCTCCTTATAAACCCAGTAATTCACCGGGATACCGTTATAGGAATCTTCAACCTTCACATAATCGCCAACAACATAGGAAATCAGGTAAGCCACCATGGGAAAATTCTCGCGCCAGTGCCAGGTGTGGGTACCATCCTTGTTCTCAGAAACGGACACAAGTTCACCGTTGGATACGGCCTTAAATTTCTGATCTACAGTAAGAATAGTTTCAAAGGTAGATTTTTCATTTGGGTAATCATAAAGAGGCACCCAGTGATGATTATCAGTATCTTCACCCTGGGTCCAGGCCTGCCAGGGTTTATCTGGATAGGTTTCGTCTGGCTTTATAAAAAATGTGCCCATGCGAGGATAGGCTGTATAATCGATACGAACATTTACTGTATCAAGCCATCCGATCGGTTTACTAAGGGATAGATGAAGCCTATCCCCGGTATGATCAAAACCAATGTCTTTATCATTTAAACGGACCCTGCGGATGGTCATATCTTCCGCATCCAGGTAAAAAGATTCCAGTGAGCTACTGAACGGGCTCAGCGTATGGACCACATGACCATAAACCGACTCAGATTCCAGGTCCACTGCCACGTCTATCTTAATATGATGAATATCAACGGTTCTGTCCCTTGTACGCTGCATGGGTGCCTTATCGTCCGCTGCGTATAGAAATGAAAGCAATAAAATTAGAATCCTCATGATCAACTCTGATTATTTGTTCAGAAACTCATCTGTATTTTAATAAACAATTTATGAATAGATTATAAAAAAGGGGGCCCGGATATGGGCCCCCTTTCATGCAATTGTTCGTGCTTAAAGACTTATTTCATTAAAACAAGCTTCTTCACACTTACAAAATCACCCGCCTGTATACGGTAAATATACATGCCGGATGAGA
>Ga0208765_1001911_pt1 | contig 12098 bp, 7 predicted proteins | sample ETNtaG_2_FD_185783 | JGI IMG/M metagenome (GOLD analysis project Ga0208765, IMG submission 185783) | Marine microbial and viral communities from oxygen minimum zone, Eastern Pacific Ocean - ETNP201406SV203 (SPAdes) (version 2) | ecosystem: Environmental > Aquatic > Marine > Oceanic ... | reverse complement strand
CCCGACAAAGCGAGATCATTCAACGCCATCTCAAGTGCGAGACGTCCTGATGGTCCTGGAAGGTGATAGGTATGGGGCTCCGGTGGTGTGTAATCCTCTGCAAGTTTCAGTACGCGAGCCTTTGCATCAGCCAACAGCCTATCGCGATTCATCGAAATCTGGTCTGTGGGCCTTAGATATCCTAAGTCACGGGCTTGTTCAGCTGATTTTGCCACTTGAGCCAATCCAATGTTCTCAAATGCCCGCATGGGCGCTCCCATCGGTCCACCCGAAGAGATGCCGAAAGCCGGAAGTCGGGCGAGCATTTCCTTGCAACCACCCCAACCAGGGATGATGCCTACGCCGACTTCAACAAGGCCAATGTATGATTCTGAGTGAGCCTGTACAGCGTCACAATGCAAGAGAACTTCACAACCTCCACCAACGCACATGCCAGCAGCGGCAGCAACGACGGGGACTTCGGCGTACTTCAGCGTTTGATATGCATCTTGGCCGAGCTTGATGAATTGATCAACCTCCTTCCAAGCGCCAAGGTTCGCTGCGAACAATGCAAGACCCAAATTGGCGCCTGCACAAAAGTGGGAACCATCGTTACCGATTAGGATGCCTTTCCATCCTTCGTTCTCGGCAATATCAACAGCAGTCATCAACATCTCCATGCTGTTTGGATCCATCGCATTGAGTTTCGAATGGTACTCGACCAACAACACTCCATCGCCTGCGTCCCACAGACTTGCCGAGCCATTGCGTTTGATGGCACGGCCCTGACGGCGTTTGAGGTCGGCGACGGTGAATGTGGCGGCGGGTCGAGGAACGAGGACGTGTGTGCCCTCTGTGGTAATCCGAGTGGGTTCGCCCTCAAGGGTTCCATGAAAGCCACCATTCTCGGAAGCCGATCGGAGAATGTCTGGAACATTCTTGCCCAACGATTCCAACTCAGAGATAATCCAATCAAGACCGAGTTCATCCATCATTTGGAAGGGTCCCTTCTTCCAGTTGTACCCAACTTGCATAGCGCCATCAATTGATGCAATGTCAGCACTGACAACTGGAACTAAAGATGCGGCATAGGCGAATGTATCAAGGAGGATCTCTTTGACAAAGCGAGAACCGTCATCATCCTTCTCGATGAGTCGGGCCAATCCTTGTCTACCGATTTTCGCTGAAGGGAATGCTGCGCGGCGATTGGCAGGTGCGTATTCACCCGTTTCGAGGTTTCTGGCCTCTTTGATTCGCTGACCATCGTCAGTATTCAATCGATAGAATCCACCTTTCCCTTTGCGACCGGTGTATCCTTCCTCAATCATCGCCGTGATGATGTCTCCACCCCGTCCAGCGATGGTGTGCAATGCATCCTCCTTGGGAAGATGTTGAATCATTGATTCGATGACATGTGGAACAAGATCAATGCCTACCAGATCCATGAGTGCGAATACCCCAGTCTTGGGCAGACCGATGGGGCGACCCAGCATGGCATCCGCTTGTTCGACTGTGAAACCGTGATCAAGTGTTGCAGCAATTGCACGTTGGACGAAGTAGATGCCCAATCGATTCCCAATGAAGCCGGGTGTGTCGTTACAAAGTGTGACACGCTTGCCTAGTTTTTCATCCGCAAAGGATGTGAAGCGTTGCAAGGTCTCTTCAGGAACTTCCTTTGAAGTGACGATTTCAAGCAACGGAAGGTAACGAGGTGGATTGAAGAAGTGAGTGATTAGGAATCGGCTGGATAGGCTTGAGGGCATACCAGCAACGAGTTTTGAGCGAGGTAGAGTTGAGGTGTTTGAAGACAGAATCGCGTGTTCGGGCATATACTCTGCCAACTTCGAATAGACATCACGTTTGATGTCCAGTCGCTCAATGACGACTTCAATGACCCAATCCCTATCTGCGAGGAGATGTAGGCTATCATCCAGATTGGCAGGTGTGATGCGATCAACGTAGTCAGGATGCATCAAAACTTCTGGGTTGGCCTTCAACATCTGTTTGATTGCACCTTTGGCGAGTACATCAGGGTCTTCAGCACCATTCGGAACAATGTCCATGAGGACGACGTCGCAACCAGCGTTGGCACAATGTGCAGCGATACCTGCACCCATCAAGCCAGAGCCAATTACAGCAACTCTGTGAATTCCACCTTCTTCTTTTGAAGTGGTGGAAGGGTCTTGTTTGGGTACGGCAATTGTCATTCAGTCCACCTTCTCAAGGACGGTGGCAATCCCCTGGCCGCCACCAATACACATCGTTGCAAGTGCTGTCTTTGAACCATTTCGAGACAATAACGTGGCTGCCCTACCGACGATACGGGCACCAGATGCGCCTAGTGGATGGCCTAGTGCAAGCGCTCCTCCATCGACATTCACTTTGGCCTGATCAAGTTCCATCTCTTCGATGACAGCAAGTGATTGTGCGGCGAAGGCTTCGTTGAGTTCAATGATGTCCACATCACCCAACGTGATACCTGCACGCTCCAGAGCTTTGCGCGATGCTTCAACTGGACCTATGCCCATGACCTCAGGCGCACAACCTGAGATTGCAATGCTCTTGATTCGAGCCAATGGTGTGAGGTTGTGTTCCTTGGCGAATGACTCGCTACATACGAGAACAAAAGCAGCACCATCTGTCAATGGGGATGAAGTTCCTGCAGTCACGGTGCCCTCTTCGAGGAATGCTGGCTTCAATTTGGAGAGTGCTTCCTGGTTGGTGCCCTCGCGGATGCAACCATCGGTTGTTACCGTGCCATTCTCAGTTTCAATTGGGATAATGACCTCATCAAATGCTGCAGCGGCAGCTCTCTTGTGACTCTCGATGACGAAATCCTGCTGTGCCTCTCGATTGATTTCATAGGCATTGGCGAGATTCTCTGCCGTCAAACCCATGTTTGTGAAGGCCTCTGGTCTGTCTGATGCAAGACGTGGATTGGGTAGGGGATTGAATCCCGACATTGGAATTCTACTCATGGATTCAACGCCTCCACAGATGAACGCGTCACCGGCACCCATTGCAATTCGACCTGCTGCATCATGAATCGCTTGCATCGAAGAGCCGCAGAAACGGTTGATGGTTACCCCACCGACTTCGTTGGGGAGATCTGCAAGGAATCCCACCATTCTGGCGAGATTGAATCCTTGTTCACCTTCGGGGAAGGCACAGCCAACGAGGACGTCTTCAACGTATGAAGAATCGAGGTTCAGGTTTTCTAGTAATCCACGAATCACTGTAGCAGCGATATCGTCAGGCCGGGCACAGGCGAGTTGACCTTTCTTGGCTGGTGTGAAAGGTGAGCGGGCGAATCCACAGATTAGGGCGTTGTTTGTCATGTATAATTCCATACACAGGTGTATTAATTAAACCTGAGAGTGGTGCATAGCGCATTAACTGTTTTCAAGAACACCCAGTGTTACCAACTACACCGCCGCAGTATCACGATTCCATGCTGCTACATAGCGATCGATTGTCGGAGTCTCTTCATTGACAAAACCCGAAAAACTCAATTTTTTCAGTGTCTGGAACCTACTATTCAACCAAACTTGACTCAACGGCCATGGTGGCGAGGGCTCGTCTGGAATTCTCTCCGTCAGCAATCTTCCGATGCACAATAAGTGACCACAATTATTGAGAAATTTAGGGAGATTTGATGCGGCTAAATCGCGCATTGGATCAGGAATTGCTTGCAGGATGTGAATCTCGATGACGATATCGAATGCCTCTGACCACCCATCTGCTGGTTCCAACAGATCTCCAACACAATAGTTCACTGAGGATTTAGGGAAGCGCTCTCTGCACCAATCAATCGAAGACTGTGAGAGATCGAAGGCTGTAACCTCAAATCCAACTGCAGACAACCATTCCGCATCATCGCCCAGTCCACATCCAACGACCAAGGCACGCCCAGTAATCTCTGGGCGTTCTGCAATCCATTCAACCATCTTTGAATTGGCCTCCATCTTGGCCCAAGGAATCTCATCGGAATTACGGTCCGCGCCCGCGTATAATTCTTCAAACCAGCGTAGTGGTTCACCATCGGCCTCAGCTGCTTCTGAGAGTTTCAGAAGTCGTGCTCTCGCTTCGGCGAGGTTCTCGTCCATGAAGGTCCGACATCACATGTGAGATATCAGCGCATCTCTGAATTCAATAACGTGACCTGTGATCGCGTTGTTGACGTCTTCGACCGCCACCAGACTGCCCTCTATTGCGTCCACCCTTGGATCGGTCATTCGACCGCCCTTTTGAACGGTTGTCGTTGGACTTTCCTTTGCGAGGCTGTCGTCGGCCACGGCCCTGATTCTGCTGCTTCTTCTTAGGCGCCTTTTCGCCCTTGCGCGACCGGGCTTTCTCTGAGTGGAAAGGTTGGTTTTCATCAACAGGAATCTCCTGACCAATTATCTTCTCGATACCGCGAAGATACTCCCCTTCATTCTCATCGCAGAAGGCAATAGCGATGCCCCCTTGGCCTGCACGTCCCGTGCGTCCAACGCGGTGCACATAGACCTCAGGCTCGTTGGGCAAATCCAGATTGATGACATGGCTGATGTCGGATACGTCGATGCCGCGGCTCGCCACGTCGGTGGCGACTAGCACCTGAAGGGTACCATTGCGGAATCGGCCGAGGGCCTTCTCTCTCGCTCCCTGACTCTTGTTGCCGTGAATGGGGAGGGCTTCGATACCGTCTTGTTTGAGCTGCTTAACGATACGATTGCAACCGTGTTTGGTGCGGCTGAACACGAGCACTTTCTCAGGCTTCTCCTCCTCGATGATATGGGTCAAGAGACCACGCTTGTCGGCCTTCATGACGAACATCAGCGATTGTTCGATGGCCTCGACAGTGGCCGATTCGGGTGTAATCGAGATGCTTACTGGATCGTAGAGCATGTCACGAGACAATTCAACAATCGAGGAGGGCATCGTGGCACTGAACAGTAGACTCTGGCGGTTCTCTGGTATATGTGCAAGAATCTTACGAATGTCTCGGATGAACCCCATGTCGAGCATCCGGTCCGCCTCATCGAAAACAAGGAATTGCACTTGAGACAGGTCGACGTATCCCTGAGATGTGAGGTCGAGCAAGCGACCGGGTGTCGCGACCAAAATATCGACACCACTGCGGAGAATCTTTTCCTGAGGGCGCTGCGATACACCACCGAACATAACCATCGAACGGATGTCGAGGTGTCGTGCATATTGCTCGATGTTGTCGTTAATCTGGGATGCGAGTTCGCGCGTTGGACATAACATCAGAGTGCGGATTCGACGTGGCCCCGGCCACGGGTCTTCGGCCATCGCATCGAGGATTGGGAGGGCAAAGGCGGCGGTCTTGCCCGTGCCCGTCTGAGCACAACCAAGCATGTCGCGTCCTTCGATTAGGTATGGGATGGCCTGAGCTTGAATCGGCGTGGGCGTGACGTAACCAATCTCGTCAAGGGCATCCAGCAGGGGCTGACAGAGATTCAGAGATTCGAAATTCATGTGAATCCACTCACATGTGGGCAATGATTGCTTGGCCGAACTCTGAGCACTTGAGTAAGGTCGCATCACCCATCAACCGCTCAAAGTCGTAAGTGACGGTCTTGGCGCTGATTGCACCCTCCATTCCCTTGACAATGAGATCTGCCGCTTCTCCCCAACCCATGTGTCGAAGCATCATCTCAGCACTGAGAATGATGCTACCTGGATTGACCTTGTCAAGCCCCGTATATTTGGGCGCAGTGCCGTGTGTAGCCTCGAAGATGGAAATGCCCGTGTCGTAGTTGATGTTGGCTCCCGGGGCAATCCCGATTCCACCGACTTGAGCGGCGAGTGCATCTGAGATGTAGTCGCCATTGAGGTTCATCGTCGTCAATACGCCGTATTCGCGCGGGCGCGTGAGGACCTGTTGTAACATTGCATCTGCAATGACATCCTTGATGGTGATAGTATTCCCTGTGTTCGGATTGGTCATGGTACACCAGGGGCCGCCGTCAAGTAACTCGGCACCAAATTCATCCCGAGCCAACTGATAACCCCAATCGCGGAATCCGCCTTCCGTGAATTTCATGATGTTCCCCTTGTGAACCAACGTGACGCTATCCTTGTCGTTGTCAATCGCATACTGAATGGCTGCTCGAACAATGCGCGCGGTGCCTTCGCTGGAAATTGGTTTGATACCGATTCCACTAGTATCTGGGAATCTAATCTTGGTGACTCCCATCTCGTTCTGAAGGAATTCTATGACCTTGGCGACTTCGTCAGAACCGGCTTCCCATTCGATACCAGCATAGACGTCCTCGCTGTTCTCACGGAAGATGATCATGTCCACCGCACCGGGGTCTTTGACCGGACTTGGCGTACCTGCATACCAGCGTACGGGGCGCACGCAGGCGTAGAGATCGAGTTGCTGTCGAAGGGCGACATTGAGGCTACGGATGCCGCCGCCCACCGGTGTAGTCAGTGGGCCTTTGATTGACACTAAACCAGTACGCATGGCATCAAGTGTGGCCTCAGGCATCCATTCTCCGATCGCATCGTAGGCCTTCTGACCAGCCAACACCTCGCGCCAATGAATTTCCCGCTCGCCATCGTAAGCCTTGGTGACACTGGCATTGACCACATTCATCATCACTGGTGTGATGTCTGCGCCAATCCCGTCACCCTCGATATAGTGAACAATGGGGTCATGTGGGACGTTCAGTACGCCATCTTGCATGGAAATGGAGTTACCGGACATGTCTCTCAAACCGCCCGAGATGGCAGCCCTTGATGATGCTAACCCTCATCCACCCCGTACACGTGCGCGCGTACATGAAGGGAATCGTACGCTGGAAGGGCCGCGAGGATTTGGAAGGCGAAAATGAGCATGGGGTGACTATGCCTATGCATACTGCAGATTCTCCGAACCCCGTTCAGATGGTGTTGCTAGCCCATGGTGGTTGTACACTACTCGACGTAATTACCGGACTCAAACACAGAATGGAGAATGTTAGGGATATGTGGATCGAATTGGATTCCGATCGGCGGGAGGAGGCTCCACGTAAATTCACAGCTGTTCGAATGCGATATGTCATTGAAGGCGATGTTCCACAAAAGTTGGTCGAACGAATCATCGAAAAAAGCCATGAGAAAAATTGCTCTGTTGGCGCAATGGTCACCGGATCAGGTGCTACCCTCGATTGGGATCTAGAGATTCGGACTTAACCTAGAAGACCCAATGAATCGGCCACTGGGGCCAAGGCGAGAGGGACAGCGCTCAGGGCAGGAACCGGGCCGCCTACAAGCCAGCAACCTTCGGCAAAGGGTTGGGTCAAACCAAGTTGTTCCAACCAATCATTCGCGGCTTTCCAACCGTCTCTGGTCAGGCCGGTGCGTAGAGCAGTGCCTCCCAAACGGCGTGCTAAGACGCTGGAAACATCTTCATGAACATTTGACAATGCTCGAACAGCGTCAATCCATTGAGCTAGAGAATTAGCGTCTTTTCCTCGCGGAGCGGTTCCTTCGGCCAATCTGTTCTCGTAATCCGCCTCGATACTAGCACGTTCTGAATCAGAAAGGTTCAGTGAAGTTTGCAAAGCATCCAGTTGACGAAATTCTGTGGTTGTCATCCGATCATCAAACCATGCCAGAGCCAAGGCGTGTTCAAAGGGGGTGCTACCGAGGGCCTGCATGATTTCACCCAAGCATTTCTCGAACTAGTTTGAGGTGTTCCTCAAATGAGATGCCTAACTCTTCTCGGCGTTTTGCCAATAGATTGACTTCGCCCGAATCGAGGATGCCATCGACCCAGACGGTTTCGAGGACCAGCTTGTATGCATCCATCACATCATTCTGTGGAGTTGTGGATGTTTCTGGTGATGAATAGGTTACCTCCTCATCGGCTTCATCATCTTCGTCTTCATCCATGAAAGCAGCGAGAATATCGTTTTCTCCAGCGGATGCTAGAGCAACGGACGGACCCGCAACACCAAGGGTTGCAAACATGTCATCATCATCATCATCGCTTTCCTCTTCATCATGTTTCACGGCAACAGGCGAGGAGTCCACTGGTTCGTCCTCATCGTCATCATCCATGAACGCCTCAAGACCGTCGCTGATATTCCCGTTAGAGGAACTGGTCTCTACACCGAGTTCGGCAAATGGATCGACCTCTTCATCTTCTGATTCTGGGTCGGTTTCAGGTTCGGGGGTAGTCATGAAATCACTCCGTCTATCAGGGGAGGGGTGGCGTTCCCTCAAATGCGTTGCCTGTACACGGCCGAGTTTCAACCAACAATATTACAACTCCAATTAATCACAGTTGTTGAGAATAAAAAAGTGGGCTAACGATATCTCTAACCGCCTTCTTGATGAGGGCAATTTACTCGTCCTTCGCGCACGTATTCACGCGTGCAAGGCGATATCTTCAAAGACCCTCCAAAGTGGAAGGGAACTCCCTGTGCGACCAGACACTGTCAGCACCGGCCAAATAATGAGACATTACTTTACAATCTACACTTATTCAAGAGATGATGATTATGACACAGTCCAAGATGAAGCAAGATTCAGCCGCCGGAGAAGGCGAGCAGGGTATGGTCATCGAACGACGATTCACACAAGTGGGCAAGGATCCATTTGACCAATTCGAATGGGTTACTTCAGACTTTGTTATTTCCAATTCAGATGGTTCAGTCGCTTTCGAAATCAAGGATGTGGCACTTCCAACAGGATACAATGGTGTTCCTGGAAAAATCTGTGCACAGAAATACATGCGGAAGGCGGGGGTTCCAATGGCAACCCGCAAGGTCCCCGAGGAAGGAGTGCCAACATGGCTTCAACGCTCCACCCCCGATGAAGAGAAATTACAGAAGATGGAATCTGGAGAAAGATATGGTTGTGAATCGGATGGTCGACAACTCTTCCGTCGACTCGCAGGAACATGGACCTATTGGGGTTGGAAGCACGGTTACTTCGCCAGCGAAGGTGATGCGCGTGCTTACTACGACGAGATGTGTTATCTAATTACCAGTCAGCGCTCTGCGCCCAATAGTCCACAGTGGTTCAACACGGGTCTTCACTGGGCTTACGGAATTGAGGGTCCAGCCCAGGGGCACTGGTATGTCGATCCAGTTACTGAGGAAGATATGCAATCTGTGAATGCCTACGAACATCCACAACCACACGCTTGTTTCATCCAGAGTGTTTCCGACAGTCTGGTAGGAGACAGTAGTTCCATAATGGGATTGTGGAATCGTGAAGCACTGCTGTTCAAATTCGGTTCGGGAACTGGATCCAATTTCTCCAATATCCGGGGTGCTGGAGAGCCACTGTCCGGCGGTGGAACGTCTAGTGGTCTGCTCTCGTTCCTGAAGATTGGTGATCGCGCAGCTGGTGCCATCAAGAGTGGAGGAACAACGCGACGTGCAGCCAAGATGGTGACTCTCGATTTGGACCATCCTGATATCGAGGAATACATCGGTTGGAAACTCACTGAGGAAGAAAAGGTGAGTGCGCTCGTGGCCGGAACCGCGGCATTGCAGAAGCACTGCAACGCAGTCATGGAAGCCTGTTGGGACGGCGATGATGTCTCAGTGGATCCCACGGAAAATCCTAGATTGAATAATGCGATGGCAAAGGCCATCCGAGCCAGTGTCCCCAACTCTCATGTCCAACGTATGCTCGATTTGGCCAAGCAAGGTTGGAAGAGCGTTGACTTCCAGCCCATGGATACCCATTGGCAAGGAGAGGGTTACGCCACTGTATCTGGTCAGAATTCAAACAACTCGGTTCGTGTTCCTGAATCTTTCATGCAGGCCGTCAAAGACGGTGGTGACTGGAATTTGTACTTCCGTACCGAGAAGGAGGCTGCAGCCATGGAGGGGCGCGACCCCAAGCCGCATCGGACTCTCGATGCAGGGGAACTGTGGAATAATGTCGCATACACAGCATGGGCCTGTGCGGATCCTGGTGTTCAATTTGATACGACAATCAACGAGTGGCACACCTGTCCCGAAGGTGGGAGAATCAACGGTTCAAACCCGTGCAGTGAATACATGTTCCTTGATGACACAGCATGCAACTTGGCCAGCATCAATCTGCTTCACTACTACGACATGGATTCGCAGACATTCGATGTCGAGGGCTTCAGGCATTCATGCCGCTTGTGGACAACAACGCTAGAAATCAGCGTTCTCATGGCGCAGTTCCCCAGCCAATCAATCTCAAGGAAATCATACGATTATCGCACTCTCGGACTCGGGTTCTGTAATATCGGTTCGATGCTCATGCACATGGGAATTCCCTACAACGATCCTCGTGGCTATGCAATCTGTGGCGCCATCTCAGCGATTATGACTGGAGAAGCCTATGCAACCAGTGCCGATTTAGCCAGCTTCCTAGGCCCATTCCCGAAATACAAAGAGAATGAAAAACACATGCTCCGTGTAATGCGTAATCATCAACGAGCAGCATACAACGTCGCTGATGAAGAGTACGAAGGGATCTCAATCACCCCCATGGGGATCGATTCAAAGAAGTGTCCAGAGTATCTACGGGAAGCGGCACGAAGTGTCTGGGACCAAGCACTTGCGATGGGCGCGGAACACGGTTACCGCAACGCGCAAACCACAGTCATCGCGCCAACTGGAACCATCGGCTTGGTGATGGCTGCAGACACCACTGGTGTCGAGCCGCAGTTCAGTTTAGTACAATTCAAGAATCTCGCCGGAGGTGGTTCATTTCGTATTATCAATCGTGGTGTAACTGCTGCACTCAAGAGGCTTGGTTACTCTAAGATGGAGGCCCAGGAAATCGTCGAACACGTCATGGGAACCGGATCTCTAGAACGCTGTGAAAGTGTTTCTCTGCAACGTTTGCACGAGATAGGATTCTCGGGCCCAGAATTTTCCAAGATTGAGGCCGCAGTTGAATCGGTGTTCGATATTCGTTCCCTGTTTGCACCCGCTGTTATCGGCGAAGAATTCTGCACTGGTACACTCAAGATTGACGAAGAGATGTGCGATACGCCCTTCTTCGACACGCTTGGTCATCTAGGCTTCTCGGCCATGGAGATTGAAGATGCCCAGATGCACGTATTCGGCCACCTCTCGATTGAGGATGCTCCACACCTCAAGGCGGAACACTTGCCGGTATTCGACTGTGCGACTCCCGGTGGTAAGAATGGTACGCGGTGTATCGATTGGGAGGCCCATGTCCTGATGATGGCTGCGGCTCAACCATTCATCTCTGGTGCGATTTCAAAGACAATTAACATGCCTGGAAATGTGAGCATTGACGATGTGCGAGCCGCTTACGACCTCTCACATTCCACGATGAACAAGGCCTGCGCAGTGTACCGCGATGGTAGCAAACTCTCACAGCCACTGGAGAACAAACTTGTCGATATGTCAGTTGCTGAAGAGGAAGAAGATGAAGATGCTATCACTATCAAGAAGGCGGTCAAGCAAGTGACTGAGGTACTGCCTCTCCCTGAAGAAAAGGCAGTGCCGGTTGCCGAATCCTTCGTTCAGAACTTCATTGCAAGTCGAAGGGCGCTTCCAGACAACTGTCGTGGTGGCAGACTGAAGGCACGTATTGGCGGGCACACGATTTATCTCAATCACAGTGCATACGAAGATGGACGATTGGGCGAGATTATGCTAACCACTTCCAAGGAAGGTGCAGCTTGGAGATCAATGTTGAATCAATTCGCAATAGCCATCTCCATCGGTCTTCAGTATGGGGTTCCCTTAGAGGCGTTCGTCAAGAGTTTCACTTTCCAAAAATTCGAACCAGCCGGACCAGTTGTGGGTGGAAGCGGTCGTGTGAAGATGGCATCAAGTCTCACTGATTATGTATGCAGAGAGTTGGCCATTGCGTATCTCGATGGTGAAGAATACCAGAAAATGGCTCATGTATCCGATGAAGATCTAGACCCCTTCTCTATCAGTCGTCCAGAGGTTACTGATGATGGTGTGGCTCGCTCCCAAGGTGAAAGTCGCAATGTCCAGATGACACTAGATGTGAACCCTGAGGCCGATATGCGGCAGATGGCTAGAGAAGCCGGATTCACCGGCGATATCTGCGATGAATGCGGTGGCAGTCAGATGGTGCGCAACGGTACCTGTCTCAAGTGCAACAATTGTGGTGCTACGACT
>Ga0208765_1001901_pt1 | contig 12129 bp, 5 predicted proteins | sample ETNtaG_2_FD_185783 | JGI IMG/M metagenome (GOLD analysis project Ga0208765, IMG submission 185783) | Marine microbial and viral communities from oxygen minimum zone, Eastern Pacific Ocean - ETNP201406SV203 (SPAdes) (version 2) | ecosystem: Environmental > Aquatic > Marine > Oceanic ... | reverse complement strand
ACGATCACCATTGCGGTTGTGCGCAGGGTCAATGCACTGCCGGAAGGCTGGACATCATCAATTTGCCTGGGAGGGATATGCTATAATGAATCATTAGACAGTGTCGCCATTGAATTGAATTCCGGGGATTCAACCGATTGCGGAATCCTGGCCTGGACAAATGGCGCGGGCACAGGTATGATTCAGCTTGATCTGTTCGATCTGAACAATATCAATGAGCATATTTTCGTTGATCTGAGTATTTATACAGGTACAGCGGCAGGTGTGGGTGATGAAAGGTTAGCCCCAGAGCAAATAATTCTTTATCCTTCATTTCCCAATCCATTCAACCCGGTGACCACGCTGCGTTTCGACCTGCGGTCAGACACTTTTGTGAACATTATCGTCTATGATATAATGGGACAGACAGTGAAAACACTGGTTAATGAAAATCATTCTGCAGGTTTAAAATCTATCCGGTGGAATGCAACCGACGATAATGGTTCACCGGTCCCTGCCGGTATTTACTTCTATACATTACAGACCAGCGGCCTTGCTGCAAATTCAGGTTATCGTTTTTTCGAGACCAGGAAGATGGTACTGCTGAAATAAAATTATCCGCAATGATAAATTATATCCAGGAAGATATCACTGCCCTGGATGGGGACTGCATTGTCAACGCCGCCAATGAGAAGTTGCTGCCCGGCAGCGGAGTCTGCGGCGCCATACACGCTGCTGCCGGTCCTGAACTGGCGGAAGAATGCCTCAGGATAGGTCATTGCGGGGTGGGGGAGGCCCGGATCACCGGGGCGTATAATATCACCAATGTGAGGCATATTATCCATACGGTGGGACCCGTATGGCGGGGCGGCCGCCAGGGGGAAGAGCAGTATTTGGCCAACTGCTATGAAAAAACGCTGCTGCTGGCATCTCATCACCATATCCGCACCATCGCCTTTCCCAATATCAGCACTGGCATTTTCGGGTTTCCCAAAGACACTGCAGCCAGGATCGCCGTAGATACGGTGAAGAATTTTCAGCCGTCAGGAAGTAAACTGGATAGGGTGACCTTCTGCTGTTTTGATGATGAAAATACTGCCATTTACAAAACATTATTAGGCTGATACCTTCCGTGCACTCTTCTGCCTGATATTCATCCGCAGTCGATGGTGTTTTCTTATTAAATTTATACGTAATTAGAGGGAACTGAAACCGTGATCAAAATAAATCCATTCTTCCTGATGGCCCTTTGTACTGCTGCTTTTGCCTACCAGCCGCTGTCGCAAGACTCCTATCCCGGCAAGTCTGATCGAAGAATTCCTGTACAGTCCATACAAAAATCTTGCGGTATGGAAACAGCACCATTTGCACATTCTGCGCCTGATGAATTTTCCCCTATTAGCCGGGACCAGAATGATCGTAATATAGAAATTCCCATTAACTATCATGTAATCTATGTTGCGGGAGACAGCATATACATGAATGTGACGGTTGATAACCAGAACTATCCGCACTGCATGTGGGATATCCGGGACTATGACAATAATACATTTTTGCTCTATCCTGGTTTTGGGTTCGACTACCCGGGCCATTCTTATTCTCTTGGCGGTGTACTGCCCCCAGGCAATTACGGTCTTTTTTTATACGATGAATTTGGAACGGGAGGTATATCTGCCACTGTAACCACCAGCAGTGGCACTGTACTTGCTTCGGTGAATCAGGGTTCGTGGGGGAATTATACTTTTCTAAATTTTACAGCTCCAGAAGGGAATTTCACTAATGGCCTTTTATCCATGGAAGTAATGGAGCAGCAAACTGCAGTCCTGAATAGTGTGTATAATGAGTTTGGTTATTCGTTTACCACATCCAGTGTTGATAGTGCCGTTAATGCCGGATGGTATTATGCCACTGACAGTCACAAATTTGAAACCGGTCAGTGGGAGAATGACGATCAATACCTGAATATGTCTCAGGCCATGACCGTAGATGTAACCGGCAGCATAAATTACTTTTGGACTGGCGCAAGCCTAACTTCCGGTCTTGGTGTTTTTCCCTGGTCTTTCCCTGAAGATGACAGCAGGCATGGACTGTTTTGTGGCAATTACACTATTCCCGGTGGAGAATCTGGCTGGACAGAAGGTTATACTGGTGTACATGAGGTGGGACATTATCTGGGATTATACCACACATTTGAAAATGGTTGTTCAGCACCTGGTGATCATATTGAAGATACTCCAGACCAGGCAGAAGCAAATTATGGCTGTCCCACATCAAACTACTCCTGCGGCAGTTATGATGATATGGGAAACTATATGGATTATGTGGATGATGCCTGTATGACCCATTTTACCCAGGGACAGAAAGACCGCATAGACTGGGCCATTGAAACCTACCGGCCCGCATTACTCGGCACTGCTGTAGATCCGGCAGTTGTTTCTGTGGTCCACGAGTTCGAAGAGCAAAATATTTTGAATATGACGGACTCCATTTTCTTCTCAGGCCTCAATGAGACTGCAAATATTGCAATTGCTTATGACACAGTTGACTATTATTCCGGTGATGGCGCCCTGGATGTAGCCTTTACTCTGAATAGTGCAGATGCAGCCTGGGGGAACTGGGCCGGTGTGAATTTTACCAACAGTGACGGCAGTCGAATAGATTTCTCTGCTGCTGAAACATTAAGTGTAATGATAAAAGTGGAAATGCCCCCAAATCATCCTGAGTATATGTCGTTTCGATTTCTTCTGGGCGACAGACCGGTTTTATATGGTTTTGATGAATTCTGGGCCGTGGAAGATTCTCTGCTGGTGGATGCAGTTAACGACTGGACGGAAGTAAAGATTCCCCTCAAGCCTTTCAGGAATAATATAATCCATCCAGTCCTTGGTTCCAGCAGGGAAGACGGCTTTATCCTTTCACCATGGTGGTGGAACCTGCAGTATAATAACTGGCAGCTGGATCGGGAAAGAATCAATATTTGCTCAATACTGGTGGGGATCAACGGCTACGGTGATAATGTGAGCACTGTTCCTGCTGACTCGGTACGGATCTCACTGGACTATATGACCCTGAAGGATAGTTCTGGTTATGAGCATACTGCTAATTTCAATGATCAACTGGACGAGATCTGCCACTCACCAATATCTCAGAGGCAGGGCCTTGTAAATAACCTTATGGCTTCCCTGCCGGCCTTCCCTTATATCGAGCCGGTGGAAGATCTATTTACTTATTATGAAGGGGGTATAGGGGAAAATGAAAACTTTTCTATGGCTCATTTTCTTTACACTGGAACCCATGGATATGTTGCGGTTCCTGGAAGCTTTAATAACTGGAATGGTACGCTGTGGAATCTAAGCAATATTCCAGGCACAGATTTTTGGTTTAGACCCCTGGTCATGCCCAACCATGGCCGGTTTAATTATGCTTATTATGCTGATGGATCCTGGTATGGGGATCCTTTGAATGATGTTACCTGTATGGATGGCAATGGGAACATGTCTGACCAGGTGAACGGACCCGAGTATGTTTCCCCGCCAGAGCTGGTCTATAACGATTCTATTTTTCACGGGACCTTGTTTGATACAGTATTTTACAGCGGTACATTAGGTAATTCCCGTATGGTAACCGTGTATTTGCCGCCGGGTTATGAGTCTTCAAATGCAAGCTATCCTGTGGTCTTTTATCATGATGGGGACAAATTTTTGGTCAGGGATATTGAGAATATTTTTGATAATTTAATTGAAGAGCAGCGCATAAGCCCATTAATTGCTGTTTTCATTCCCCCTGTGAATAGAACCGAAGAATATACCGGACTGCAGCAAGGTGTGTTCGCAAATTTTGTCATAGACCAAATTTTCCCCTGGCTCATGTCAAAATACCGGATTTTAGAAGGGCCGGAGAATCATGCTACTTTTGGGTTTTCAGATGGCGGTAATATTTCATTATTCTTGACCTTGAACCGGTTTGATATATTTGGCCGGATGGGTGGATTTTCACCAACACTTAATTCCAGTTACAACACCCTGGCTACCAATCTGACACAACTAACCACACCTCCAGACCTGGATTTTTATCTGGAATCATACTGGTATGATAATCTCTTATTCGACGTGGTTGGGTTCCGGGATACGCTGGAATCATTAGAGTATGACCTGCTGTTTACCGATTACCCCGATGGTCATGAATGGTGCAGGGTTATTAGCAACCAGGATGTAGCCCTGGAGTATCTCTTCCCTTACCAGGAATTGTCTGTTGATGAAAAAAATACGGCATTACCAGCAAAGTTTGTATTGCACCAGAATTATCCCAACCCGTTCAATCCGGTAACACAAATACGCTATGATCTGCCTGAAGATAGTTATGTAAGTATAACTATATATGATATTATGGGGCGGGCTGTTAGAACTATGGTGAATAGCCTGCAAAACGCTGGGTATAAATCAGTACGCTGGAATGCCACCAATGATCTTGGTGAGCCCGTATCTGCGGGAATGTATATCTTTACGATCCAGGCCGGGGAGTTCAGGCAGACGAAGAAGATGGTACTCTTAAAATAATCAGTGGTCTCCCCAAAGCATTCAGCCCCACATTCGTGGGGTTTTTTGTTTGCAGGGGTGTTGGTAGATTTCCTTTAACTAAAATAATCAATAGAATGGGATAAAATATGGAAATCAATTTAGCGCTGTTAATTATGGGTTCTGTTTTAATAATTGTTGGATCTGTAATGAATATAATTCCAGTGAAATTTAATGAAGGTATATTTGGAAAGATTGAAAGTGATGCTGTAAATGCAGCAGCTGCAATGAGAACCAATATTGGATCATCATTAATTGCAATAGGCGTAATTACCTTACTAAATAGAAATGTTCATGACACTAATGAATCAAAAGCATTGGTTTTTTCTATTGGAGTTGCTTTATCAATATTTTTGTTATCAATAGTGTTAGCTTACTTTAGGAAATTCACAAAAAATATTCCTATTCCTCCAATAGTAATCCTGGGTAGCTTGATAATAATTGCGTTCTATTCATCTTCAGATTCACAAGTTTCCAATATGAATGAAATTACCCTTGATGCTGCTAAATTAGATCCGGATCACTATACAGTTGAATTAGAGAATGACAAAGTCCGCGTTTTAAGGATCAAGTACGGCCCTGGAGAAAAATCAGTAATGCATGATCATTCTGAAGGGGTAGTGATTTTCTTGAATGATCTAGATGCTAAATTCAATCTGCCAAATGGTGAAATTGTAAATGCCAGCGCAGAAGCCGGGCAAGTTATTTGGTCTAATGCAGTGAGGCATCTGCCTGAAAATATTGGTAATGAAAGTGCTGAGGTCATTCAGGTAGAATTTAAGTAGTAAAATGCCTTCAACATCGGTATGCGCATTGAGGAAGAGTTTTAGTATGTAAACAAAACTTCTCTGTTTTTGTGTCTCTAGTCATGTGGAAAATCACGCTTATCATCCTTCCGGGCAGGCTAACATAATGTTTATCCATTAACTTAACGTATTTTAGATTGTTTATGTATTTCTTGCAATTATTTTGCACTGGAACTAATATAAAACTCGTTGACTCCATATAACGCATATGTTAAATGGAAAACTTCATCCGAAATAAAGGCAACCATTATGAATAGATTCGTTATAACACTCACACTCTTTTTATCCAATATTTCCGGACAAGAAGTCTTTTTTGAAAAGGAAGACTGGGCAGACGTTACTGATCCGGATAACTGGGACCATATCACTGAATCTGTAGCGATTACACGGGCTGATTTTGAAGGTTTATATAATCCATATGTAGAAGACGGATATAATAATGGTTCCTACTACATGGGCTATGGTGACGCCAGTCCTGTGGGAACTGCATGGGCACTCATGTCCACTGCAGAAGCCATGGAAGCCATAGAACTGGATACTGGCACTGTCTATAAATCATGGGTTAATGCTGTTGTTTACCCACCCACTGTTGTATCTGGTGAGCAGATACTTTCCCTCTGGATTCTGGAAGAAGATGTTTACTACGATATTGATATGGTAAGCTGGACGAGCGGTGAACCTGATGGCGGTGGCGGGTTTGCCTACTGGCGCTACCCGGCTGGTGGACAGGATGAAGAAGAAACCACCTACGTCCCCGATGACAATTTCGAGCAGGCCCTGATCGACCTGGGCTATGACGATGTTCTAGATAATTATGTTGTTACAGACAGCATCAGTGGGGTTACAGAACTGGTTGTTGCGGAAAAAGAAATCAGCGATTTGACAGGAATTGAAGATTTTATTGCTTTAACTCATCTGAACTGCCGTACTAATGCATTGGTTGGACTGGATGTCAGTAATAATACATTATTGACCTATTTGCATGCAGGAAGTAATCAATTGACTGATCTGGATGTGAGCCAGAATACAGAATTAACTACACTGTGGGTTGGCTTTAATTCACTGGACAGCCTGGATGTGAATGCGAATACAGCTTTAATTGATCTGAGAGTCCCTGGTAATCAATTAACCAGTATCGATGTAAGTACCAATATAGCCCTTGAGCACCTTGATTTATGGGTCAATCAATTAACAACTCTGGATGTAAATATTAATACCGCCCTGACAACATTAAAGGCATCAAATAATGATATCGTTGCTTTGGATGTGAGTGCGAACACAGCCTTAAGAAACTTCTACTGCGAGAATAATCAATTAACCTATTTGAACATGAGAAACGGGATCACGGATTCACTAACCACGTTTAATGCGACCAATAATCGAGATCTTACATGCATTGAGACCCTGGATCCGGACTATGCTACAGAGAACTGGACCAATGCAAATGGGAACATCGATGATGGTGTGACCTTTTCTGTTATCTGCGGGGCAGTAGGGCAGGATGTTTGGCATGTTGCCACCACCGGTTCTGATGGTGGTGCAGGTACCCAGGAGAGTCCGTTTGCAACGATCCAGATGGGGATTAATGCTGCAGGTGACGGAAACACAGTTCACGTAGCGGCGGGCAGCTATAATGAAAATATTAGTTGGATAGGAAAGAACCTTATGGTCAAGGGGGCTGGTTCTGAAGAAACCATTATTGATGCCCAGCAGCTGGACAACGGTGTCAGAATCCAGAATATTGCTAATACCAGTCTTTTTGAGGGTTTTACGATTAAAAATGGGACCACTATCACTCAAGACTATCCCTGGGTTTTTGGTGGTGGTATCTGCATGATCAATAGCCACGCTACCCTAAGAGATATTATTGTTGAAGACTGTGTTCTTCAGGATCAGGAATGGCAAAATGGCAACGGTATTTTTGTTGGTGGATCTAACTCTTTGTTTGAAAATGTGACCGTAAGAAATAATGAAGGAGGAGGAATCGCTTTAAGTGCATCTGGAAGCTACCCGGTGTTAAAAAATGTAACAATAGAAGGCAATACCAATGGTTTTGGAATGAGGGTCTATGACACCGGAGTAATAATGGACAGCTCGGAAGTAGTGAATAATCCTGCAGGCGGTATCTGGTATGAGGGTGTTGGTTTTAATCCATCTGTCTATACCAACAGTTTATTTCACAATAATGGATCTGAAGGCTCTCAATTTGGTGCAATTCATATAATGAACAGTGGGGCAACTGCAACATTTGATCATTGTACATTTTATGGGAATCACAGTGGAGGGCCTGGTTCTGATATTTATTCACAAGGTAATTATTTTAATGAGCAGTACTATGGTAATGATATAAATATTGTTAATTCTATCTTTTATAATGAGCAGGAGTCGTCGATTTATCTTCAGCCAACGGAACATTTAGATACGTTAAGTATTTCATATTCCAGCGTTCTCACCATGGAAAGTATTATACTCGATGAGGTGAACCATGTTAATATGGGAGATGGTATGCTTTTTGGTGACCCTATATTCTGTGATGCAGAAAACGGGGAATATACTCTGGCAGCAAATTCACCATGTGTTGGAACAGGGAGTGAAGGCGGCAATATGGGTGCCTTAGGCGTGGGCTGTGATGATATGTGGTTCCCACCTGTGGTGAGCATTCCCGATACATCCATGAATGAAGACAGCGAGTTCTTTTATGATCTTTCTGCCTACATATCAGATGTAGACAGTGAGAACCTGGTGGTAAATGTGGATCATGTATCTCAACCGATGAGTGAACATGTCCAGGTTCAAATGATAGGACCCGATACACTGCGCCTGTTTGCCCGCCATGACTGGCATGGTTCAGGTACCATTCGTATCCGTGTACAGGATGAACAGAGTACAACGCGTGAACCTTTTACCCTGACAGTGCACCCGGTGAATGATGCACCTGTCTTTGGAAACCTGTCTGCCCTGGTGGGTGTGGGAATGGAGTTCCAGATTCCAATTCATGTAAGTGATGTTGACATGGATTCGCTGGTGGTTTCATTTGATGATTCCTGGACCTACCCGGACTGGTTGTCACTGGCTGCCGAGCCATACCGGCTGGTAGGAACAGCCCCGGGTCAAGGTCAATCGCATTTTCCTATAGGCGTAAGCGATGGAGATACGTCTGTTACGGACACTTTTCACTTGTCTGCCCAGTTCTTTAACCCCCGGATCACATCCATTACCGATGTGCCTGATGATCAGGGCGGGCGGGTTTATATTGATTTTAGGCGATCTTTCTTTGACCGACCCAATCAGCCCAATGGCCTTTATACAATCTTTCGTCGTGATATGATCGATAATGTACATGAATGGGTGGTGGTAGGCTCTGGTGCTGCGATTGGTGAAAATAGTTATATCTATGAAGTGCCGACACTGAGGGATTCCACAGCTGATGATAATGGTATGACCCAGTTCAAGGTTGTTGCGTCCATGGATGAAGGAGACTTTCATTCTCCGCCGCATTCTGGATATTCCATAGACAATATTGCTCCTGGAGTGCCAACAGGTCTGCAGCTTTTAGCTAACAATACAAGTATTACGGTAACCTGGGACCCCAGTGGTGATGATGATTTTCAGTATTTTCTATTGGAACGCAGTACAAATACAGACTTCACAGCTAATGAAATAGTAACCATTGAGATGGTTGATACTGTCTATACAGATGAAGCCATAGACCTGGGTCAGGAATACTTTTACCGCTTAGCTGCACTTGATCATGCAGGGAACAAGAGTGAGTATACCCAGGCGATGTCTGTTACATTAGCCATTGACCCGTCAAGTTTGATCCCGGATGTATTTGCCATGCACCAGAACTATCCTAACCCATTCAATCCGGTAACACAGATACGCTATGATTTGCCGGAAGATAGTTATGTAAGTATCACTATATATGATATTATGGGTCGTAACATCAAGTCATTAGTTAATACTGATCAGACGGCAGGATACCGCTCGATACGCTGGAATGCCACCAATGATCTTGGTGAACCTGTATCTGCTGGAATGTATATCTATATGATCCAGGCAGGCGAGTTCAGGCAGACTAAGAAGATGGTACTATTGAAATAGATTTACCCTTTTCACAACATCAAACCCCACATTCGTGGGGTTTTTTGTTTGTAGGGGTGGTGGTAGATTCAAATAAGGGGATAAATATGAAAAAATTCTTTAAAGACAAAATCAACAATATTTTGCGTGACCAGGGTTTAAAAGCAGGGATTACCCCTGTGGAAAACCCTGAGAATGAAGACCACCGGTTGGCTGAAGTGCAGCGTCTCGGCGTATTGGATCGGGATCTTAGTGGTGAGCGACGGTACAATTCCATGACTCAGCTGGCATCTTACCTGACCGGATGCGAACATAGTATGATCAACATATTGGATGCAGATATTCAGCAGTGCAAGGCAAGTTTTGGATTAAATATGCTAAGAAAAACCATGATGGAAGAAATGCCGCGGGAAATATCAATATGCCAGTTCAGCCTGACCAATCCCAGCCAGCCGCTGGTTATTGAGAACTTAATGGAAGATGATCGAACAAAGAATTTCTCTAATCTTCCAGGTGCACCTAATTTCAATTTTTATGCTGGATCTCCATTAATTAGTTCCCGTGGCTTTTCCATTGGCACCCTTTGTGTCTTGGATCCGTCTCCAAAGTCATTGGCCCACAAGCAGGTGGAAGGGCTCCGCCTGCTCTCAGACCAGGTTGCAGGAATGCTCGAGAGTGAAGCTGATTCTTCTGGGACCAAAGCAGGAGAGGATAACCAGGCGGAAGATCAGGCGAAGCTTGAAGGGCAGTATTATTCGGCGGTAAGTATCCTTTTTGCTGATTTCGTTGGATTCACCAAAATGGTGGAAACCACAGAACCGGGAGAACTGCTGGAAACATTGAATACATTTTTCATGGGATTTGACAAGATCATTGCCAAGCATAATGTTCTTAAGGTGAAAACAATTGGAGACTGCTACATGTGCGTTGGGGGTATTCCCGGGCAGCAGAAAACCCATGCCCATGAAGTGTGCTCTGCGGCACGGGACATGATTCAATTTGTTGAAGGCACCAACATTCAGCACGAAGTTGTGGGCCGCCCTCCATGGGAAGTACGTATTGGCATCCATTCAGGTCCGGTGATTGCAGGAACATCCGGCGACGCCTTCGATATCTGGGGAGATGCAGTGAACATTGCCGCGCGGATCGAAAGCAGCGGGGAAACAGGAAAAATACACATCACAGAGAAAACAGCAGATTATCTCGAAGGAGCCGCAACACTGACCCCACGGGGTGAAGTAAACTTGAAAAACAAAGGCAGCTGGTCAACTTTTTTCCTGGAAGACCTGACTTAGTTATTTTACGGTATTATGCCAGCTGGCAAGGGTGACTAAGGACATGTTCAGTGAACATGGAATAGGATTTTTTGCAGAGCTTATATCTTTATATTGTTTATCGTTACGTGCCCAAGGGAGTTTCTGAATGGGAAAACTGAAACTGATACTGTCGGCAATATTGATTTTTTCCGCCTGCACCAAAAAGGATGACTATGTCCAGTTGCCGATGCCTTATTCCGGTTCTGCTGAAACATTTGAGCGTTTTAAGAAACATTCTGAATATGTCCCCATGATGGATGGTACTGAAATAGCAGTGGATATTTTTATCCCGGGACAGGGAGAGGAGAAGAATCAATTTCCCGTTATCTTTGCCTATACACCTTACCAGCGCGCCAATATCAATCATGAAACTGGCAAAATAAATGATCTTTCATCAAATGATGAGGTACAGTACTTCTTATCACAGGGCTATGCGCTGGTTGCTGCGGATATGCGCGGTACCGGCGCTTCCACAGGCTGGATTATGGACTTTATGCCGGAAATCTGGCAGGATGGAAAAGAGCTGGTAGACTGGATCGCCGCCCAATCCTGGTCAAACGGTAAAGTGGGGATGATGGGAGGTTCGTATCTGGGCTGGTCGCAAACAGCTACTGCATCTCAACAGCCTGAAGCATTAAAATGCATCGTTCCAGCTGTGATCCCCTTGGATGGATATACCGGAGAAGTCTACCCCGGCGGTATCTATTTGCATGGATTCATGCAAAACTGGTCATCAATCATGTATTATAGCGTAAGAAATAACTATTTACCGGGGAGAAAGGTTACCACTGCGCCGGTAGTGGATGAGGATGGTGATGGCCAGCTTGTTGACGAAATACCGCTGGACCTGAATGGGGATGGCTCTTTCCTTGATGAAAATTTTCCGCCGGCTTATGCGGACGGGAGCCCCCGGAAACACTTATATTATAAAGCGAGTTTGGAGCACCACGAAAAAAATTATGATTACACCGGGTGGGCAAAAGATCTTTATTTTTACGACGGGAAAAGTCCCCTTGGTCACCGGGTGGATGAATTAGGCCCCACGGCCCATATCAGCAATATCATGGCCTCCGGGATACCGGTTTACCATGTTGGGGGCTGGTTTGATGGATTTACCAGGGGCAGTTTTGAATTGTACGCAACAATGGAAAAAACCAATCCTTCAAAAATAATCATGGGCCCCGGTTACCATAATTACAGCGGCGGTCCATTTTGGGAATATTTTGGAAGCACTGAAAAACGGGCAAGGGAAATATTCAAGGTTGAGCATCTTCGGTTTTTTGATCGCTACTTGAAAGGTATAGACAACGGCATAGATAGGGAACCGCCAGTCCTCATCTATGTTATGAACGGACAAGGCTGGCGATTTGA
>Ga0208765_1001899_pt1 | contig 12134 bp, 10 predicted proteins | sample ETNtaG_2_FD_185783 | JGI IMG/M metagenome (GOLD analysis project Ga0208765, IMG submission 185783) | Marine microbial and viral communities from oxygen minimum zone, Eastern Pacific Ocean - ETNP201406SV203 (SPAdes) (version 2) | ecosystem: Environmental > Aquatic > Marine > Oceanic ... | reverse complement strand
GTGTTGACGTCGACAACGACTTCAAGCCGCTCTACGTCGTCAACGCCGACAAGAAGCAGCAGATGGCCAATCTCAAACGTTTGCTGAAGAAGGCCGACGTGCTGTATCTGGCCACCGATGAGGACCGTGAGGGGGAGGCCATCGCCTGGCACCTCCTGGAGGTCCTAAACCCCAAGGTGCCGGTCCACCGGATGGTGTTTCACGAGATCACCAAGGGGGCCATCACCGAGGCGCTGGACAACACCCGCGAACTGGACCGTCGGCTCGTTGATGCCCAGGAGACTCGCCGTATTCTGGATCGCCTCTACGGCTACGAGCTATCGCCGGTGCTCTGGCGGATGATCGGAGCGGGGCTCTCGGCGGGCCGGGTGCAGAGCGTGGCCACCCGGATGATCGTGGAGCGTGAGCGTGAGCGAATGGCCTTTCGGTCCGCCGACTACTGGGACCTCGACTGCACTCTGGCCACCCGTGGATCTGGAGCCGGCATCGAGTTCACGGCCCGACTACTGGAGATCGACGGGCGTCGGGTGGCCCTTGGACGCGACTTTGGCGACGACGGCCAGCCATCGCGTGACGACGTGCTGATTTTGGAGGAAATGTCGGCTGGCGTCGTCCGGGACGACCTAGAGGGAGTATCGGCCACCGTCGAGTCCGTGGAGCCAAAGCCATACACGCGACGACCCTCAGCGCCGTTTACCACGTCGACTTTCCAGCAGGAAGCGGGCCGGCGGTTGAAGCTCTCCGCCTCGCGAGCCATGCACGCCGCCCAAGGCCTGTACCAGAAGGGCTATATCACCTACATGCGGACCGACAGCACGACGTTGTCCGACACCGCCGTTCGGGCGGCCCGGGCTGAAGCCGTTGAGCGGTTTGGTCCAGACCACGTGACCGACGCCCCCCGTACTTACGCAAACAAGGTTCGCAACGCCCAGGAAGCGCACGAAGCGATCCGCCCGGCGGGGGACCGCTTCCGTCATCCAGACACCGTGCGCGGTGAGCTCCCGAAGTCCGAGGCCGACGTCTACGAAATGGTGTGGCGACGGACCGTGGCCTCCCAGATGACTGACGTCCGTGGTGAAACGGTACGCCTCCGGATGGGGGCCGACCTGGCTTCGTCGGTGGTGGGTGCGAGGGCCACGCTGACGGCCAGTGGAACCGTCATACACCACCAGGGGTTTCGCCGGGCCTACGAGGAGACCCGTGAGGACACCGCCGACGAACAGGCCGATGTCGCCGAATCGGTCCTGCCCGCGGTGACCGTCGGTGAGGTGGTCGACGTGGTGTCAGCTGTTGCCGAGGGCCACACCACCCAGCCGCCCGCCCGCTACACCGAGGCCTCGTTAGTCAAGGGCATGGAGGAGCATGGCGTGGGTCGGCCGTCCACCTATGCCTCGATCATGGAGACCATCCAGCGGAAGTATGTGTTTAAAAAGGGCACCGCGCTGGTGCCGACGTTGAGTGCCTTCGCGGTGACCAATCTGCTGGAGCGGCACTTCCCCCGGATGGTCGATTACGACTTCACGGCATCCATGGAGGAGGACCTCGATGACATCGCCAACGGTGAGGCCGAGAGCGTCCCGTGGCTGACTTCCTTCTACTTCGGATCAGACGACGACATCGGGCTACACGCCAAGGTCACCACCCGATTGGGCGACATCGACCCCCGTGAGGTCAGCACTGTCGAACTAGGCGCTACGTCAGACGGCGAGCCGGTAGTGGCCCGCTTCGGCAAGTTCGGCCCGTACGTCCAGGTGGGTGACGAAACGGCCTCGATACCTGACGACGTACCGCCTGATGAACTTACGGTTGCCAGGGCGCTCGAATTCCTACATGCCCCAGCCGATCGGGAGCTGGGCACTGACTCCGACTCGGGCTTGGCGGTGGTGGCCCGGTCGGGACGGTTCGGCCCGTACGTGTCGCTGGGTCGTCCACCGGAGCGTCCTACTCCGTCATCACCGGCCGGCCGGATCATGGCCCTGCCAGGCAACCGTAAGGAACTGCACGTGGCTCTGGGCTACCTGCGGCTGGCCGCCGGCCGGTTGGATTCGAAGTCAGTGAAGAAGGTCTTGAACGTGCCGGCGCGCGGGGTGAGTGCGGCGGCCATCAAGAAGGTGGTGGCTGCCGTCGAGGCGGGCCGTCCCGTGATGGACGTCTTGCATGATGCAGGTTCGATGGACATCTCGGCGAAGGCCGTTGCCGGCATCGAGGCCTTTCTGGCCTTCGGTGAACGGTTGGCCGAGCTACGTGAAGAAGGACCGCGCGCCGTCATCCAGGCCGCCATCGAGGGGTCCGGCTACGGCGACGAGATCCGGGCCGCAGAAGATGGTGGGGCCAGTCGCCTCGAGAACCTTGAGAAGCTGGTCGACGCGGTGGACGGTTTCGAAGACCTCGAGTCGCTGCTCGACGAGCTGGACCGCCAGACGGCGTTCGACGACCTCCCCAAGCCCAAGACGGCCTCGCTGTTCGACACCATGACGCTGGACCGCATCACCTTTGAGGAGGCCATGGAACTTCTCAGCCTCCCCCGCACAGTGGGTGTCGATCCGATCGACGGGGTAGAGGTCACTGTGCACAATGGTCCCTATGGCCCGTACCTCAAGAAGGGATCCGATAGCAGGAACATCGAGTCCGAGGAGCAGCTCCTCACCATCACGCTCGAGGAGTGCCTGGTCTTACTGGCCCAACCCAAGCGGCGTGGTCGCAACGCCCCGAAGCCACCGCTACGCGAACTGGGCGTCGACCCGGAGAGTGGGAAGACCATGGTGCTCAAGGACGGCAACTGGGGCCCGTACGTAACCGATGGCGAGTACAACGCCTCGTTGAAGCGGGGCGACGCCGTCGAGGAGCTGACAGACGAGCGGGCTGCCGAACTGTTGGCCGAGCGGCGCATGAAGGGCCCGGCAAAGAAGAAGCGCTGACCGGTGGTCCCTGGCTCCGCTCCCGGGCGGTCGGGCCACCTCCCGTAGAATGGACGGGTGATCGGAGTGACAGGACGGGACCCTGGTGATCCTCGCCCCGGAGACGAGTTCGCCCCGTTCTTACCGCTGGAGGGACGTCCCCCGCTGCGGACCCGCCTGTTCGGCACCCCGGCCTTCTTTCGGCTGTGGCTGGCTCAGGTGGTGTCGGCCACCGGTGACTGGCTGGGGCTACTGGCCATCTCGATCTTGGCCATCAGGGTCGGTGTGGGGAACGAGGGCGCAGCGCTCAGCCTCGTGCTGGCCGCTCGGATCGTGCCCGGGTTCTTCTTCGGCCCGGTGGCCGGCGTGCTGGTCGACCGGTGGGACCGCAAGCGCACCATGGTCACCTGTGACGTGGGACGGGCGTTGGTCATGCTGGCCTTACCCTTCGTGGACACCCTGATCGGGCTGTTCTTGGCGTCGTTGCTACTAGAGGCCTTCACCATGCTGTGGGGTCCGGCCAAGGAGGCCTCAGTACCTCATGTGGTCCCGGCCGATCAACTGGCCACTGCCAACTCCCTGTCGCTGGTCGCCGCCTACGGAACGTTCCCCGTCGGGGCCGGACTCATGGCCCTATTCGGGCGCCTCTCCACGGCCCTGTTCGATTCCTCATGGGCCGACAACGTGCGCCTTGACGACATGGGCTTGGCCTTCTACACCAACGCTCTGTCGTTCCTAGTAACCGGCTGGCTAATTCTGACACTCGACCTGCCTCGGCGCCCCAGAGCCGAGAGGGACGCAGCGAAAAGTCGCCGGACCGCCCTCGCCAACCCGATTGCCGAACTGCGCGAGGGGTGGCGGTTTGTGTTCGTAAATCCGGTGGTACGCACTGTGAACATGGGCCTAGCCACTGGACTGATGGGCGGTGGAATGCTGGTGCCGTTGGGGGCGATCTACGCCGACCAGGTCCTGGGCGCCGGAAAGTCAGGGTTAGGAGTCCTCATTACTGCGCTGGGCCTAGGGGTGGCCACCGGGGTAGGCCTGGTGTCTTTGATGCAGCGCCGCATCGACAAGGCTCGTTCGTTCACAATGGCCCTCGTCGGCGCAGGGATCTTTCTGGTCCTGGCAGCGTCCATCAGCCAGGTGCACGCTTCGATTGCGATGGTGTTTGGCATCGGGATCTGTGCTGGGACGGTTTACGTCCTCGGGTTCACTCTGCTGCACGAGAACGTGGATGACGAACTGCGGGGTCGGGTCTTTTCCACCTTCTACTTGTTGGTTCGAGGGTGCGTACTGCTGGCCCTGGTGGTTGGACCGCTCATGGAGGACCTGTTGGACCGTTTGTCCAGTGGGCTCTGGGATCGCCACGTGGAGCTGCTAGGCGTAGGGGTGGCGGTGCCGGGGGTGCGCCTGACTCTGTGGCTGGCGGCGCTCATCATCCTGGCCTCGGGTGCGGTGGCCGCCAGGTCGTTGAAGGCGGGGATTCGAAGTGGGAAGCAGGACCTATGACGGGCCGGTTCATCGCCGTGGAGGGCGCCGACGGTACGGGCAAGAGCACCCAGGCCCGTCTGCTGGCCGATCGCCTTGGGGCGCTATTCACGAGGGAGCCAGGGGGGACGCCGCTGGGCGAACGCATCCGGGACCTGGTGCTGGACCCCATGGGTGAGGGCCCGGTGGATCGCGCTGAGGCACTACTCATGGCGGCCGCTCGGGCCCAGCATGTCGACTTGGTCGTGGCTCCCGCACTGGCTGCGGGTCGGGATGTGGTGTCGGACCGCTTCGTGGCGTCGTCGATCGCCTACCAGGGTTTGGGTCGGGGTCTCGGTGCTGGTCCTGTAGCCGAGGTGAACGAGTTCGCCACCGGTGGACTGGCCCCCGACCTGGTGGTGCTAATCGAGGTCGACACCCCGGTAGCCGGTGGCCGTCTGGGTGACGATCGGGGCGGGGAACTAGACCGGATCGAACAGGCCGGCGATGATCTGCAAGCCGTGGTTTCAGCGGCCTATCGGGATATGGCGGCCGCTGACCCCGACCGGTGGGTGGTGGTTGCTGGCGGTGGCACCATCGAAGAGGTGGCGGCCCGGGTGGCTGACGCCGTCGAGGCCCGGCTGACGCCCGGGCGGGACAGATGACCATGACAGTAGGCGCCTCCTTCGTGGATGATGTTCCCCGAATGGATGGCGTCCCCCAACTAGATGATGTAGCCCTCTGGGCCACGGTGGTCGGCCAGGGGCCGGCGGTGGCCCTGCTTCGGCAGGCCGCCGCCCAGCCGGTGCACGCCTACCTCCTGGTCGGCCCACCTGGGGCCGGTCGCACCGAGGCGGCTCGGGCCTTCGCCGGGACGCTCTTTGCTGGTACTGGTCTCGCCGGAAACGGATCCGCTGGGGCGGACTTCGAGAGGCAGCGCCACCGAGGACTAGCGGCGATCGGTCAGCATCCCGACCTGGTTCTGGTGGAGCCCGAGGGCCGTTCCCTGCTGGTGGCCGATGCCGAACGGATCACCGTGGAGGGTTGGCGATCACCCATCGAGGCAGACCGCAAGGTCATCGTGGTCGAGCGGTTCGACACCGCCGAGCCAGCCGCGGCGTCCAGCCTGCTCAAGACCATCGAGGAGCCACCCGCTTCGGCGGTGTTCGTCCTGCTGGCCGAGGAGGTACCCGACGAGCACGTCACCATTGCCTCGCGGTGTGTCCGCGTGGACCTACCCCCAGTGCCTGACCAGGTGGTCGCCGACGCCCTGGTGGCTGAGGGGGTGCCGGCTGCTCGTGCTGACGAGCTGGCGACGGCCTCGGCGGGCAGCATCGTACGGGCCAGGCTCCTGGCTGTTGACCCTGCCTTCCTGGGTAGACGCGACGCGTGGCACTCGGTACCCGAACGCCTAGACGGATCGGGCGCCGTGGTGGCCGTTCTGGTTGCCGAGTTGCGAGGCCTTATCGACGAGGCCCAGGGGCCGCTAGAGGACCGTCACCGCATCGAGTTGGAGGTCCTGACTGAGCACGAGGAGGCATTTGGTGCCCGCGGATCGGGTCGCCGCGAGATGGCTGATCGCCACAAGCGGGAGATCCGACGCCATCGGGATGACGAGCTCCGCTTCGGTCTGGCCACCCTGGCCCGGGCCTACTTGGCCCGGGCGGTACCGGACGGGCCGTCTCCGACAGAGGCATGCCTTATGGCCACCGAACGGATCACCGAGGCCACCGGTGACCTGCTGCGCAATCCGAACGAGACCCTCCTGCTGCAAGCCCTGTTTCTGGACCTGCCGACCGCCGAACCGGCCTAGAGTTGAACTTGTCCGCCGTGCTGCCGTATGAACTGCCTGCTGGACCGCATTTGCAGCCGCGACCTGATCTCGTTTCGGACCTTGACCCTCATCTGTCGTGGGATCTGGACGAGGCACACCGGAGCGTCTGCGTCGAGCTGATATGACGGACCCGCCTCCTCCCGGTGGATCCCGCCATCTCCTAGACGATCGGGACTATCGCCGACAGTGCCGGGAGGTGCTGGACGCGGACGGGGCGCTCGTACTCGGGGGATTCTTCAGCGCCGACGCCGTGGCCCGGGTGGTGGCCGACTCGGCATTCCGGGAAGACGAGGCCTACTACGCCTCCTCCACCCACAGCGTGTACCTCACTCCATCGGATCCCGACCTGGCCGACGACCATCCGTTCAACCGACAGGTGGTCTCGTCCAAAGGCTTGTTGGCCGACGACCAGATCCCCGTCGACTCACCCCTGCGGACCGTCTACGACGATCCCGACTTTCGCGACTTCCTATGCGCGGTGCTGGGCATTGACGAGATTCATCCCTACGCCGACGAACTCTCATCGATCAACATTCACTTTGCCTCCGATGGGCGGGAGCTGGGCTGGCACTTCGACAACTCCTCGTTCGCTGTCACCATGATGCTCCAGGCCCCCGAGGCAGGAGGCACCTTCGAGTATGTGGCCGGGGCGCGCGACGCCGATGTCGGAGAGATGGCCTACGACACGGTGGAGGCCGTACTCGACGGTCGGCATCCCGTCGAGACGCTTGCCTTCTCACCCGGGGACCTGGTCCTGTTCCGCGGGCGAAACGCTATGCACCGGGTGACCCCCACGATCGGGGCGGTGACCCGTCTGCTGGTGGTGTTCGCCTTCAACGACCAGCCAGGTGTGGCGCTCTCGGACTCGGCACTGCAAACGTTCTACGGACGGACCGGCTGACCGGCCCGGAACCAGGGCTGGGCTACTCGGGGGTGACGTAGGCCGCGGTCAAGCCACCGTCGACGGAAAAGTCGGTCCCCGTGACGTACGACGACTCGTCCGACGCCAGGAACAGTGCAGCTGCCGCAATCTCGCTGGCTTCCCCGAACCGACCCATGGGCACGTGCACGAGCCGCCGTTGCTGCTTCTCCTCGGTGTCAAGAAACGACATCAGCAGCTCGGTCCGCAGCGGGCCCGGGCACAGGGCGTTGACCCGGATGTGCTCACGGGCGTGGATCACCGCCAACTCCCGGGTCATCGCCAGCACCGCGCCCTTGGACGCCGTGTACGCCAACTGTGGCGTGGCCGCACCCACCAGGGCCACGAAGCTGGCCGTGTTGATGACCGACCCACCGCCGGCCCGCCGCAGCGCCGGGATGCCGTGGCGACACCCGAACCACACGCCCTTCAGGTTCACGTCCATGGTCAGGTCCCAGACCGCCTCCTCGGTGGACTGGGCATCACCGTCATCGGCCAGCATGATCCCGGCGTTGTTGAACAGCACATCAAGGCGCCCAAAGGCCTCCTCGGCATCATCGATCGCGGCGGCCACCGAGGCCTCGACGGCCACGTCGGCGGTCAGCCCGACGGCCGTGCCGCCCGCCTCGCTGATCTCGGCAACTACCTTGGTCGCCCCGTCGCCGTCCCGGTCGACCACCGCCACCGACGCGCCCTCGCTGGCGAACAGCAGCGCCGCTTCGCGGCCGATGCCGGCCGCCGCGCCGGTGATGAAGGTCGCCTTGCCGGCCAGTCGTCCTGTCGTGGTGTCCATGCGGCGAGCATCGCACACCCGTGCCCGGCTCTGACAGGCTGGGCGGATGGAGTCAATCGACGGGCCCGGGGAGGGTGGCTGCTGGACGGTGCGTGGAGCCCGTCGTCACGACCGACCCGAAAACTGTGCTTGGGGCATCACCGTCGAGGGCTGCCCGGAAGTCAACCAGTCGGTCAATCCGGCTGTGGACCGGGACATCGGCTCGGTGGCGTTCCATGACACCAGCGTTCAGGTGGAGCAGGCGTCATGACCACAACGGTGACGGTGACCGGGACGGGTACGCCCATTCCCACCCCCGACCGGGCCGGACCGGGCGTACTGGTGGTCCATGGGTCCACGGGAGCCGAACCGGTCTGCATCCAGGTTGATGCTGGCCGGGGCACGGTCATGCGCCTGCTGGGAGCCGGTACCGACCCGGGTGGGCTGGATGCCGTTCTGCTGACCCACCACCACTCCGACCACCTCGTGGGCCTCGATGACCTGCTCCTCACGCGCTGGGTCATGGACCGGGGGCGGGACCTGCCGCCCTTGCCGGTAGTCGCCCCAGAGGGTCCGTGCGTCCGGTTCGTGGAGGGGTTGGTTGACCGCTGGTCTGAGGACCTGGCTGTCCGTGCGTCCCACGAGGGACGTGACCGTCGCCTGGAGGTGGACGTCATCCCCTTCAACTACCCGGCGTCACCCACCGAGGTGTGGCGGTCGGGTGACGTCCGGGTATCGGCCGGTCAGGTCCGACACGAACCGGTCCACCCGGCAGTCGGGTACCGAATCGAGACCCCCGACGGTGTAGTGGTCATCTCGGGCGACACGCTGGTGTGCGACGAGATGGCCGCTCTCGCCGTGGGCGCCGACGTGCTGGTCTACGAGGCGATGCGGTTCTCCGAGATCCGACTGCTACCTGATCACCGACGGTTCATCATCGACTACCACGCCGACACCGTGGAGATCGGCCGGCAGGTCCGAGACCTGGCGGTGCCCACCCTGGTGCTCACCCACCTGATCCCGCCACCCGTGTCGGACGCCGACGAGCAGGCGTTCATCGACGACGTCCGGAGTGGTGGCTACGAGGGTCAGGTGGTGGTGGCCCGGGACCTCACGGCGGTCACCCTGGGCTGATTCGCTTCGGGGTCGGGTCCGGAATGCGGGCCCCGGTCCTCAGGCGTCGTGGAGGACGAACCGGATCCGCTTGAAGCCCTTCCCCTTGGACTCGGTCTTGACCACCTCGAAGCGACCCACTTGTCCAGTGGATGACACGTGGGTCCCCCCGTCGGCCTGCCGGTCGAGGCCCACGATGTCCACCACCCGGATCTCGGGCACCGACTCGGGCACCAGGCTGACCTTGGTGCGGATCAGTTCACGGTCTAACACAGCGTCGCCCCGGGGAATGAACGACACCTCGATGGGACGGTCCGCGGCGATCTCGGCATTACACAGGGCCTCGACCTCAGCTCCGAACCCCTCGGGGAGTTGGTCGACCTCGAAGTCCATTCGGCCCGAGAGGGCGTCCATGTTCCCACCAGTCACCACGCGCCTCCATTGGCGCCACATCACGCCGCACAGGACGTGCATGGCCGTGTGGGTTCGCATCATCTGCCAACGCCGCTCGCCGTCGACCTGGCCGGCCACTGTGGTACCCACCTCGGGGATCGGCCCGGCGAGGGAGTGCAGAACCCGACCGTCCACGGTACGCACGTCGGTCACCGTGGCCGCACCGGTGTCCCACACCAGGTGGCCGGTGTCGTGGGGTTGGCCACCGCTGGTGGCGTAGAAGGCCGTCCGGTCCAACTCGATCCGGTCGTCGTCGACAGCTATCACCTGAGCCTCGAAGGACCGCAGCATGGCATCGTGCAGGTAGAGGCGCTCGGTCATTAGCGGTTCATACCGGCTCAGCCGCCGAATCGGGCCACGTCGATGCGGAGTTCACCGTCGACCACAGTCCAGGGCACGGCATCCAGTCCTGTCCCGTCGGCCGGCCAGCCGGTTGTGGCGTCACAGCCGTCCACGAAGTGGCCGGAACCGCCATCCCACTGGACGAGGCAGTCGGTGCTGTCAGGGACCCGGGCCGACACCACCACCCATCCCAGGGAAGGGTCGGTGCCGTGGTGGGCCACCCAGATGGGTAGGTCGTGTCCCACTAGGTCAGGGAAGGGGACTGGTCCGTGTTTGGCGATCTCAGCGGCCAGGTCGGCGGCGTGGATACCCCGGAAGTCCGGGTCTCCCAACTGCACGTCGATGGCATCCGACGAGCCGGCCAGTTGCAGTACCAGAACGAGGGCACCCACGACCCCGGCCAGGCCCACCACGCCCACTGCTAGCGCCCGCTTGACGTCGAGTTGTAGTCCTCGGGCCACGGTCACACTCGGCTCCTGTCTCCTCGAGGGGTCTACCGCGGGCTGAACCATCGGTGGACGTCACACTTCCCCACTGGGGTGGCACTTTCAGGCCCAAGCCTAGGATCGACGGGTCGGTGTCGGCAGATGAACGCCGACCAGAATCGTCGGGAGGCGACTGGGTGGACCTGTTCGAATACCAGGGTAAGCAGTTCTTCGCCCAATATGGAATGCCGGTGTCCGATGGCGAAGTGGCCTTTACCGCCGACGAGGCGGTGGCTGCCGCTGAGCGTCTCGGCACGCCGGTCATGGTCAAGGCCCAGGTCCATACTGGTGGGCGGGGCAAGGCTGGCGGCGTCAAGTTCGCCGCCACGGTCGACGACGTGCGTACCTGCGCCGACGCCATCCTGGGCCTCGATATCAACGGCCATGTGGTGGGTCGGGTGTGGATCGAGAAGGCGTCCGACATCGCCGAGGAGTACTACGCCTCGTTCACCCTGGACCGCTCGGCCAAGAAGCACCTCGGAATGCTCTCGGCCGAGGGTGGAGTGGAAATCGAAACGGTGGCCGATGAGAACCCCGATGCCATCGCCAAGGTCTGGATCGACCCCGTGGACGGCTTGGACGAGGCCACCGCCCGCGACTGGGTGGCTGCCGCAGCCTTGCCGGAGGCCGCCGTGGAGGGCACGGTGGCCATCGTCCAGCAGTTGTACACGGCCTACGTCGAGGGCGACGCCGACCTAGTGGAGATCAACCCGTTGATCCTGACCCCCGAGGGCCGGGTGCACGTGCTGGACGCCAAAGTCACCTTGGACGGCAACTCCACCTTCCGGCACGAGGACTACGCGGTCTTCGACGAGACCCAGACTCGTGACGAGCGGGAGATGGCGGCCCACGCCCGTGGCCTGCAGTACGTGGGCCTGGATGGTTCTGTGGGTGTCATCGCCAACGGCGCCGGCCTGGCCATGTCGACGGTTGACGTGGTCAATCAGGTGGGGGGCAGCCCGGCCAATTTCCTGGACATCGGTGGCGGCGCCAACGCCGACGTCATGGCCGGGGCGTTGGAGGTCATCAACAACGATCCGGCGGTGCGGTCCATCTTCATCAACATCTTCGGTGGGATAACCCGGGGTGAGGAGGTGGCCAACGGCATCGTGGGTGCCCTAGAGCGAGTCGACATCGACGCCCCGATCGTCATCCGGCTGGACGGCACCAACGCCGACGAGGGTCGGGCCATCCTCGAACCCCACCTGTCCGATGAGCTGCAGATGGCGCCGACCATGCTAGAGGCGGCCCGACAAGCCGTGGAACTAGCGGGCACAGCGACGCCTAGCAGCCGGGAAGGGAGCGACCAATGAGCATCTTCGTCGATGCTGGCACCAGGGTCGTCTACCAGGGGCTGACCGGTAGCCAGGGTCGCTACTACGGCCTGCTGAACCGGGATTACGGCACGCAGGTCGTGGCCGGCACCAATCCCCGCAAGGCGGGTACCGACGTGGACGGCATCCCCGTGTACGCCTCGGTCACCGAGGCGGTCGCCGAAACCGGGGCTACCGCGTCGTGCATCTTCATTCCTGCCCCAGGAGTACGCGATGCCGTGCTGGAGGCGGCTGAGGGCGGTGTGGAGTTCATCGTGGCCATCACCGAGGGCGTCCCAGCCCACGACGAGGCTGAGTTCTACAACCGCCTGAAGCGCGATCACCCTGGCGTGCAGTTACTGGGTCCCAACTGCCCGGGGATCATCTCGCCCGGGCAGGCCAACATCGGTATCACCGCCGGCCACATTGCCCTGCCCGGTGGTCCGGTCGGCATCGTGAGTCGCTCGGGCACACTGACGTACCAAGCACTGTACGAACTCAAGGAGAAGGGCATCGGTTGCACCACGTGCGTGGGCATC
>Ga0208765_1001892_pt1 | contig 12155 bp, 13 predicted proteins | sample ETNtaG_2_FD_185783 | JGI IMG/M metagenome (GOLD analysis project Ga0208765, IMG submission 185783) | Marine microbial and viral communities from oxygen minimum zone, Eastern Pacific Ocean - ETNP201406SV203 (SPAdes) (version 2) | ecosystem: Environmental > Aquatic > Marine > Oceanic ... | reverse complement strand
TATAACTGCTAGGGTTTGACCTTCAACTTTTATAGGAAAGCTAAGCGCCTGATTTAAAGTAGAAGCTTGCTCACCTTCTTTATCTTTAATTTTAATAATTGATTGTCTAGGTCTCGAAGAAACATCTTTTAAAAATGAATCAAGGTAGCTAAAGAAATCAGGTCGAGCTGCTGGAGAGCAGGGGTCAACACCTAATAAATCTAGAGCACTTCCACAATAAATTCTTTCACCTGACGGAAAATAAACCATAACATAGCTTAAATTTCCATAATCAAGCTCTTCTTCAAAGAAAAGTTCAATTAAATATTGAGCATCACCAATTCTGTCTGCACTAATAGTATCAAGGAGAGGATTAGTAAAAATATTGCTAGATGCAACTTCATCTAAAAAAATTTCTGAATCTGGATCCCAAAAAGATGCATTTTCTCCAGTTACAGGAAGCCATTTAGACATGACATCAAACGATTTATTATAAGTTTGATACCACGCTGACTCATATAGAGTTAAAAGTGATTCATTTGAAGAGTCTTCTTGAATATTTTCTCTGTATCCAAAAGAAAATATAAAGATAGCCGCTACAAGAACATTACCAATTACCCCAAATAAAAGTAACTGGAGTCTTATAGGCATTATTATCCTTCGGCTATATTAAAAATAGATATTAGTTAGCGAGCCTAAAGGTAAGATCAATTTGGACATTATTAACCTTTACCGAAGTTCCATTGTATGTTGGCGGTTCATATAAGAATTTTCTCACGGCCTTGATCGCAGCTCTATCAAAAACACCTGCTGGGCTGCTGTCTACTACATATGGATCTAAAACAGATCCATCTGTATCTACATCAAATTCCAATCTGACAGAACCCTCAACGCCAAGTCTTATTGCTCTTCTTGGGTATTCAGGACTGGGGCTTGATATTCTGGTAACTTCAATTTCTGTATTTTCTTCACCAACATAACCTTTATCACCAGCAAATATAGGCAAAGCAAGTAAAAATGTAAAAACAACAATAGATAGTGATTTTAAAGATTTCATATTTATTTTATGTTAATTGTGTTAAAAAATTATAAGTAAATATTATACGTACCTTATAATACCAAGAAATTAGATTGGGTGTTAATATCTTTCACTCAATTGTTTCAAAGCTACTGCAAAAATAAATAAAACTATGAAAAGAGTTAAAGATCATTTAAATGAACAAAAATATTGGGATATTTTTACAGTTCCTGAGAACGCAAACTTGTTTGATGCTGCTACTTTAATGAATAAAAATAAAATCGGAGCTTTGATGATTTGCAAAAGTGGTTCTGAGGATCATCTTTCCAAATCATCCGTGGTAGGCATTTTAACTGAAAGAGATCTTGTTTATGCATTGTCTGGAGGTTCTAAGACTCTAGAATCTAAAACTGTAAAAGATATTATGACAAGGAAACTAATCTTTACATGCCCCGAAACTTCTAATTCCGAAGCCAAGCAATTGATGCTCAAAAATCAAATAAGACATTTGCCTGTTTTTTCAGGAGAGCATCTAGTTGGCATTATTTCCATGAGAGACGTTTTTAAGTCTTAGATTTTTTTTAATAACAAATGAATTTGTTTCAGAGGGTTTCTTATACCGCATTAAATCTACCAACCTCTGCAGCAGGCATGCCAATTTTTATATTTATATTGCCTTTCTATGCTGATGACATGGGTTTAGGTTTGTCTTTGGTTGGTATTATTTTTTTCTTCGGTAGGCTTACAGATATTTTAACTGATCCTGTAATGGGAGTCTTAATAGATAAATTCCCATCTAAGTGGGGTAAACATAAGCACTGGATATTTCTATCAGCACCAATATTTATGCTTTCAACTTATGTTATTTTTTTACCGACCATAGAGCAATCAACAGGAATTTACTTTTTTATTGGATTATTTTTTCTATATTCTGCTTTTACATTAAGTAGCATCACTCAGCTTTCATGGTCATCTTTCCTAGCTCCAAACTACGATGAACGAACCAGGCTTTTAACATTACGTGAGCTCATGGGTCTTTTAGGCATGTTTTCTGTAATTGCAATACCTGCATTTGTAGAAATTAGTGATCCTTCATTAGAGGCAAAGGTCAATGCAATAGGAATTTTTGTTTTAATTTGCATTCCTTTAATCACTTTAAATTCCTTAAAACAAGTTCCAGACTCAATGGGCGCTAGTTCAACTGAAAATTTGACCAATCCCTTTAAAGCATTTCGGGGCTTGTTTGTGAATAAAATGCTAAATAAAATTGTTTGTGCAGCTGTTCTTATAGCGTTTTGTATGAGTTTAAATGGAGCTTTATATTTAATTTGGATGGAGGTAGTGATAGAACTGCCTGAATATTCATCCCGACTAATGCTTACATACTATGTTGTGAGTGTTTTAGGTCTCTGGGTTTGGAGAACACTGAGCATCAAAACATCTAAGCATTTTGCTGCTGGGATTGCTTGTCTGTATGCAATTATTGTCTTGTTAATCGGGTTTATTGGTTATTGGTTTATTAAAGACCTCGAAGATTGGCCTAAACTCATGGCTGTTGGGTCTTTCATAGTTTTATATGGCTTTGCATTTTCTGGACCTCTACCTTTAATTAATTCAATGACTGCAGATATTTCAGATAAATTAAATCTTGAAGGCGGTGAAAATATCTCAGGAACAGTTTTTTCTTACTTAACTACCTTAACTAAAGTTGGTTTTGCCCTTGCGGCAGTAATTCCATACTTAGCACTTGAAATATTTTGGGGTTTTGATATTGCTATAGGTATAGCCAATAGTAGTTCTTCAAAAATAGCAATTTTTTATATCTATACATTTGTGCCAATTATTAGTTATTCTATAGCTGCATACTTATTGTTTTCTCATTCTCTAAGTAGAGAGGAACATGCAAAAATAAAATTAAATTTACAAAACTAATTATGAATTACAAAAAATATGAGTGCGTGATTTGTGGTCATATCTATGATGAAGAGCTAGGTGATCCTGATGGAGGCATTCCTGCTGGTACAAAATGGGATGATATTCCAGATGATTGGGTTTGCCCTGATTGTGGTGTTAGCAAGTTTGACTACGAACCTATGGATTCTTAGAAGTTCCTTGTTTTGAATAGATTTGCCAGCCTTTTTATAATATTTTTTATAGGCTGCCCAGTTTTTTCATCTAATGAGTCAATATTAATTGGTGATGTTACAAAAGAAGAACTTTTTTTAACTAATCCTAAATTTTATGAAAGTTATCTTGCTTCTCACTCTTTTGATTTAGAGGAAAAAATTAATCTCGATGGTTTAAATATTAAAATTTTATTTGGCACTTGGTGTCATGATAGTCAAAGGGAAATACCAAGATTTTTAAGACTTCTAGAGTACATAAATATGAATTCTGAAATGATTTCATTGATTGGACTCAATTATCAAAAAAATGAACCATTTAATAGAGGTGAAATTTATAAGATAAAAAAAACTCCAACTATTATTTTTTTTAGAAATGAAGAAGAGATAGGAAGGATTGAAGAAACGCCAAAGTTATTCATTCCTGGAGTGGGCTATATTGCAGTGACGCTGGAGGAAAATATTCTTTTTATAATAAAAAGTAACTGATTTAGAGGCTTTTTTGTCGCAGAGTTTACTTATTTATCCAGATTAAGTGCTGCAGTAGCCTCTGCTTCATCATATTCAGCATAGAATGTTGAAAAATGCTTTCTAAATTTTGCAATCGGTCCATCTGAATCACATAGAACTGGTTTTGAGGCATATTTTTTATTTTCCCAAATTGGAATATCTTCTTTCACCTGTTTATTAATATCAGCAATAATTGCAGCCCCAACGCCCCCAGAAGGAGTTTCTCCATTGATTTTTTTTTGAAGAAATGAAAATCTTGTAATCACTTCCTCATTTTCAGTTGGTGTGGTTGAGCCTAAGAGAAGGGTATCGCATATACCTTCAAACTTTGTAAAATTATCGCCGGGCCCATTTGAGGCCCCTGATATTTTTCCTTTTACAACACCTCTAGGTGTTTCCATATTTGCTTGTTGAGAAAAGAATCTTTTTTGTTTCTCATAACTCACTTCAAATTCTGGATAGGAAACCACTCCATGAACATACATAAAGTGAGCAGCATCTACAGCATTTTCTGCCATATCCTGTATATGACATTTAATGGGATATTCAAACTTTTCAAATTTATCCCCCCATTCAGGATCATTAATTTCTGGATATATTTCTACTTCATAATGAGGTTGTTCACCATGAGGATGATACCAGGCATAAATTAAATTATTTCTTTCAACAGTAGGGTATTTAAATATTTGATTTTCCTTAGCTTTTGGAGGAATATTCTTTGCATATGGAATTTCACTTATCTTGCCATCTACGTTCCATCGCCAAGCATGAAAAGGGCACTCAATGCATTCTCCATCAACAAGACCACCATGCCCAAGATGAGCTCCCAGATGAGGGCAGTAAGCATCAAGCATGCTTACTTCACCTGAGGTGGATCTAAATAGAACTTGATCCTCCCCAAAGTAACGAATTGGTTTAACATCACCTGCATTCAACTCATCTGAATATTCAACAACATACCAACCAAATGGAATAGGCATTGGGTATCTTTTTTTATCAATCATTGTTTCACCATTTATTATACTTTAAGTAGTTTTTTGGCATTTTCACCTAGGAATTTAGGCCAAACTTCAGTTTTGAATGGAACATGATCCATTTCACTAAATATCTTGTCTAAGGATAATCCCATCGGAAAATATCCCGCATACATAATTTTATTTTTACCACGAGTATTAGCAAAGTTAATAATGTCCTTTGGATAATGTTTCGGTGAAAAAGCGCTAGTCGAATAATATAAATTTGGATATTTGAGCATTAATTTACATGCTAGAGCTGTCCAAGGTTCTGCTCCATGCCTCATTACAAACTTTAACTCTGGAAAATACCAACAAACCTCATCAATTAGTTCAACTTTTTGAGGAGCCATTGGAATTCTTGGACCTGGAACCCCAACACAACAAAAAAAAGGTAAATCTAGTTCAACACACATTTCATAAATTGGATGCCACTTTTGATCATTAATTGCTACTTGAGGATGCATACCAGAGGGAAATGCACTGACAGCTTTAATACCATAATTTTCATAATGTCGTTTTATATTTTCAGCCTCATCCTTAATATGTGGGTTAACTGGGAGGTCAAAAAAGAACCTATCAGCATGATTCTTTGCTGCCTCAATCTTTACTTCAGAATTTTCATGGAAACCAATCATTGCTTGATTGATATAAAATTTATCCATCTGATCAATTGTGTATTGAATAAAATCATCATGAGACCCAGTTTCAGGGATGTCTTTAAACATATACTGCGCGGGCATCTTAAACATAGACTTAGATTCTTCATCGCGAAGGAGAGGCTCCATAAATTTATACCAATCAGACCTATCCTCTTGCTCAGGTATACCAAGCATAAGATCAATGGTGTGAATATCTTTGTTAATTGCCATAAGTTGATTTTAAACAATAATTATGAAAAAAAATTTAAATTTAAAAAAAATGAACAATACTTTAATTTTACTTGACGAATTAGTTTCACTTGATACCCATTAAGTCATAAATTCTCCACCATTTACGTCTAAATTGGCACCTGTTATAACCTTAGCTAAATCAGATATTAGAAATAATGCAGCATTTGCACAGTCACTATCATCGGGGATAATTCCAAGTGGAATATCTTTAGTTACACCGTCTATTATGTCTTTAGGTTCAACACCCATTGATTCAGCAGTGTAATTTACATACATTTCTACCGGGGGTCCCCACATCCATCCCATAAAAACTGAATTAACTCTTATTCCTTTAGGCCCTAATTCCTTTGCTAGTATTTTTGTTGCAGTAGCAAGAGCACCCTTAGATGCAGCATACCCACCTTGTGTTGGAAGAGGTTTTTTTGTAATTAAGCTATTGATCATTACAATTGCTCCTTGATTATTTACTTTCATCTCTTTTACAGCAGCCATGGTTAAGTTCATGGTTCCAAAAAAATTTGTATTCATGGTTTCATGCCAATCAGCAAAATCAGAATCCACAATTTCTTTGAAGTCACCAGCTCGGTATGCGCTGTTAATTAAACCATCAAGCTTTCCATATTGTTTTACTGTTTCTTGAACCAAATTTTTGCAATCTTTGGAATTAGTAATATCACAGGGGATGGCTATCACATCTGATTTTTCTCCAATTTCATCCTTTAGTTGATTTAATAGATCAGTGGATCTTGCTGCAATGGCTATTTTTGCACCCTCTCTAGCTGCGCCATAAGCTAACTCTTGACCTAAACCAGGCCCAATACCAGAAATAATTACAATTTTATCTTTTAATAACATTTTTATTCCTATTTTATATATTGATTTATGTAGTCCTTGAAGTGAACGTCAATGAAAGAGCTTTCTAGACCAAATTCTTCAAGTGAATATTGATGCGCACCTATTTCATGTTTATTTTCTTCTTTCCAAGCTTTCATTGCATTTTCAGCTTGATCAGTAAAATCTTCTCCAATAAAGTCATAAACTTCAGTCATTTCTAAAATAGGATCTTTTATCATTTTATTAAATTTAAGATTAAGAAAACTCTTCTCGTTTGAATTACTCACCTTCATGCAGTGATTTAGTACTTTGGCTAATTTATGAGCCCAATGATGACCAATTTCATTTTTATCATATGAATTTGTTAATGGTTCAAATAAATTAGCACACATTGAACAGAAGGATGGAACAGTTTTATGTGGATCACGGTGTGTTTGAATCACTTTAGAATTAGGAAAAACTTGGATCAATTTATCTATAAAACCTAAATGATGCGGTGATTTTAAGACCCATCTTTTATTTTCTCTTCTGGGGTTTTGCCACTGGAGATATTGAAGCATTTTCTTTAGTTGAGTGTATGCATGAATATGATCTTGTGACTCAACCCAGTTTGAATAAGAGGGCAAACGCATAAATGATTCTGGAACTGAACTAAAAAATGTATGTTCTAAAAGCAAAACTTCTTCATCAGCTCCTTTGTAATCCCAAGGATGAATTGTAAGAGCATCTGGCGAAGCTTGCATAACTGCTTCAACTTCAGCTTTTCCCATTGTCATGCGGTCTTCTGGATTACCTCTTAATTCTCCTTCAAGCATTGCTGGATATCTACCTTCCCACCACAGCATTGCAGTATGGTTCGGATCTGAAGCTAGAAGTCTGTGGGTCATAGTGCTTCCTGTTCTTGGAAGTCCAACGATAATAATGGGTGCTTTAATTTCTTCAGTTAATATTTCAGGATTCTTAATAAAGGCTTCTTCAATTCTGAGTAAATTTGCTAATACTCCAGTTAGTCTATATTTTTGTGCTTCAAGGCCGATATCATTCAAGTCAGCTTCTTGGTTAATAGATTCAATAAGCATTTCAAATCCAGTTAAGAACAAAGGGTTACCGAAATTATCTAAACCAGTTTGATGTTTTGCATCGTTAATTATTTCTATCGGATTAAGCATTAGTTCAACTGAAGCGAATTAATTTTTTTTATTTTAACTTCTGGTATTGGGTTAGATTTAGCACCAATCCACCTAAGAAGCATGGCACCATTATTGCGTCCTTCTGTAATGAGATTATTATTTGTATTAAGCGGTAAATGACTAACTTTAATTGTGATTGTCCCATCTTTATTAAGAATTGCAGATGAACCATTGATATGAATTGGATAGTGACGATAGTCTAAGGACTCCAGCCAGTAATTTTCTAATTGAAAATTCCAATATTCGCAGTCTGGAATATTGGTGTTGATTTCCATATACTCATCCTTTTTGAAGTCATAATATCCATGAAGATAACAAATCTCTGGATCTCCACCAGCTGCTTGAAAAAATGTTTGATCTCCTAAAGGTAAAGCATTTCTATGATTGGTTTTGAATTCCTTAACCCATTTTAAAAATGTTGATGCGGTTCCCTTTACAAAAGCTAATGACTGATTGAGTTGTTCTTCAAGTTTTTCTGGTGTTAAAAGTTCAGGAGTTGCTACTGAGCTGGTTGTTTTGATATTAATTTTTGCATGAGTTTGAGTCATTCGATTTTTATAGGTTTGGCGAACAATCAACATATTCGCACTTTTAGGTAAGGATAAAAAATTTATAGAATCTGTTTTTCCACCGAGATATAAGACAAAATTTCCAGAGCTATCTATTTTCATATTTTTTATGTCAATTTCTCCTAAAGAGACCATGGTTCCGTCTTTGCTATACCTATTTTCTTTTAATCCAAAACTTAAATAATTTGATTCTCCAATATTTCCATAGACTTCATATAATTGATTGCCATCAATATTTGCATTTAAATAAATATTATCAGGATTATCTGCACCTATTTTTGCAGTTTCGTGAGATAAATTATAAAAAGATGGTGTAGATGGGTTTGAATGCTCTAAATTCATTTCCAAAGACAGTCGCATTAACCTCAATAAGTATCTATATCCTTCTGCTTGATCTGTTTCACTTAAAGAGGATTCTGATTCAATAATAGAGCCGACATCTTTTAAGTTTTCACAAAAAGCATCCCATTTTTCTTTAAATAAATCAGCCATATTTTTTCTTTTTAATTGATTAAATTTATATTAAGGTTGATGTTTAATCAATGATTAGAAATATATAATGCCAAAGCCACAAGAGAGGGATTTAGAACAAACAAAGATAATTTTCAGTGCCTGGCTTGAGGCACAGTTAGATGGTGCTGATAATTTAGATGTAGAGTTATTAGGCGGTCCAGAGAATACAGGTTTTTCAAATGAAACTTTAAGTTTTAATGTTTCATATGACTTTGATAATACAAACATTGAAACCGGAATGGTTCTTAGATTTTATCCAGAAGGTTTTTTTGTATTTCCTGATTATGATATTCATAAGCAATTTTTGATTATGCAAAAATTAGCTGATCATGATATTAAGGTTCCAGTTGTGCTTTGGTATGAGCCAAGTGATGAGGTTTTTGGGACATCTTTTTATGTTATGGAAATGGCGAGAGGAGATGCGCCTTCAGACAATCCTCCATTCCATCAAGAGGGTTGGGTTGCTGATTCATCAGAGGAGGTAAGGGAAAGAATCTGGTGGGGTTGGGTTGAGCAAATGTCTAAAATTCATCAGGTTGATATTTCTTATGGTGACTTTGAATTTCTTAATAGACCGAAACTAGCAGAAGATTTTCTTGATCAAGAGTTACATTACTACTTTAATTTTCATGATTGGGCTATGGAGGGAGCGAGTCATCCTGTTGCAGATAAAGCCCGTGAATGGCTCAAGGCCAATAAACCCAATCCAACTCAAGATTCAATACTTTGGGGTGACTGTAGGTGTGCAAATATAATGTATACACCTGATGGGCAAGTATCTGCTGTCTTAGATTGGGAGATGGCTGCATTAGGTGATCCTTGCATAGATCTAGCGTGGGGAATTGCTATTGATGATTGCAACTCAAAAGGCCTGAATGTTGATCGATTAAGTGGCTTTCCTGGACCAGTAGCAACGATTGCTAAATGGGAAGCATTAACAGGATTTAGCGCAGATAATTTTGATTATTATTACATTTTAGCTTTATATAAATTTACTGTGATTATGGTTAAAGTCGTTCGTAAATTAGAGCATTATGAAATCATGCCATTAGGAATGAATGCACACATCAATAACCATGTAACACCTATGCTTGAGGCAAAACTAAAGGAGCTATAACAAATGGCAATTTTTTCTATTTCACATTCTGATAGCGGTAAAAAACTCTTAAGTTTAAAAAGTCCTGTCGATCTTTCCCATATTGATAGTTATGAATGCACTTCTTCTGAAGAGATCTCCACAATAATGACCCAGGCAAAAATTGCGCAAAGTAAATGGAAAGAAACAACATTAAAAGAAAGGGTTGAATTAATGCATAGAGTTGCAGATGTGGTAATCCAGCAACAAGAAAGAATTATGGAGGTTGTCATGAGAGAGACTGGCAAACCAGAGCAAGAAGCTATGTCTATGGAAGTATTCTCTGCAGTAGATTCATTGGTTTTTTATGCTAAGAGAGCTGAAAAATGGCTATCGGATAAAAAAATTAAGATGCATGGTCCTATGCAGTTCTTAAAGAAAACAATTATCACCTATAAACCAAGAGGAGTGGTCGTTGTGATCACACCTTGGAATGGCCCGTTTATTTTATCTATTAATCCTGTAATTCAAGCAATTTTATGTGGCAATAGTGTTGTGTTGAAGCCTTCTGAGGTTACACCCATGTCTGGAGCGTTAGTTCAAGAAATATTTGCCTTAGCTGAAGCGCCTCAACATTTAGTGCAAATAGTTATTGGAGATGGGGAGACAGGCGCTGAATTAATAGATCAGGGTCCAGACAAAATATCATTTACTGGTAGTGTTGCTACTGGAAAAAAAATTGCAGCAAAGTGCGGGGAGATGCTAATACCTTTTAGCCTCGAGTTAGGAGGCAAAGATGCGATGATTGTTTGTTCTGATGCTGATGTTAAAGATGCAGCTAGTGGAGCCGTAGTTGGATCTTGTATGAATGCTGGCCAGTATTGTTGCGGAACTGAAAGAATTTATGTAATGGATGATATATATGATGAATTTGTTTCTGAGGTTGTTTTAATAACCGAATCATTAATCCAATCAAATGATTGTAAGGGTGATGTGGGCCCAACATTTTGGGATAAACAAGTCGACATTATCGAAGATCATGTTAAAGATGCAATAGATAAAGGCGCTAAGGTATTGGTTGGTGGTAAACGCAATCCTAATTATGAAGGTCTTTATTTCGAGCCAACTGTTCTTATTGAAGTGACACATGAAATGAAAATTATGAAAGATGAAACATTTGGACCTATTATTTCTATCATGAAAGTCCAATCAGAAGAAGAAGCTTTAATTTTAGCAAATCAGTCTCATTATGGGTTGAATGGAAATGTTTGGACTAAGGATTTAGTTAAAGGGCAAAAACTTGCTAAGTCTATTGAAACAGGCGCATGCTCTGTTAACGACATGGCTATGAGTTATGGTGTTAATGAAGTGCCTTTTGGTGGAGTAAAAGAAAGTGGCCTTGGAGTTGTAAATGGAAAGGAAGGGTTGCTAGCTTATGCTCATGCAATGCCAATTATCATTGGAAAAAAATCAGCTTCAGCTTATCCGTATACAGATAAATCATTTAAGCAATTACAAGGAGCTATAAAGATTTTTTGGGGAAATAAAATAGTTAGAAAGCTTTTTGGTTAGAAATAAGTTACTTTGGCTTAGCAACTTCTAGATAGCTTGGTTTTTCGCCGCCACCATGAACCTCTAAAGCTGCGCCTGTTACCCATTCAGCTAGATTAGAAGCAAAGAACAAACATGCATTAGCTATATCTAAGGGTTTTCCCATTCTTTTCATTGGTATGGTTTTAGCAACTTTGTTTATTTCTTTTTTGCTGCCGTAATGGACTATTGAATTTTCAGTTTCAATGTAACCTACAATTATAGAATTAACTTTAATTTTTGGTGCCCATTCAACTGCTAAAGTTTTAGTTAGGTTAATAAGTCCGCCTTTTGCTGCTCCATAAGCTGCACTTCCTGGAGTTGGTCTAGTGGCTGTAACGCTTGAGATATTTATGATGTTTGAAGTTGTTTTTTGTTGCATCATAATTTTTGCAAACCTTTGACTAACATTTAAAGGTGCGGAGAGATTAAAATCAATTACAGCCTCATGAAATCTATTAGATGCTGAGATAGCATTTGATAAGGGAGCCCCTCCAGCATTATTAATTAGAACATCAATTGATTTAGAGACTTTTTTTACTTTATTTACAGCATTATCTAATGAATCAATCTTTCTAATATCACATTCTATATATATGGCTTTATTGCCTTTTGCTTGAATCGCTCTTTTAGGTTTTTGTCTTGCAAGTATAAAAACCTTTGCATCATGCCTTAAGAAAGTCTTAGAAATTTCTGTGCCTATACCCTTGGTACCGCCTGTTATAACTACTGATTTGTTTTTAAAATTTATCATTCTTAACCTATCTTAATTAGTTTTGATTTTATTTTATTATAGAGTATGTATTTATTAATAAAATTCATAAATTTATTCTTTCTGATAAGCATAG
>Ga0208765_1001889_pt1 | contig 12160 bp, 8 predicted proteins | sample ETNtaG_2_FD_185783 | JGI IMG/M metagenome (GOLD analysis project Ga0208765, IMG submission 185783) | Marine microbial and viral communities from oxygen minimum zone, Eastern Pacific Ocean - ETNP201406SV203 (SPAdes) (version 2) | ecosystem: Environmental > Aquatic > Marine > Oceanic ... | reverse complement strand
CGGGAGGCGGCCACTCGGTCGATCCGGTCCACGGGGGGTCGGGGGGTGGCGACCCGGACCGACCAGCCGATGGCCTCGATGGCCAGACCGGCGATGGCTCGCCCAAAGAATTCCTCGTAGGCCTTCTCGAACCGGTTGGCCAGCAGTTCGCCGCCCAGGTGGTCGAACGGGGCTGCGTCGAGGCGGACGGGGATCTCCCACCCCTGGCCGGCGTAACGCATGAAAACCCACCGTTCGGTTTCCAGAGCCGGCGGCCCATCGGCCTGGCGGGTGGTGGCCAGCGCAGCGGTGACTACTTCGGTGGCTTCGTCAGCCAACTCGGCCAGCATCCGGTTGGCTGCCTGATGGTCAAAGTCAGAGGTCAGGGCGTGGTGGCTGCGGAGCGCCTCGTAGGCGACGGGGGCCCGGAGGAACCCGATAGCTGAGCCCACGCTGGCTCCCGGCGGGATCAGCAGCTCGTCCACGTCGAGCTTGTCGCACAGCCGACCGGCGTGCAGAGGGGCGCCGCCACCGAAGGCAATGACAGTGAAGCGGCTCACGTCCTTGCCGTTCTCGACTGCGTGGACCCGGGCCGCGTTGGCCATGTTCTCGTCGACCACCTCGATGACACCTTCGGCTGCCGTGTCAGACGTCAGCCCGAGCGTGGAACCGACCCCGGCGTCCAAAGCCGTCCGGGCTGCTTCCTCGGACAGGTCGATGCCTGGAGCGCCGAACGTATCGGCCGACAGGCGACCCAGGATCAGGTCGGCGTCGGTCACCGTGGGGGCTGTACCCCCCAGCCCGTAGGAGGCGGGGCCAGGTTCGGAACCTGCGCTGAGCGGTCCGACGCGGATCTGGCCCAGCACGTCCACACCAGCAATGGATCCGCCTCCGGCTCCGATTTCGATCATCTCGATGACCGGGATGGAGATAGGCATTCCGCTGCCTCGGGTGAACCGGTGGGTGCGGGCCACCTCAAACGTTTTGGCTGTTCGGGGCGTCTGGTCCTCGATAAGGCAGATCTTGGCTGTGGTTCCACCCATGTCGTAGGAGAGGACAGCGTCCAGGCCATGGCGGGCCGCGATGTCGGCGGCGAAGATCGCTCCGCCGGCCGGCCCGGATTCCACGAGGCGCACCGGGAACCGTGACGCCGTCTCGACGGTCATGAGGCCACCACCCGAGTGGATCAGTGAAACAGGGCAGCGGGCTCCTGCCGCCTGGAGCCGGCGTTCCAGCTCACCCAGGTAGGAGGCCATGAGTGGTTGGACGTAGGCGTTGGCGCACACCGTGTTGAACCGCTCGAACTCTCGCATCTGGGGCGACACCTCAGAGCTGATTGACACGGCCACGTCGGGGAGGCGTTCCAACAGCAGGTCCCGGAAACGCCGCTCGTGGGTGCCGTCCACGTAGGCGTGGATGAACCCCACAGCGACCGACTCGTAGGTTTCACCGTCGACGCGTTCGGCCAGTATTTCGACCAGGGCCCGTGCCTCGTCGTCGTCGAACGGGCGCAGGACCGAACCATCGGCACCGATCCGCTCCGACAGGACATGGCGGTCTTTCCGCTCGATAAGCGGGGTGGGTAACACCAGGTTCAGGTCGTACTGCTCGAAGCGGCTCTCGGTGCGCATTTCGATGGTGTCTCGAAAACCGGCCGTGGTGACCAGAGCCGTACGGGCCCCGGTGCGCGAAATGAGGGCGTTGGTGGCCAGCGTCGTGCCGTGGATGAACGCCTCCAGGTCATCCAGGTCGACTCCGGCGTCGGCGACGACCTGGTGGACGCCGTCGAGAATGCCCTGCTCGGGGGCGTCGTAGGTGGTGAGGACCTTGGTTGAGAACAACCCATCGTCGGTCTCCAGCACCACGTCGGTGAATGTTCCCCCGACGTCGGCGCCGATGCGCATGCCCATGGCCCGGTCCTCAGTCCTCGCCGAGCACCTGGTCGAGAGACGGGAAATCGCTGGGCGGCATGATGTCGACAGTGGCTGACCGCTGCTGGGACAGCATCCCGCCGTCCACCTTGAGGACGTCGCCGGTGATGTAGCGGGCATCATCGGAGGCCAGGAACAGTGCCGGGCCGGCCATGTCGTCCGGGTCGCCGGGTCGTCCCAGCGGAATGTTCTCGCCCCGCAGCCGCCGGGCTGCCTCGTCCATGCCCTCGGTGTCGATGGAGCCCGGCATCAATGCGCACACCCGGATGCCGTACGGGCCGAGGTCCAGCGCCATCGCTCGGGTCAGGGCCTCGATGCCGCCCTTGGAGGCGTCGTAGGCAGTAAACGCCCGGTGGGCTCGGGTGGCCCCACCGGACGACATGTTGATGATCACGCCCGCGCCGTTGGCGGCCATGATCCGGGCTGCCCGGTGTGAGCACAGGAAGTGGCCGGTGAGGTTGACGTCGATGATGCGCCGCCACCAGGCCTCGTCAGCTTCGAAGAAATGAAGCATGGGACTGACCATGCCAGCGTTGTTGACCAGCACGTCGACGGTACCGAACGCCTCGATGGCGGTGTCGAACAGGGTCTTGACCTGTGCACTGTCAGACACGTCGGCCGGGCCCCCGACTGCCGTACCGCCGGCCGCCGTGATGGAGGCCACCACTTCGTCCACTCGGGAGGATTCCAGGTCGTTGACCACCACGTGGGCGCCTGCCCCGGCGAAGCGTTCGGCGATGGCCCGCCCGATGCCTTTGCCGGCACCGGTGACGACAACGACCTGGCCTTCGTGGGAAGCGCTCATGGACGGCCTTTCAATCCTCGTGTCGACCCGTACACGCGAGGCTATCGGGGGTCGAATCCGGAGGTCAGATCCGGGGCGGTGAGTGCTGGACGCCGCCTTTTGGACGTCAGGTCCGGCCTAGGAACTCTCCGACGGTGTCGACCAGCAGGTCGGCGTGCCCGTCGTCCACGTCGAGGTGGGTCACGATGCGCAGCGTGGGCTTCCAGAAACACATGAGGATTCCGGCCGCCTCCAGGTGGGCTACCAGGCCGTCGTGGCGATCGGCGGGCGGGGTGGCCCACACCATGTTGGTGGCCTGCACGGCCTCCATGCCGTCAATACTGCGCAGCCCGTCGGCAATGCGTCCGGCCCGCTCATGGTCCTCGGCCAGGCGGTCTACGTGGTGGTCCAGGGCGTGCAGCCCGGCGGCTGCCAGGTGGCCGGCCTGGCGCATGCCGCCCCCCAGCATCTTGCGGATCCGGAAGGCCCGGGAAATGGAGGCTTGGTCTCCGGCCAGCACCGTGCCGACCGGAGCGCCGAGACCCTTGGACAGGCAGAGAGAAACCGTGTCGGTATCGGCGCAGTAGGCATCGATCCCGACACCCTCGGCGACCGCCGCGTTGAACAGGCGGGCGCCGTCAAGGTGGACGGCCAGGTCATGCTCCCGGGCTGCTGCGATCAGGTTGGCTATCTGGTCGACGGACTGGGCGTGCCCATTGACGGTGTTCTCCAGGCTGAGGAGGCGGGTTACCGGGTGGTGCTGGTCGGGTTCTTTGACGGCAGCTCGGACGTCTTCCGGCGTGAAGCAGCCCTGCTCGTCGACTTCGAGGGGCCACGGAACGGCACCTCCGAGGGCCGCCGCGCCTCCAACCTCGTTGACCATGACGTGGTTGTTGCGGCCGGTCAGGAACTCGTCACCGCGCTGGCAGTGGGAAAGAATTCCAGCCAGGTTGGACTGGGTGCCCGAGGTGCAAAAGAGGGCAGCCTCCTTGCCGGTCAGAGCGGCGATCCGTTCCTGGAGGGCGTTGACCGTGGGGTCCTCGCCGTAGACGTCGTCGCCGACCGAGGCTTCGGCCATGGCCCGACGCATGGCCGGTGTGGCCCGGGTGACGGTGTCGCTGCGGAAGTCGGCCTGGATGCCGGTAGGACCGTCCGCGGAGAAGGGGGTGGACTGCTGTTCGGGCATCGGCGCAGGCTAGGCGCCGGGTGTGCCACGATTCGCCTTGGCGGCAACAGGATGGCGACAAACGGGAAGGGACTGGTCATGGGAGGACTCGACGGACCGCTGCTGCCCGATGGGGTAGTGGCACCGATCCTGACTCCGTTTGAGGACGATTTTTCGGTTGCCCACGACCGGTTGGTGACCCATGCGCAGAGGGTGCTCGACGAGGGATGCGTAGGCCTGGCTGTGTTCGGGACGACGGGGGAGGCCCTGTCCGTCGCCACCCGCGAACGCGAGGCGGCCCTCGAGGCCCTGGTCGCCGGCGGCATCGACCCCGGCGTGGTGATCGTGGGTACAGGGGTGACGAACCTGCCGGGCACGGTGCACCTGACCCGCCATGCCATGGAGCTGGGCTGCCGGGCCTGCATGGTGCTCCCGCCCTTCTACTTCAAGGACCCGGATCCCGAGGGGCTCTTCCGGTATTTCGCCGGCCTGGTGGAGCGGATCGGTGATGACCGTCTGCGGATCGTGCTCTACCACATTCCCCAGGTGGCCGGCGTGGGCCTCCCAGTTCCGCTGGTGTCTCGACTGCGCGCCGAGTTCCCTGAGGTCGTCGTGGCCATCAAGGACTCGTCTGGCGACTGGGCAAACACCGAGGCACTCTTCGAAATCGACGGCCTCACCGTCTACCCGGGAGCCGAGATGCCCCTGCTGGACGCCTTGGACCGCGGTGGTCCAGGTTGCATAACGGCCACAGCCAACGTCAACGCCGGCCCGGTGGCAGAGGTGATCCACCTACACGTATCTGGTGATCGGCCGGCAGCCGAGGTGGCCATGGAAGAGGTGCGGGCCTTTCGCCTACTCATGCAGGAGTACCCGGCCATCCCGACCCAGAAGCGCCTCCTGGCCCTCAGGCTGGGCGACCCGACCTGGGCGACGGTGAGGCCGCCGTTCCTGCCCGCGGACGAGGCGGTCGGGATCAGGTTGGAGGAGCGCATAGCCGAACTCTGAGCGGCATTGGAGGAACTCCGGCACGGGCGTGTGATGCTGTCGGGATGCGAACGGATGACAACGAGGAACGCATAGGCCTCTTCCTCGACTACGAGAACTTGGCCATCGGTGCCCGTCAGGACCTGGGCATGAAGCGCTTCGACTTCGGACCCATAGCCCGGGCCATGGCCGAGCGGGGAAGAGTCGTCTACCGACGGGCCTATGCGGACTGGTCAGACTTCGACGAGGACCGCCGCCATCTCACCCGCCACCAGGTCGAGCTGGTCGAAATCCCGCAGCGCATGGGGACCAGCCGCAAGAACTCGGCCGATATCAAGATGGTCGTCGACGCCCTGGAGCTGGCCTTTGAGCGCGAGCACGTGACCACGATCGTCATCTGCACCGGCGACAGCGACTTCACGCCCCTGGTGCAGAAGCTCCGAGAGCTTGATCGGCGTGTCATAGGCATCGGCGTCCGGGACTCCACATCGAAGTTGCTCCCGCCGGCGTGCGACGAGTTCATCTACTACGACCGCCTGGAGGGCGTCGAGGCCAGCATCGCTGCCGGTCGGGCACCCAAAGCGGCTGTCACGCCCGAAGCCGACGACGAGGCGCCGATCGAGGCGCCTCCACTCGAGGAACTGGTCATTTCGACGTTGGCCGGGATGCAGGGCTCCAACGAGGACGTGCGGGCGTCGACCCTGAAGCGGGCCATTACCCGCATAGACCCCACGTTCAGCGAGGCCGACCACGGATTCCGCGGTTTCACCGAACTGCTCCGCCACCTGGCCGACCGCAAGGTGGTTGAGTTGTCGGGAGCCAAGCGAGACCCCGAGGTGGACCTGGTGACCGGCGACGGTCCCGCCCAGGTCGCTTTCGATCTGCTGGTCGCCGCGGTGGCCGACAAGGCGGGGAAGAAGGGTGCGGCCCTGTCTGGGCTCAAGACCGAGATCACCCGCCGGGACGGCGGCTTCAATGAGCGGGCGTTGGGCTACGGGGGGTTCCTCCAGTTCTGCAAGGCCGCCGCGGCCCGCGACCTGGTGGCTATGGAGTGGGACGACAAACGCGGCGACTACCTGCTCTCGCCGGCCGACTAACGGTCAGCGTTCACGCCGGTCGGAAGGCCAGGTTCAGCGGGCGCCGCACGTAGTTGCCGGTGGCGTACTCCATTGCGGCACCGTCCACCACGTAGTCCGGACAGCGGGCCAGGAGTTCTTCCAGGGCGACGCGTCCCTGGAGACGGGCCGCCGCAGCGCCCAGGCAGTGGTGGGCGCCGTAACTGAAACTGAGGATCCGTTCCGGGTTGCGACCCACGTCGAGGCATTCGGAGTCGTCACCGAACTCGCGGTCGTCGCGGTTGGCCGCCGCGTAGCCGAGCAGCACCCTCGACCCGTCAGGGATGGTGCGGCCATGAACCTCTACATCCCGGGTAGTGGTACGGGCCAGGTTCTGAACAGGGCTGGTGAGGCGGAGCAGCTCCTCGACGGCACCCGGGATCATCGACGGGTCATCAATGAGGCGGCGTCGCTGTTCGGGATGGTCGCAAAGGAGCACAGCCGACCCGCCCAGGAGTCCGGTCGTGGTGTCGTTGCCGCCGGTCACCATGGTGAAGGCGAAACCGAGGATCCACAGGATCGACACCGCGTCCTCGCCGAGAGCGACCAACTGGCTGACCATGTCGTCACCCGGGTCGGTCCGCCGCCTTTCGATAAGCCGGCCGAAATAGCCCAAAAGGTCAACGATGCCGGACTCCGGGTCGTCGGTCCTCCCCTGGGCGGCAGCGGCCACGATCTGCTCGGTCCACCGGTCGAACAGGGGCCGGTCTTCAGCAGGAACGCCCAGGTAGTGGGCGACCACGAAGCTGGGAAGGGGTTTGAACAGGTCAGCCACGATGTCGCCGCCCCCTTCGGAGACGAGCCGTTCAAGGCGTTTAACCACGAAGTCCCGGACGTCGTCCTCGATGTCTGACACCTGTCGGGGAGTGAACTCCGGGCCGACGAGCCGCCGGAACGCCGTGTGGTCGGGCGGATCGAGGAACACGATCGGGGTGGCCTCACCCATGTCCACCCCGGTTCCGGGCTCGACGGTCAGCCCGCGGGCCGACGAGAAGGTTCCGGTGTCACGTGCAGCGTCGAACACGTCGGCGAACCGAGACAGAAACCAGAAGCCGCCGTGGCTGTCGCCGGCGGGCACGTGATGCACCGGGTCGTGGTCACGTAGATCCCGGTACATGGGGAAGGGGTCCCGCCACGACTCACCGGACCGCAACCCAAACTCGACGTCGGACATACGGCTCAACCTGCCTTCGGCAAGACGATGAAGGCCATGGCCACGTAGTGGAGGGCTGCTGCGGCGACCGTCAAGCCGTGGAACACCTCGTGGTAACCGAACGAGTCAGGCCACGGGTCGGGCCGTTGGAAGGCGAACACTAAGGCACCCGCCGTGTACAGCACCCCACCAACCAGAAACAGTACGAACCCAGCCACCCCGAGGTGGTGCCAGGCGTCAGCCACCACGGCCAACAGGCACCAGCCGACAACCAGATAGGGGAGCGCAACCATCGGCGTGGGAGCGGTCGCGAACCGCAGCCGAAGCGAGATGCCCAGCGCCGCGCCACCCCAGACGAGCACCAGCACCAGCTTTGCTGCCCACGGAGACAAGGCAAAAGCAGCCACCGGCGTGTAGGAGGCGGCGATGGCCACGAAGATCGTGGCGTGGTCGAGCCGTTGCATCCGACGGTCACCGAGCCGTCCCCACGGGATGCGGTGGTAGAGGGCTGATACGCCGAACAGGGCCACGACGGCCAGCGAGTAGAGGGCAATGACAAAGCGGGGTCCGACACCCGGGGCCCGCACGATCATGATGGGGGCCAACGTCAGAGAGGCCACGAAGGCCATCCGGTGCGAAACGCCACGGAACCGAGGCTTAGCGTCGTCGAAGGTCGTGACCACGATCGGTCACCCTACGGGGCGCGTTCGGTAGCCCGGGTCGGGCAGAATCGGGGTCGCCGCACAGGGCGCGGCCGGGTGGAGGACGACCGTTGGCAGAGTGCTACGACTTCGTGATCGTCGGGGGTGGCTCCGCGGGATGCGCTCTGGCTAACCGCCTCAGCGCCGACCCGTCCACCCGGGTGCTCGTGCTGGAGGCCGGACGCCGCGACTGGAAGGCCGACGTGGTCATCCACATGCCGGCTGCCCTGTCAATGGGTATCGGAAACCGCTTCTACGACTGGATGTACGAGTCCGAACCGGAGCCCGAAATGGGCGGCCGCCGGGTGTATCACGCGCGAGGCAAAGTGCTGGGCGGCTCGTCGTCCATCAACGGAATGATCTTCCAGCGTGGGAACCCAATGGACTATGACCGGTGGGCGGCCACCCCGGGCTGCGAGTCATGGGATTGGGCCCACTGCCTGCCCTACTTCAAGCGTATGGAAACGTGCATTGCCGGAGCCGACGACTGGCGAGGTGGCGACGGGCCGCTGAAACTGGAGAGGGGACCGGCCACCAGTCCACTGTTCCGGGCCTTCTTCGAAGCCGTGAAGGAGGCTGGCCATCCTCTGACCATCGACGTCAACGGCTACCGGCAGGAGGGCTTTAATGCTTTTGACCGAAATGTGTACCGGGGTCGACGCCAGTCAGCCGCCCGGGCCTACCTTCATCCGGTCCTGGGTCGAGACAACCTGAACCTGGTTACCAAGGCGCACGCCACCCGGCTGGTTATGGACGGCACCCAGGTCACCGGCGTCGAGTACCAGCACCGGGGACGACGCCACATGGCCGCCGCCGCCGAGGTCATCTTGTGTGGTGGGGCCATCAACACGCCACAACTACTGCAGCTGTCGGGCATCGGCCCGGCTGCCGTACTGCACGACGCCGGGGTCTCACCGGTTGTGGATCTACCCGGGGTGGGGGAGAACCTCCAGGACCACCTCGAGGCGTACGTGCAGTACTCCTGCACCCAGCCGGTGTCGATGGCCCCCCACCTGGCCCGTTGGCGCAGGCCGTGGATCGGCCTGCAGTGGCTGTTCCGTCAGGGCCCTGGAGCGTCGAACCACTTCGAGGCCGGCGGGTTCCTGCGCAGCAACAACGAGGTCCGGTGGCCGAATCTGATGTTCCACTTCCTGCCCGTTGCCGTCCGCTACGACGGGTCAGTGCCGACTGCCGGACACGGCTACCAGTTCCACATTGGGCCCATGTTCTCCAACAGTCGCGGATGGGTACGGATCCAGAGCAACGACCCGTTCCAGAAACCGAAACTTTTGTTCAACTACCTGTCGACACCGGAGGACCGCCAGGAGTGGACTGAGGCCATCGCTGTCGCCCGGAACATCATGGGCCAGCCGGCGTTCGCGCCGTTCAACGGCGGAGAGGTCTCGCCCGGGCCAGACGTTCAAGGAGACGTAGCGGTACTGGACTGGGTTCGAAAAGACGCCGAGACAGCGCTACACCCGTCGTGCACGGCCCGCATGGGAACCGACGCTATGGGCGTGGTCGACCCGTCCACCATGCGAGTCCATGGCGCACAGGGGCTACGGGTGGTGGACGCCTCGGTGATGCCGACGCTCACCAACGGGAACATCTACGCCCCGGTGATGATGACGGCCGAGAAGTCTGCTGACCTGATCCTCGGGAACACACCGCTGCCGCCGAGTAACGCCCCGCAGTACCGGCACGGCGTGTCTGAACCCGACTGGTAGAAGCACCGTCGTGGCGCTTCCCCTGATACAGGAGACCTCCTGATGAGAACCGTCGTCCGCAACGGTGTCGTCTACGAGCCGCTTGCCGGCCAGCACCTCGGCGAGCGCACGGTGGTCATCGAAGATGGCACGATCGCCGAAGTCGTCGAGGGCAGATGGTCCGGTGAAGTTGACATCGACATCGACGCGCGTGGTCGACACGTCCTTCCAGGCTTTGTCGACGGGCACGTGCACCTGTCGATCCACACCATGGACTTCCGCCGGGCCGCTCGGGAATGGGATTTTGAGAGGGCTCTCGCCGTGGCGGCGCTGTCGGAGGCGACAGTGCGGCGGGGTTTCACCACGGTGCGCGACACCGGAGGCGACCTGCGAGGCCTGAAGCAGTCGATCCGCCGGAACTTGTGCGGTGGGCCACGGATCGTGTCGGCCGGGCACATGCTCTCCCAAACCGGTGGCCATGGCGACTTGCGGGGTTCGGTGGTTGACCCGCCGGAGTGCGGTTGTCAGATCATCACGTCGCCCTACGCCCACGTGGCCGATGGTCCGTCAGCTGTGCGTAAAGCAGCCCGGCAGTCGTTGCGCGACGGGTCAGATTTCATCAAGATCCATACTTCGGGCGGAGTGGCATCGCCTAGTGATCCTCTCGACAGCGTGCAGTACACGGCAGAGGAGGTCTCGACGATCGTGACCGAGGCCGAACACCGCCACACCTACGTGACGGCCCACGCCTATTCGCCGGAGTCGATGCGTTTGGCTGCTGATAACGGTGTGGCTTGCCTCGAACACGGCAACCTGGTGGACGCGGCCACCGCCTCGCATCTTGCCGGGCTGGGTACGACGGTCGTGCCGACGCTGGTTACCTACTGGGCATTTCGGGACCACGCGGAGAAGTTCGGGTTTCCGGAACGGAACCAGATCAAGAACGACGGCCTATTCGAGCAGGGACGGGCGGCCATTGGGCTGTTTCGCGACGCCGGCGTGGAGCTGGGCTTCGGCACGGACCTGCTGGGCGAGGCTCAGCCGTACCAAAACCAGGAGTTCGCCATCCGGGCTGAACTGGAACCGGCGGCCGATGTGCTCCGGTCCATGTACGTCACCAACGTCCGCCTCTGTGACCTCGAGGGCAAGGTCGGTACGGTTTCGCCGGGGGCGTACGGAGACCTGGTGGTGACCGACGTGGATCCGTTGGAAGATCTCGCCGCTCTGGCTGATCCGGAGGCGGCGTTGGCTGCCGTGGTGCAGAGCGGTCACCTAATCGTCGACCGGCTTGACGGCTGAGGGGCTGGTGAGAACCGTGGGACTGCAGATTGGACTCGGGTCAAGGATCCGGAAGTCGCCCTTCTTTGAGGCCCTGGTTCGCCACGGTCTTACCCATGTCACCGTTTACAACCACATGTACATGCCCGGGTCGTTCGGCGATCCCGACGAGGAGTACAGGGCACTCGTCGAACGGGTCTCACTGTGGGACGTGGCTGCTGAACGCCAGGTCGAGGTGGTCGGTCCGGACGCCTTCACTCTCTGCCAGTACGTATCGGCCCGGGACCTACGGGGCATGAAGGTCGGCCGGGTGCGGTACGCGCCGATGTGCGACCACGACGGGATACTCATCAACGACCCGATGGTGCTGAAGCTGGCCGAGGACCGGTTCTGGATCTCGATCGCCGACAGCGACGTGCTGCTCTGGTGCCGGGCCGTGGCCGCCGAACGGGGTCTGAATTGCCGAGTGTTTGAGCCCGACGTGTCGCCGTTGGGGGTGCAGGGGCCTAGGGCCGACGACACGATGGCAGACCTATTGGGGGAGTGGGTCCGTGACGTTCCGTTCTTCGGATTCGTCGAGACAAGCCACGACAGCATCCCGTTCGTGCTGTGCCGGTCCGGATGGAGCGGCCAGGGCGGGTTCGAACTGTTCCTCCAGGACGGTTCACGAGGCCTGGACCTGTGGGACGCCGTGTGGGCAGCGGGAGAGAAATACGGCATCCACCCCGGTGCGCCGACTCTGAACGAGCGGATCGAGAGCGACCTGTTCTCATACCGGGCCGATTGCGGCGCGGGGGCATCACCGTTGGAGGTTGGCCTGAACCGCTACGTGTCGCTGGACCGTGACGACGACTTCATTGGGAAGGTTGCCCTGCTGACCGAACAGGAAAGGGGTCCGGCCCGGCGGCTGGTGAAGGCCCTGCTGACAGGGGAGCGGTTTCCGGCAACCAGCGAGTCACCGTGGCCGGCAGTGGGACAGGACGGAACGCCGTGCGGTGAGGTGAGGGTGGCCGCATGGTCCCCGAAGCACGAGTCAAACCTCTGCCTGGCCCTCGTGTCAGCCGAGGTGGCTGGAGGCCCGTTCAGGACCGTGACACCGTCGGGTGAGACCCTGGATGCCACCCACCACGCCTACTTCGCGGAGCAGTAGCCACAGGTTTTCGACCGCATGGCCAGCGGAAACTAATGGCCGTGTTTCAGTACAGCCCGGACGGCATCCTCGTCGCCCTCGCGGTGCAGCAACGCCATAGCCCGGTCGACCTCGTCCAGACTCACTACAGCACCCAGCAGGGGAGCGGTCGGAAACCCGCCCTCGTTGAGGATCCGGGCCGCTTCGTCTACCGACTGCGCAGTCCCACCCG
>Ga0208765_1001888_pt1 | contig 12162 bp, 13 predicted proteins | sample ETNtaG_2_FD_185783 | JGI IMG/M metagenome (GOLD analysis project Ga0208765, IMG submission 185783) | Marine microbial and viral communities from oxygen minimum zone, Eastern Pacific Ocean - ETNP201406SV203 (SPAdes) (version 2) | ecosystem: Environmental > Aquatic > Marine > Oceanic ... | reverse complement strand
AATCAACTCTAGAGAAAACGGTGGTTTCTGATTTTATGAATCTTCTGGTAGCGGAATAGTAATTCTGGATTCTACATTCTCATCTTCACTGAAAGTACTGAAGAAAGTATCTTTTAATTTTTCTGCAGCATACAAATCCATTTGGTCATCAAAGTGAGGAGACGAGCTGTCTTGTGTAGCGCTACCGTATTGATGAATACTCTCAGACTTTAAATTTCCATTTTTGTTCCATTCGACGTAAATATACAAGCCATCTCCACCTTGTGCTTTCAGATAACCTTCTTTTTGTTGTCTTCCGTAGATAGCTCTTAAGGTGTCAGGACCTCCTTGCACAGAAATTTTCTTATTCCCTCTTACAAGAAAGTTTCTTTCTGACCAAAGAGGATCTAACCGTCCGTAGATTTTATTTATCTGCTCTACACATTCTCTAAATACTGTTTCAGCAGGAGGTGGGGATCTCTGCCCTTGTTCAGCAAGCCATTCAGGGCTTATTGTACATACTCCTAAGGCGGTTGATCTGTTGTTAAAATCAGTTTTTAAATCCCAATCTTTTACTATTCTTTGAGCATCTATTAAGTCTTTTTCTTCAAAGTTTATTTCAAAAATCTGTTCAAGATATTTATAAGCTCTTGAATTTCTTGAATAAGAATTATTAAACTTAATTTCTTTAAATTTCTCTTCTGAGACATATTCTGTTTCTGAAAATAATTCGAGTCCTCTATTTGCTCTATTTGTCATTCTTGTCTGTAAACCCAAAGTAGAAGAATAGTCAGAGGGAGATAAATTATTTTCTTCAGACGTAACTTTAAAGGGATCTTGATTAGTACTAATCAACCAACCTGATTTTGGGTTTATTAATAGAGGTATACTTTTTAAAGGAACTATCTCATTCCAAACAAGAGAAGATTTAGTACCATCAACGGGTTGGGTCCAATCAATTCCTTCTTTTCTATTCGGAGAAGAAGAATTGTGTAAAAAAATGATATTAGATTCTTTGTCTGCATAAACTGCATTAAAAGAAACTATTGATCTGAGTTTCATTGCATCTAACCAATCTTTCTTATTTTTTGATTTATTTAACCTATACCATTGCTCAACTTGTTTGATATCTTCCATTCCGCTAAAACGTATGGCATAAATACCGTGATCTGTTTCTAATACCGGACCATGAATTGAATATTTAGTTTCTCTATTAAAAGTCCACCAAAAAGGGCCCCATAATTTTATTGGTAACTTAAGGTTCTTCTTTTTAAAAGGAACCCATTTACCATCTAGCCAATATTCATTATCGTCTTCGGGATTTACTTTGAGTAAAAAAGAATCTGAAAGGTCAGGTTTATTTACAGTAAATCCCCAACCTAGATTTTCATTAAAACCAACAAAAATAAAGGGAGACCCTGGAAAAACTCCACCCATCATATTCCAGCCTTCCTCACTTTTTACATGAGCTTCATACCAAGCTACTGGCCCCTCTAGAGGTTGATGAGAATTAATCATCAGGCGGGTGCTTCCATCACCAGTTTTATTCGGATTTGCAGAAAATGCATTTGAGCCAAGAACCAAGTCCTGCCATTCAAGAAGGTTTGATCTGTATTCAGCTGTCTCTTTATCAGCTAGCCCTTTTCCGCTTTGCAGCTTCTCTATGGAACTAATGACTCCAGAGAAGAAGAGATTTTGTAAGGAGAAACCAACAACAATATCTTCTTTGGTAATAGGAAAATCTTTAATGTATTCACTTTTTGGATTCAAAGCAGCCCAATAATTTAATCCATCAGCGTAAGCTTCTATAACTTTTCTAACCTCTGGAGAGAGATCTATTTCATATCGTGAGTTTACTCTTTCTCTTATCCCAAGCGTCTTTATTAAGTAGTCAGTTACAGCTCCTTCGAAGCCTTCTTTTAGCCCCATTTGTGCTCTATACAAAGACATATTGGATATCAAGTTCTTCATGTCATCTTCTGCATGCGCATAGGCTATACCAAAAGCTACATCAGCATCTCTTTTCCCTTCTATGTGTGGTACACCCCATATATCTCTAGTAATTAAGGCCTCATAGTTTTTTGCTTTTTGTAATGCTTCTGTCTTGAAATCAGCGCTTAGTATCTGGAAACAGAAACAAATTAAAAGAATATAAAGAGTCTTCTTCATATTATTGGAAAATCTAGAAGATCTTGTAAATCCCTTAAGGCATCTTCAGCTTTTACTACTTTTATAGTCTTCATACCTAAAGCTTTAGCCGGTTTTAAATTTACGCCTAAGTCATCTAAAAAAATTACTTCATTTGGATTCACTTTTCCTCTCTCACAGGCTAATTGATAGAACTTAGGATCAGGTTTTCGGACGTTTTCTTTACTTGATTCAAATACGAAATCAAATAGCCCCATGATTTCTTGATTGGTTCCTGATATAGCTGTAGATGTATTTTCATTTTCCAACTCCTGGTCTTCAGTAGATTGGATATTATTAGTTAAGCAGCCTTGGATAAGTTTATCTTTTATTTCGCGAATAGCTTTAACCATTTGAGGTCTAATTTGACCTTTTAAAAGAGTTAGGACTTGTTTGCCGGGGACTGAATGACCAAATTGTCGGCTCTCAACCTCAAATAGAGAATCAAATTCTTCTTGATCTATTTCACTTCTTTCTAATCTAGCCCAAGCATTATTATCGGGATTAGTAGAATTAATGGTTCTGATTAAATCTATAGGTAAATTGCGTTTTTCTTCATAAATATTGAATGAATCGAAAGGACTGGTGGTAATTACTCCTCCGAAGTCCCAAAATACAGCTTTAATCATGGTTTTAATCCTTTATTGAGGGCTGCAGTATATTAAAAAAAATAAAAATAATACTATTTAAACTATTAAAAAAGCCTAAAAAACCTATAATCGCACCCCCGAAATTAGCTTAAGATAAGAAAATGTCTGGAAATACAACAGGAAAACTTTTTAACGTAACAACTTTTGGTGAAAGTCATGGGGTTGCTATGGGCTGCATAATTGATGGATGCCCTCCAGGTATGGAACTATCTGAAGAAGATATCCAAGTATACTTGGATAAAAGGAAACCCGGATCATCAAAATTTACTACTCAAAGAAAAGAAGAGGACAAAGTAGAAATTTTGTCTGGAACTTTTGAAGGAAAGACAACTGGGACCCCCATAGGACTTTTAATCAAAAATAAGGACCAAAGGTCAAAGGACTATGACAAGCTAAAAGATGTCTTCAGACCTTCTCATGCAGATTATTCTTACATCCAAAAGTATGGGATAAGAGATCACAGAGGTGGAGGAAGGGCATCTGCTAGAGAAACAACCATGCGGGTAGCTTCAGGTTCAGTTGCCCGAAAGTATTTGAAAGAGACTTCAGGTATAGAAATAAATGGCTATCTAAGTCAAATAGGAAGTCTCAAAGTTGAAGAAATAGATTTAAACGAAATCGACAATAACCCTTTTTTCTGTCCTGACAAGAATATGACTCCTAAGATTGAAAAGTTAATTGATAAATTACGTGAGGAAGGAGACTCTATTGGTGCAAAAATAACTGTGAGTGTTACGAATTTACCCCCAGGCTTAGGAGAACCTGTCTTTGACAAGCTCGATGCTGAGATAGCTAAGGCTCTCATGGGCATTAATGCGGTTAAAGGAGTAGAAATAGGATTGGGTTTCTCTGTTATTGAAACTAAGGGATCTGAAAGTAGAGACGAGATGTCTCCCGCAGGATTTAAGTCCAATTCCTCAGGAGGAACTTCAGGAGGAATATCAACAGGGCAAGATTTGATAGCTAGCATTGCTTTAAAACCAACTTCGAGCATATCTAAAGAAGGAGAAACGGTGGACAAGGATGGCAAAGCAGCCAAGATCAAAATAACCGGTCGCCATGATCCCTGTGTAGGAATCAGAGCAACCCCTATTGCAGAATCAATGGTAGCCCTTGTATTAATAGATCATTTGCTTCGAAACAGAGGCCAAAATGCTGATGTCACTTCAGAGGTACCTAAAATTCCTTCTAAAGAATAAATGTTATGCCAAGCACTCTTTACGATAAATTATGGAATCTTCATGAAGTTATTCAAAGAGAAGATGGTACTCATCTACTTTATATCGATAGACACTTAATTCATGAAGTTACTTCCCCGCAAGCCTTTGAAGGGTTGAAGCTTGCTAGCAGGAATCCATGGAGAACTTCATCGAATAAAGCTACCCCAGATCACAATATTCCTACTACAAACAGGGAATTAGGCATAGAAGGAATAACAGATGAGGTGTCTAAGTTGCAAGTCACCACTTTAGACGATAATTGTAAAGAACACGGTATCGAACAATTCGATATAACAGATGAAAGACAGGGTATTGTTCATGTCGTAGGTCCAGAACAGGGAATTACTTTACCCGGGATGACGGTCGTATGTGGAGACTCACATACTTCCACACACGGTGCACTAGGAGCTTTAGCTATGGGGATAGGCACATCTGAAGTAGAACATGTTCTAGCTACTCAGTGCCTAGTAGCTACCAAGCAAAAAAATATGAAAGTTGAAGTCAAAGGTATTCTTCCTAAGGGGGTCTACTCAAAGGATTTAGCTCTGAGAGTGATTGGCAATATCGGCACTGCAGGCGCAACAGGATATGCCATTGAGTACATTGGTGAAGCTGTTGAATCTATGTCTATAGAAGCAAGAATGACCGTATGTAATATGGCAATAGAAGCAGGTGCAAGGGCAGGAATGGTTGCTTTTGATGATGTAACTTTAAACTACGTAAAAGGCAAACCCTATGCTCCTTCAGGAAGTGAGTGGGACCAAGCATTAGACCTTTGGAAGAATCTAAAAAGTGATGAGGGGGCTAGTTTCGATAAAACAATAGAAATTCATGTAAGTAAATTGAAACCTCAGGTTTCTTGGGGCACATCACCTGAGATGGTTATAGATATAGATTCAATCATTCCAGAACCTAAGTCTAATTCTGAATCTAATGCTCTAGATTATATGGGTCTGAAAACTGGAATGAGACCTCAGGATATAAAATTGGACCAAGTCTTCATAGGTTCCTGCACAAACTCAAGAATAGAAGATTTAAGAATTGCTGCTGAAATTGTGAAAGGCAGTAAAGTTAACAAGGATTTAAAAAGAGCTATAGTGGTACCCGGTTCTGGATTGGTATCTAAGGCGGCAATAGAAGAAGGTCTTGACCAAGTCTTTGTAGAAGCAGGATTTGAATGGCGGGCTCCTGGCTGTTCAATGTGTTTGGGCATGAACCCCGATCAACTTGATGAAGGTGATCACTGCGCATCAACATCCAACAGAAACTTTGAAGGCAGACAAGGTTATAAGGGAAGAACCCATTTAGTCAGCCCAGCAACTGCAGCGGCAGCTGCTGTAGCTGGTCATTTTGTAGATGTCCGGGATATCGTAGGATCTTAAGATGAACGAGTACACCATTCACTCTGCAAAAATGGTCCCATTGGACAGATCTAATATTGATACGGATCAAATAATCCCCAAACAGTTTCTTAAATCAATAAAAAAGACAGGTTTTGGACCTAATTTATTTGATTCTTGGAGGTATTTGGATTCAGGATTTCCTGGACAAGACAATTCGAAAAGGCAACTCAATCCAGAATTTGTATTAAATGACAAAAAATATAAAGGATCTGAAGTTCTAATTTCAAAAGAAAATTTCGGTTGTGGATCAAGTAGAGAGCATGCGGTTTGGGCCATGCAAGATTACGGTATCAAATGTGTTATAGCTCAGAGTTTTGCAGATATTTTTTACAACAACTGCTTTAAGAATGGCCTTCTCGCCATTAGTTTGTCTAAAGATTCAATAGAGGAATTATTTAGGCTAAGCGAGAAAGGTGAAAATATTCACGTAGACTTAATCAATCAAGTCATTCTAGACTCAAATGAATTAGAGATTGTTAAATTTGAGATAGAAGATTTTAGAAAAAATTCTGTTTTAGAAGGTCTCGACGAAATCGGTTTAAGTCTGAAGTACAGCAAAAGTATTTTGAGTTATGAAGAAAACATAAAAAAACTGACCCCTTGGATTCTTAAATGAGCACTAATAAAAAAAGAATACTCATTCTTCCAGGTGACGGTATAGGTCCTGAGGTTAGTTCTGTTGCTTATCAACTTTTACTACTACTAGATAAAAAATTTTCGTTGGGTCTGGAAATATCTAAGGGCCTACTCGGAGGGATAGCTTATGAAGAAACAGGAGATCCGCTCCCGAAAGAAACTCTAGATAAAGCTGAGGAAAGTGATGCGATTCTCTTGGGTGCGGTCGGAGGACCTAAATGGGACCACCTTCCGGCGGATAAAAGACCAGAGAAAGGACTCTTGGGGATAAGGTCTGAATTTGATTTCTTTGCAAATCTTAGGCCAGCAATTTTATCAAAAGAACTTGTCTCAGCGTCAACATTAAAAGAAGAAAAAGTAGCAGATTTGAATTTACTTATAGTTCGTGAACTCACCGGCGGTATTTATTTTGGAGAGCCAAGAGGAAAGGTTGAAGGTTCAGACGAAGCACTAAATACCATGAGATATAGTAAACATGAGGTAATCAGGATAGGAAAGGTAGCTTTTGAATCTGCAAGAAAAAGGAATGGAAAACTTTGCTCTGTAGATAAAGCCAATGTACTTGAAGTTAGCGCTTTTTGGAGGGAGGTAATCTCCGATCTTGCCAAAGAATACCCTGATGTGGAACTAAGTCATATGTTAGTTGATAACGCAGCTATGCAATTAGTCAGAGAGCCAAAACAATTTGATGTGATAGTAACGGGGAATCTATTTGGAGATATCCTTTCCGATATAGCAGCTATGCTAACGGGTTCAATAGGCATGCTTCCTTCAGCTTCTCTTAACGATACTAACAAAGGTCTTTATGAACCAGTTCATGGTTCAGCTCCTGACATATCAGGAAAAGACTTAGCCAATCCTTTAGCTTCTATTCTATCTGTTGCTATGATGATGCGTCATACCTTTGATGAAGAGGAAGTGGCTTCGACAATAGAACACTCAGTAGAGTCAGTTTTAGCATCTGGTAAAAGAACACAAGATATTGCTAAAGAGAAAGACACAACAATTGGTACCAAAGAAATGGGTCAAGAAGTTTTATCAAAAATAGAGCTCACGTAATGAAGAAAGCTACAAATATAGCCATAGTAGGAGCTACAGGACTTGTGGGTAAAACTTTTATTGAATTACTTGAATCGGATCACTTTTTAGATTCAAAAATTCACTTAGTGGCAAGCAAAAAATCTAAAGGCCAGATAATCTTCCTAAGGAATTCAAATCATGTTGTAAGTGCATTAGAAGATTTTGATTTTTCCAAGATGGACTTAGTATTTTTCTCAGCCGGGTCAGAAGTTGCTAAAGAATATGCACCTAAAGCAGTGAACAAAGGGTGCTTTGTAGTCGATAACTCTTCGTGTTTCAGAAAAGATAAAACTATTCCTTTAATAGTGCCCGAAGTTAATGGAGAAGCTTTAACAGATGATGCAGTCCCAGGCATAGTGGCTAATCCTAACTGCCAAACAATCCAAATGGTTGTTGCCTTGAAACCATTGCATGACTTATTTACTATCAATAGGATTGATGTAACTACTTTTCAAGCAGTATCGGGTTCTGGAAAATTAGCTCAAGATGAATTACAAACCCAAGTTAGACAACAATTAAAAGGTGAGAAACCTTCTTCACATATCTTCAACAAACAGATTGCTTTTAATGTGTTGCCTCATTGCGGTGAATTTGAGACAAATTCTTACACACAAGAAGAAATGAAGATGGTGTGGGAAACTCATAGAATTCTAGATGCAAACATTGAGGTGAGCGCGACGTGTGTGAGAGTTCCTGTAGTAAATGGACATTCAGAATCTGTACATATTGAAACCCACGAACCGATAACTATTGATATTGCTAAACAGTGCTTGAGCGAAGCCAAAGGAGTAGAACTATTGAATGAAGAAGGTCCAGAAAGTTATGCAACTGCTGTAGAAGTGGATGGAACAGACTCTGTGTATGTTGGCAGGCTACGAATGGATCTTTGGAATAAAAATAGGCTTAATCTTTGGGTAGTAGCAGACAACTTAAGGAAAGGTGCGGCATTAAATAGTATTCAGATTGCTGAGATACTTTTTACCTAGTTTCTATGAACATTGATCAACTCATCGAAAAAATAGAAATGAGTTTTGAAAGTCTATTAGGGCTCTCCATTCATGGTTTATTGGGAATAATTGTAGGTCTAATTATTTTCTCTCTATTACTTTTTTTGATTAAGTATGAAAGAAAAATTGACAGGAGCTTTAATTTTCAAGCAGATAATCTCAGTGAAGTCGGCAATCCTATTGAAGCAAATATAAATTTAGCTAGAAGCTTGATTGAGATGCAGGAAATTCAAAAAGCAAAAGATTGCTTAAATCAAGTTGAAGCAGAAAAAGATTTGACTGAAGAGCAAAGAAATAAAATTGAAATTCTCAAAGGTAGAATGAAAGAAAAAGAGGATGGCTAAACAGATCTTCCGCATAGTTCTTGGAATTGAGTATGAAGGAACAGCCTACAGAGGATTCCAGAAACAAAAGAACACAACAAAGACTATACAGGGTTGCTTAGACAAAGCCTTAAGCCAGATAGCTGACCAAAACATACTAACAGTCTGCAGTGGAAGAACAGATGCAGGTGTACATGCCTATTGTCAGATCATACATTTTGATACTGCTTCTATAAGAGAAATTAAATCTTGGATTGAGGGAGGTAATGCATTACTTCCAAAAGACATAAGAATTATCTGGGCAAAAGGAGTAAATAATGACTTTCATTCGAGGTTCTCAGCTATTTCAAGAACTTACAGGTATATTATTAGAAATTCATCCCTGCCTTCAGCTTTAGAAAGGAATAAAAATTTGTGGGTAAAAGAAAATTTAGATTTGTCAGCCATGAGAAGGGCCTCTTCTTATTTAATTGGCGAAAATGATTTTTCCTCTTTTAGATCTTCTTCTTGTCAATCGAAAACACCTTACAGAAATATACATTCGATAGAAGTTAAGAAAAAAGGAGACTTAATATCTATTGAGATAACGGCAAACGCCTTTTTGTTAAATATGGTTCGGATAATAATAGGAACTCTTTTAGAAGTGGGCACCAAAAAGATTGTCCCCAAAAAAGTTAAACACATTTTAGAAGCTAAGGACAGAAGACTCGCTGGCAAAACTTCTTCTCCCAAGGGTCTGTACTTTGTTGGAACTAAATATCTAAAGAAATACAAAGTTCCTTCCATTTTAAAACCTGTTGTCTAATAGTAACCTAAAAGATCAAATCTGATAGACTGCGCGACCTCAGGATAGATGATGAATTTGTTTATAAAGATTTGTGGTATTACTAATGCTAAAGACGCAGGTTTAGCTGTCTCTTTTGGAGCTAATGCATTAGGTTTTATGATGTATCGAAAGAGTTCCAGGTATATACCTAAACAGGAAGTAAAAGAGATACTAAAAGAGTTACCAGATGAAATTATTCCGGTTATGGTTTTTGTTGACCCCAGCACCGAATATGTAGACTCTTGCCTAAAAATTTCTTCTAAGATTATTCCTCAGTTTCACGGTAATGAAACCGCAGAATTCTGTTCATCTTTTAATAGAGATTTTATTAAAGCCATAAGGGTATTTAAAGAAGAAAATCTTATTGCTGGTTTTGAAAAATATTCCAATTCTTGGATGCTTTTGTTAGATAGTTACACAAAAGATAAGTTTGGTGGAACAGGGAAGGTATTTGACTGGAGTTATCTAAAAGGGAAGGACTTCAATAAGGCTTATTTAATAGCAGGAGGCCTGAATCCCAATAATGTTGAACAAGCATTATCAGAAACCTCTTGTTCAGGATTAGATGTAAGTTCAGGTGTAGAATCTTCTCTAGGAAGTAAAGATTCAGTCAAAATGAAAAGATTTATTGAAGTCGCTAGGAATTTTCATGCCTAAGAAGGACAAGAAAGTTCCTGATTCCCAAGGGCGTTTTGGGGCTTATGGCGGAGTGTATGTAGCTGAAACATTAGTCCCTGCATTAGAAGAGCTTGCTCGACAGTATGAATTAATTAAAGAAAACAAAGAATTTAAGTCTGAAGTACAGAATGATCTGGAAAAATTTGTTGGAAGACCCTCTCCTTTATATTTTGCCAAACGCTGGTCCAAGCAGTTAGGAGGAGCAAAGATATATCTCAAAAGAGAAGACTTAAATCATACAGGCGCCCATAAAATAAATAATACCGTTGGACAAATACTTCTTGCCAAGCACATGGGAAAGACAAGAATAATTGCCGAAACTGGAGCTGGCCAACATGGCGTGGCTACAGCAACTGTGGCTGCGAGGCACGGCATGAAATGCGTTGTCTATATGGGTGAGAAGGATATAAAAAGACAATCCTTAAACGTTTATAGAATAAAAATTTTGGGTGCTGAAGTTATTTCAGTCAACTCAGGATCAAAAACTCTCAAAGATGCCATGAATGAAGCTATGAGAGACTGGGTGACCAATGTAGATGATACTTATTATATTATTGGAAGTGTTGCGGGTCCTCACCCTTACCCCCAGATAGTTAGGGACTTCAATTCAGTAGTTGGGAAGGAAGTGTTGGTTCAAAGCAAGGAAGAAATAGGCAAGATGCCAGATCTTCTGGTAGCTTGCGTTGGTGGTGGTTCCAATGCAATGGGTCTCTTTTATCCCTTTTTAGAGATTTCTACTACAGATTTAGTGGGAGTAGAAGCTGGAGGTTTAGGCCTAGACACGGGTAAACATGCAGCTCCCTTAAATGCCGGTAGTGAAGGAATACTTCATGGAATGAGGACTTACCTAATGCAAGATGATAAAGGTCAAATACAAGATACCCATTCAATCTCTGCAGGTTTAGATTACCCTGGAGTTGGACCTGAACATGCCTGGTTAAAGGATATAGGCAGAGCTAATTACACCACAGCTAATGATCAAGAAGCGCTTGATGCTTTTAAAGAGTTAACACTAGTTGAAGGAATTATGCCCGCATTGGAAACAGCTCATGCTTTGGCGTATGTAAAGAAAAAAGCACCTTCCATGGATTCTGAACAAGTAATTGTTGTAAATATTTCTGGAAGGGGTGATAAAGATATAAACACAGTTGCCAATATCGAAGGCATTGAACTCTAATGGGTAGAATTCAAGAGACCTTTTTACATTTAGAAAAGCTCAAAAAGAAAGCTTTGGTTGGCTATATTGTTTCTGGAGATCCCGATGTTCCAAGTACTTTTAACGCAATGCAATTAATGGTGAAAGGAGGGGTTCATGTAATAGAACTTGGGATCGCTTTTTCAGATCCAATGGCAGAAGGGCCTTCCATCCAACAAGGGCATGAAAGAGCCTTAAAGAACAAAATTTCATTACAAGACACTCTCAGTCTTGTAAAAAGTTTCCGAGAAGAAGATGATAAAACTCCAATTGTTTTAATGGGCTACATGAATACTTTTGAAGCCTTAGGAAGTAAAGTTTTTTCTTCCAAAGCAAAAGAAAATGGTGTGGATGGAATTCTAATAGTTGATATGCCTATTGAGGAAAGCGCTGAGTTTACTGAACAAACCAAAAAACATGACATTGATGTTATTAGGCTTGTAGCTCCTACTACCAGCGAATCCAGAATTAAGAAAATTTGTAACCAAGCCTCTGGATATGTTTACTACATATCTCTTAAAGGAATAACTGGTGCAAATTCTATAAACGCAGATGAAGTAGAGAGTAAAGTATTAAAATTAAAAGAATTAACTGAATTACCTGTGGTCATTGGTTTTGGAATCAAAGACGGTTCAACTGCCTCTTCTGTAAAAGACCTAGCTGATGGAATAGTAGTAGGAAGTGCTTTAGTTGATATTATGGGAGGTAATAAAGAGGAGATAGAGAAGCATTTATCCATTAAAATTGATGACCTTTCTCAAGCACTAAATTAAACTTAAATATGGCCAATTGGTTTGACAAAATCATTCCTTCTTTTATAAAGAAAGACACCTCAAAAAAATCTTCAGTGCCTGAAGGCTTGTGGCAAACTTGTTCAGCTTGTAACACCATACTTTATGTACCCGATTTAGAGGCTAGTCTGTATGTTTGTCCCAAATGTGATCACATTTGGGACAAACATACAGACTAGCCTCTAAA
>Ga0208765_1001887_pt1 | contig 12165 bp, 8 predicted proteins | sample ETNtaG_2_FD_185783 | JGI IMG/M metagenome (GOLD analysis project Ga0208765, IMG submission 185783) | Marine microbial and viral communities from oxygen minimum zone, Eastern Pacific Ocean - ETNP201406SV203 (SPAdes) (version 2) | ecosystem: Environmental > Aquatic > Marine > Oceanic ... | reverse complement strand
GGTGCAGGGTTTTCAGCCGATTCTTCTTCTCGCATCTGTTAATCTTAATGACCGTCTTCGTTGACTTAACCACTTATGTTAAGCAGAACCTCGAAAATAACCCATACGATGTAAATATGAGTAAATCTCCAGAACCAGACTTACACGCGGATGAGTCTAACGATGACCCGAAACGATCAGGGTTGTCGCGTTGGTTCCCTTGGCTTGTTTTAGGCGCATTAGCGTCTTTTATAATCCTGCCCAATATTTTGCCCGGAAACGAAATAGAAGAAATCCCATATGACCGTTTTCTTACAAAAATTGCGGATGGAGATATTTCCAAAGTTGAAGTAGACAACAGAACGGGACAAATCAATTTCGAATCCGAAACTGGATTGGAACAAAAAACAACTGGACCAATAGAACTGTCTGATGAAGACAGGAGACTGTTAGCTGAAAGTAATGCGTCTATAAAATTTAGCACCCCTCAACCAGGGTTCTTTCAAACCTGGTTACCTCTGCTTCTCCCAGTAGGTTTGATAATACTTTTCTTCTGGTGGATCAACAAAAGAGCTCAAGGCCAAATGACTGGAATGATGTCTATAGGGCGCTCCAAAGCGAAGCTCTACTCAACTGAAAGACCAGGCACCACCTTTGACGACGTTGCCGGTTATGCAGGTGTAAAACAAGAAATCCGTGAAATAGTTGACTTTTTGACCGAATCAAAAAAATTCGCTGAAATAGGAGCAAAAGTTCCCAAAGGCGTTCTTCTAGTAGGTCCTCCAGGAACTGGTAAAACACTGATAGCTCGTGCAGTAGCAGGAGAGGCAGGTGTTCCATTTCTTTCGGTGACTGGCTCTGATTTTATGGAAATGTTTGTCGGTGTAGGAGCAAGTAGGGTACGTGACCTTTTTCAATCTGCAAGAAAATTAGGAAGTGCAATAATTTTTATTGATGAGGTCGACTCTGTTGGTCGTAAACGTGGTGCGGGGCTTGGAGGAGGTCACGACGAACGCGAACAGACACTGAATCAAATGCTTTCAGAAATGGATGGTTTTGAGGGCAGTGAAGGAATAGTAATGATGGCCGCAACAAACAGACCTGACATATTAGATCCGGCCTTACTCCGACCTGGACGATTTGATCGACAGATAGTTGTTCCTCTACCTGAGCTTGAAGATAGAAATGAGATTCTCAAAGTTCATGCGAAAGGAAAACAAATTTCTGATGATGTGGACTTAAATGTTGTTGCACGTGGAACACCCGGTATGAGCGGAGCAGACCTGGCTAATCTAATCAATGAGGCTGCACTCACTGCCGTTAGAGACGATTCAGACTCTGTCAGAGCTGAAGATTTTGAAGCAGCGAGAGACCGAATTTTGATGGGTCAAAAACGTGACTCACTGGCACTTACAAGCGATGAAAAAGAAGCAATTGCCTACCATGAAGCAGGTCACGCCCTATGCGCCGCCCTCTTGCCTAACACGGACCCTTTGCACAAAGTCACAATAATCCCTAGTGGTATGGCTCTTGGAGTGACTATGCAGTTACCTGAAGAAGAGAAACATATTTACAGGCAAAACTACATAGAAGACTCCCTGACTGTTCGTATGGGTGGAAGGGTCGCTGAGGAAATAGTTTTCGGAGTTGCTTCTACTGGCGCCAACAATGATCTCGTAGGGGCGACCGAACTTGCTAAAAAAATGGTACGCGAATGGGGAATGTCAGATGAAGTGGGACCAATGGCATGGGGAAACCAGAGTCAGGTGTTTCTAGGAGATGACTTAATGGCAGGTCGTGAATACAGCGATGAAACAGCTCGAATCATCGACCAAGAAGTCCAAAAAATACTTGTCAGACAAGAAGACGCTTGTCGCAGATTACTTGACGAAAACAGAAACGCTCTCGACTTAATTGCTAGAGCTCTACTTGAACATGAAACTATCAGTGGAAATGAAGTCACCAGACTTATTCAAGCCGCTAATGGAGATTCAAACACGGAGAGCATCGAGGATGCGGCCACAGTAGATTAACCAACGATGTCACGACTGATCGTCTTAATAATACTTTCCTCTGGAGCTTCCCTCGCTGCTGTTTTGTTAAGGAAATTAAACTATAGAAATTTTGTGACAAGCGGCTGGTCCGTCCCAGGGCACTTGAGTAGAGAAGATTTTGGATTCCTTAATGAGCCTTGGCTTGTAGTGATTTTTTCATCCGAATCTTGTGAAACATGTAAACCTGTAGTAGCTGAGGGCATGAAACTCACTTCATTAGGGATTGCAATTCAAGAAATAGCCGCAGAAACAAATAGAGAACTGCATGAAAAATATGACATAGATGCTGTTCCGATGCTTTTACTGGTTGACAAATTTGGAGTAGTAAGGTCCAGTCATCTCGGACCCATCAACTTCGGTGAAGTTAAAAAGTCAATTGAAACCGTTATTTTTGAAACCCAGCAGTCTGATTAAGATGCCGGAGTCTCTGAAGTTTTAGAAATCGCTACAGCACTTTCAAAATAAATTCCAGAAGAGTTACGGCCTACCACACCAACTAATACTGGCGAGGTCGAATCAATGTCTAAAGCTTCGATGGAGCTGTCCGCTATTGGGAATGAAACACTTTCTAAGCCATCAAGTTCAATTTGATCAGGCACTCCAAAAGGCAAGGAAGACTCTTGGTTGGAAAATTTAATAGAAGCTATAGTTTTCGAATTGGGATTGAAAACAGACAGATAACCACTTTCGAAAGAACTGCTTTCAAGTAGCACTTTCCAATTTCGCGCAGCCAGATCAACTCCATTTTGAGTCGTTAATCCAATATCTAATGACTCTTCATCCGAGCTTTTTCCTTTCCACGAAATGAAAGATGCTGCTATAGGTTGACCGTCAAAAGATTTAACCTCCACACCATAAGTGGCATTGTCACTCTCAAAGGTTTCCAGTTCCAAAACTTGACGTTGAAGAGCCCTTAATTCTAATTTTCTTGGTTGTATATTCTGCACTCCAGTACCAAAGAAACTGATCTCTACTTCCACGAATTCATTATTTGGATTGAGAATTGAAATCAGTTCAGTGCCTTCTGACCCCTGTTCATAGCCGGTAAGAAAAACTCTTCCGGCTGCCCTATTTGAGCCGTAAACCAAATCTAAACCTTTTCGAATCCCTTCTCCTGCCGTCTGCATTCGAGCTACAACCAACTGTCCCACCCTGACATCAACTGTTGCGGAAACTACCGATGAATCTGGTATTCGAGTAGTGATATCAAAAACGACTAAAGAACGACTTGGTATGACAACACCTTGGGAATCCAAAGTTTCACGACGACCAACGTCACCAACGAAATGCAGGTCTGCAACTGCAGGTGCCTGAAATGGGTTGTAAAAAAGTAAAGATGCTTCATTGCCTGGTCGTAAAGTTGAGGACCAAGGCAAATGCCAGAAATCAGAAGTGGTAGTTACACAAGGTTCTACATCTAGTCCGTTGCCGGTGATCTGCTGTTTAACAAGAACCTCTCCGCTGGGAACTTCAATGGTAACGGCAGCCCATTTTGCACCTGGAACAGACTGTTCAGGTTTGATATCAAAACTTTGCCCAGATTCTAGGAGTATTTCTCTTTCTATGTCATTACCCAAATCATCTGCAATGGTGACACGGCCAAAACTGTCTGTGTCGGAAAAACTTGTGAGAGTTATTGTTCTTTCACTGATTCCGTCCAGTTCTCCGGTAGGTCCTACACAAAACCAGAGATCACCTGATTCTCCGACCATTGAAACTTCTACTGGATAAACAGGTAGCGGAATGCCTTCAACCCCTTCATCTCTTTCAATCGAAAAAACAAATACAGAAACTAAAAGAACACTAATCAAAAGAAAAGTGGGTAAGCGGAATGCGTTCACAACTCACTCCTATCTTGTCGTAAACGAGACCAGTTGGTAACCAAAAGAACGATAATCAACAAGGCGATTTGTAAACGATGCCGAGCTTTCGATGCTGTTCCATCTAACTGAAGTAGAGAGGTTCTTTCAGAAGCAACTCTGACTGATCTTCTAGTCGGCAGTCCTGCTTCATCCCCTGCTCTCAATATAGGAGTTTCACTTCCATCACTATAAATTTTCCAACTTCCTACCGGCTCTAACATCCAACGATATGCACCGTCAGCGTTACTAAGGACCAAATAGTCATCCCAACTTATTCTTGCTACTTCTGCGGGTACAACTTTTCTATTACTGTCTCTTACAACTGCGTGAACAGCCTCATGAGCTGTATTTTCAAAAATTGTCACTGCACTATTTAGCCCTTCAGTGCGCGCTAGGTCTAGTTGCCTAGTAAGAGCTGCTTCATAGAAACTAGGCAGATGAAATCTTCTTTCCTCATATGGGACCGGAGCTATACCTTCCACAAGGATTAGATGTTTCACTCCCCATTTTCCTAAGATTTCACCTAGACGATTCGTGTCTCCCGCAATTGCCTTTGCTATTCCTTTTCGGATTTCTAAGGCTCCTTTGTTCTCACCAAGTTGATACGGCCATTGATCGGTAATATCTGGAAGTCCGTCAGTTATAGCCAGTCCAACATCTTCTGTGAATACTGATGCCGTAGCAGGCAATATTGACGGCTCGCCTATCCAAACAATCCGATTCTCTCCCCCTCTGCTAACTTCACCTTTAGTGGGACTTGCGTCTACCACAAAAGATAAAACTGAAGAAAGTTCTTTTCGCGGCATTCCCCATGAGCCATCCAGAGACCCTGAAAGAATAGGCATAGCACTCGCACCTAGTGCCAATACAGCTACACCAATTGAGATTTTACGTAAATAAATTTTCTTCGGTGTCGGATTTGTTAAATCACTACCTATACCCGCTGTTGCTATTGCAGATGCCCAAGCCAGTCCAACTGCTACAGGAACAAAAAGAGTTTCTTCTTCTGGTGTTCTCCCCAGCCACCATCCCTGATCGGCAAACCATACGGCGCAAAAACCAATAACAATAATCAACCAAGACCGCACACCGAGAAAAAAGTGCTTTCTTGTTCCAACCAGCAACGCAAATACTGCAACGATAAGAAGCGACCAGGTAAATGAACTGTTCGAAAAGTTTCCGGTGTCTAAATTAAAAATTCCTGAAGGTCCTAGTGAACCTTTTTTCCAAACTTCAAATCCGATTAGTGAGCTTGCTGGTCGTCCCGTTAGGAGATCAACTATTAGTGGGAAATGTAATAGTGATGCCACACATATAGATAAACAAAATGACTTTAATAACCTGCTAATTCCACTTGTTGTGCCTGATAGGAGGCTGCCGACAAATAGGCCTGCGAATATCGTTACAGCTGGTATTAAAAAGACTGGGTCGAACGCTATTCCTAAAGCTAGAAGCAATCCTGTAAGCAACCCATCCGTTAGTTGTGTTCGCTCTTTTATCCCCGGTCCAGGTTGGCCTCCAATTGAGCCATACGGTGAAACCCCTTGGGAGACAGCCATCCGTTTAGCCAGCCAAGGCAGTAAAGCGTATATGGCTAAGGGTGTTAGTCTCCCTTCCTTTAAAGCATCGTAAGGCAAAGGAATAGAGAGATAAACAAGGAAGGCAACAGCTCGTGACCTACCACCGCCAATTGGCCTTACCAATCTCCAGACACCAATTGCACCAATAGGAATAGCTGCAACAACCATCCAGGACCATAGGAGTTGGTCATCGCCTGGAAGTATTGCTAATAAAACTCCCAGTGCTGACAATCCATCCGGTCCCACTGTCTCTATGCCGGTAGCTGTTGAACGCCATCCGTACCACCATGATCTGAAAAGATCTAATGGGTCAGTCGGCAACAATTGGAATCTACCGATTACGGGCAAACCTTCCGAAAGCAGGTGTCGGGATCCGAAACCTAAAATTACTCCTGCTACTAAAAGAGCAATACCACCTGGTCCGAGAAGTGCTGCCCATAATTGATGAAACCTGATTCGAGTTAATGCTTCAGGACCTGTCCCTGAAGGAGCTTGTCCTATAACTGCACGCCTAAAAGAATGCTGTTGGGGCTCTAAGGAACCTCTGCTTCTGGTGCCGATGGCATGATTTTCTCTGGTTCTACCTCTGATGGAGTTTAGAGACTTTAAACGTTTCAGATTCCACCAGATTGAAGAAAGGTGACCCCAAGTAAGAGAAAACCTTCCGGTAACTAGACCGTATGCAACTCCAGTAATCATTATGGGAATAGATTCAAAAATGCTACGAATTAGAGAAGCGCCAAAATTGCCAACAAGCGCCATTCTTAATCTGTGTCTGGGCCTGAGAACATCAATATTTTTCTTTATTAATTGCGTCTGAGCTTTTACACGGGTAGCTACTGAATTAGAGGCTAAAACTATTTTTGCTCCTACTAAGTCGGACCGCAAACAGATCTCAACGTTGTTATCTGGTGAATTTATTTCTGTGTCATATCCCTCAATCGCTCTAAACAAATCAGCCCTTATCAACATTGCTGATTCTGGTGCAGCGGAAATCTCTTTCCCGTCATGCTGCCCCTGGTCATTCTCCCCTTTTTCCGTTCTTCCTACCGGCGAGTAATAATTGTCCAAAACTGACCCCATGTCTTCAAGCTGACTTGGGTTTTCTCCATCTAATACTTTTGGTCCTACTATTCCTGCATTGCTTTCGACTGCCAATTCGACCATCCGTCTCACGCAGGTCGCATCGAGAATAAGGTCATCTTTTAAAAATAAAAAAAAGCTTTCTCTAGATGCTGCTAGTTCGTCTCGCAGAACGACATTCGCTAATTGCGGATAGTTCGTCGTTTTTGCTGTCCTGATTATTTTCGAAGCTGGAATTATTCTTTTGATCAGATCATCAATATCTGAATTTGTTTTTCCGTTGCCCGTTAGTAGTAGCAAGAATTCTATTTTCTTATGGTCTTGAGCTGCTAGCCCATTAAGAACTTCCTCTAACCAGGGATTTCTTTCGTCAGCAACAAGGACGGCTTTCACTATTGGTTCTAATACACTGCTCTGGTTTTCTTTTTCGTTCTTTTCCACGTTTAACAAACCATAGTTCTGCCGGAGGGTTGTTACTTGCCTATGTGCCTCTAAGGTTCGATATTAAAGAAGAATGAAGGCAACTTGAACCTATGAAAGCACTAGTTACAGGATCAGCGGGTTTCGTGGGCCGACACTTAATTAAGCATTTAGAAGATAACGGCGATGAGGTGTCCGGAACAGATATTTCTTCCGGAGGCCCTGACTTACTTGACTTAAAAAGCTTTACTGAGCTTTTTAAACGAATTGATCCAGAAGTTGTATTCCATCTTGCCGGGCAAGCCGATGTCGCTGCCTCTTGGAAAGACCCATACAAAACCTTTAAAAGTAATGTGGAGGGAACTATCAATGTCTTGACCGCTGCAAGAGAATCAAATGTGCAAAAAATTATTACCATAACCAGCGCCGATGTTTACGGTTCCGTCACCTCCCAAGACCTTCCCATTACTGAAGAAACAGCTTTGAAACCTGTTTCTCCATATGCTGCTTCTAAAGCCGCTGCTGAGTTGTTTTCCTTGCAGGCACATGATGGGTACGGCCAGTACGTTATTAGAGCAAGAGCATTCAACCACATAGGCCCGGGGCAAAGTAAAAATTTTGTCAGTGCTGCTATAGCTTGTCGTGTCGCAGAAAATGAACTATCTGGTGAAGAAGTAGTAAAAATTGGGAACTTGGAAGCTAAACGTGACTTTACTGATGTCAGAGATGTAGTTGCTGCTTACAGACTGCTTTCGCTTTCTGGCGAAAATGGAGAGGTCTATAACGTGTGCTCTGGTTCCTCTGTCTCCGTGCAGGAAATTGCTGAAAGAATTATCGGGATGGCAAGACACGAAATGAAACTTGAAGTGGATGAGGAACTTTTCAGACCTGTGGAGATTTCCGAACTTTTCGGAGACTCCTCCAAACTGACTGAAACCACCCAATGGGCACCTGTGTACCCACTTGAAGACACTCTAAGAGACCTTCTTGAGTATTGGCGGGCGCAAGTTCTTATCGAACCGAAGGCAGAATAGATCTATGTCTAAACGTGCATTCATCACAGGGATTACAGGTCAGGATGGTTCTTATCTTGCTGAACTGTTATTGGACAAAGGTTATGAAGTGGCCGGAATGGTCCGGCGAAGTTCAACAGTTAACTTCGAACGTATTTCTCATTTGATGGACCAGATCGAATTCATTTCAGGTGACCTTTTAGATCAACTGTCGATAATTGAGGCTTTAAAGCTTTTTGAACCTTCAGAGGTTTACAACCTGGCCGCTCAGTCATTTGTTCAAACTTCTTTTTCTCAACCTGTTCTTACAGGTGAGACCACAGCGTTAGGTGTTACCAGAATGCTTGACGCTATAAGACTTACCGATCCTTCAATCCGCTTCTATCAGGCAAGCTCATCAGAGATGTTCGGCAAGGTTGCAGAAGTTCCACAAAAAGAATCAACTCCTTTCCACCCAAGAAGTCCCTACGGCGTCGCAAAAGTATATGGCCACTGGATAACAGTTAATTATCGTGAAAGTTACGACCTTCATGCCAGTTCAGGGATGTTATTCAACCATGAAAGCCCTCGCCGAGGCTTGGAGTTCGTTACCAGAAAAATAAGTCATACTGCTGCACAGATTGCTTTAGGTCAGGCTAATGAACTTCATCTTGGGAACCTAGATGCAAAACGTGATTGGGGTTTCGCAGGTGATTATGTTGAAGCAATGTGGAAAATGCTCCAACAGGACACTGCTGGCGACTATGTCGTTTGCACCGGTGAAACCCATTCAGTTAAAGAATTTTGTGACGTGGCTTTTTCGCATCTAAATCTTGATTGGGAAGATTATGTGAAAGTAGATGAAAAACTTATTAGGCCAGCCGAAGTTGACCTCCTAGTCGGCGATGCCAGCAAAGCTGACGAGATTCTCGGTTGGAAACCAAAAGTAGGTTTCGGGGATCTCGTGAAGATGATGGTCGATGCGGATATGGCTCTTCTGGAAGGTCGTTTAGAGGGTTTACATTGATATGCGTTCTAGCTGGTGGAGTTGGTGCCGCTCGGCTTCTCAATGGCCTTAAAGATGTCGTGCCAGCTGAAGAAATAACTGCAATAGTAAACACCGGCGATGACGCGATAATGCACGGACTTTACATTTGCCCTGATATAGACACCGTTACTTACACATTGGCAGGTGTAAACAATATTGAAACCGGCTGGGGGCTTAAAGGGGAAACTTGGCTGGCTATGGAATCACTTGAAAAACTTGGTGGGGAGACTTGGTTCAACCTTGGGGACAGAGATTTAGCAACTCATCTGTATAGAACTGGCAGACTGGCTGAAGGGGCGGGTTTGAAAGAAATAACTAGCGAAATCACTTCTGCTATGGGTATTTCTGTAAATCTTCTTCCCATGACTGAAGATCGGGTTGAAACAATGGTTACCTTGCTTGAAAGCGGCGATGAAATTTCATTTCAGGAATACTTTGTGAAGCACCGTCATGACATATCTATCTCATCAGTGCGTTTCAATGGTTCTGCAGAAGCGCAAGCCACCTCAGGGGTTGTCGATGCAATAAAGGAAGCGGAAATCGTAATAATCGCACCTTCAAATCCGCTTGTTTCTATTGCTCCTATCTTTTCTGTTCCTGAAATTTCTGATGCTGTGAAGGCACGGAAGGAAGATGTGGTTGCTGTCTCTCCTATAGTTGCGGGCGCTGCTCTTAAAGGTCCTGCTGATCGCCTTCTTAACGAACTCGGGTATGAAGCATCTGTTGAAGGGGTGGCAAAATATTACCAAGAGTGGATTAGTACTTTGGTAATCGATACAGCAGATTTTGACAGCGCTGAGAATATTGAATCGCTCGGAATCAACTGTGTAGTAACTGAAACAGTAATGGCTGATTCTCAAATAGCTGCTTCTCTCGGTTCAACTCTTTTAGGATTAAAAAGATGAATTCTTATGACAACGATGGCATCCATGTTATTCCTGTAAAAGGAATGCCTGAGGTCTCTCCTAATGATGATTTAGCTTCGATGATAGCTAGTTCAATTGATCTTGTGGATGGAGACGTTATAGTCGTGACTCAAAAAATCGTGAGCAAGGCTGAAAATCGTCTTGTTGAGATAGACCCTGAAATTGGACATAAGCCTATTGTCGAACAAGAGTCTGTAAGGGTTGTCCGTAGGCGAGGTGATCTGATCATTAGCGAAACTGAACATGGTTTCGTTTGTGCGAATGCAGGTATTGACCTGTCTAATGTGGAATCGGGACAAGCGGCTCTTTTGCCCAAATTCCCAGACAAATCTGCTAAAAGAATTCATGATTCTCTCCTTCATAAACACGGAGTGCGGGTCGCTGTGATAATCAGTGACACTTTTGGTCGCCCTTGGAGAAGAGGTGTAACAGATGTAGCCATAGGGTGTTTTGGTTTGTCACCTATCATTGACCTCCGCGGAACTCAGGATGCTTTGGGACGCGAATTGCAAGTTACCGAAGTTGCCTTAGTAGATGAGCTTGCTGCAGCGGCTGAACTGGTCATGGGGAAAGCAGAGGCAATCCCAGTAGCAGTTATTCGTGGAGTTAATCCCGAATGGCTTGGCGATAAAAGAGGGGTTGTAAGCGAGATTGTAAGAAGTCCCGAAGAGGATCTTTTCCGTTAGGAGTTTTCGTCTTTTTTCGACTCGAACCATTCCAAAGTGGAATGGATCCCGTCTCTAAGGTTTGTTGTAGGTTCCCAACCTAATATTTTTCCTGCTAACGAAGGATCTAGTGACGAGCGTTCTATCTCACCTGATCTCCCTGCCTCTTTTCCAGGGTCGATGTCAATTCCGACAGCAAGTGCCATTTCTTTATACAAATGCTGAATTGATGTTTCAGTTCCAGTTCCTATATTAAATAATTTTCCATCACCGTTTTCGATTGAGGCCACGAACGCAGAGGCAACATCTTCCACATAAATAAAATCTCGAGTCTGCATACCAGTTCCGTAAATAGTGCAAGGTTCTCTTTCGAGAAGTTTTCCTGCGAAAATCGCTACCACTCCAGCTTCGCCGTGCGGATCCTGTCTCGGGCCATAAACGTTCGACAATGCCAGTGTTGTTCCCTTTAAACCATGAAGTGAGCTGTATGTGTTGACATACAGTCCTCCGGCAAGTTTAGAGACTCCGTATGGTGATAAAGGGTTCCACGGAGTGTCTTCGTTTAACGGGAGTTGTTTCGCTTCGGGTTCACCATAAATAGTTCCGCCGGATGAGGCGAAAACTATCTTTCGGCTTTCTGCTTTGCGGCCGCCTTCTAAAACTCTTATTAGCCCCACAAGGTTTGTTTCTAAGTCTGTTAAAGGATCTTCAACAGAAGCTCGAACATCTACCTGTGCTGCTAGATGGAAAATTGTGGAAGGCTTGTAGTCAGCAATCAGTTTTGTCGTTTCTGAGTTGCGTATATCGCAATTTTCGATAACTAAATCTTCAACGGAAGTATTCTTTGCTTCTTCTAGGTTTTTCTCTGATCCAGTAGAAAAATTGTCGATGACTAATACTTGATCGCCACGCTTAACAAGTTGATCAACTAGCGCAGAACCAATAAACCCTGCCCCTCCAGTTACTAATACTCTCATCTAATCAGCCGTTTCAGGTAAGCGAATGGACCTGAGTTGAGTTCTTTTTTCAACAATTTCTTCATGGTTAACAATCGTTAGTTCTAGAACTTGGGAACTTTCTCCTATTTTTGCTCTTTCGCCAACTATAGACCCTTCTATGCGTGCGTCCTTTTCAACTTCTGCTCCTTCCATCAGAACAGAGTTTTTTATATATGCACCATCGGCGATTTTGGCCCCTCTTCCTATCATCGATGTTTCAACTACAGCATTTGAGCTTATTGAAGCCTGGTTGTGAATCCCGTTTCTCTTTTCACCTCTCACGCCATTTAGCAGGTCAAGGTTTGCTTGCAGGAAAGTTTCTGGTGTTCCTGCGTCAATCCAATAGGTTTCTGATGGAACTGCATAAAGTTTTTTGTCTTCAGCCATTTTTGGAAAAATTTCGGTTTCAACTGACACAGGTCTATCGCTTGCAATTCGATCCAATGTTGACGGTTCCATTATGTAGTACCCCGCATTTATCAGATTTGTTTCAAAATCAGGTCCTGGTGGTTTTTCTATAAAACCAGTTACCTGACCATGGTCATCTGTTGGAACGAT
>Ga0208765_1001886_pt1 | contig 12167 bp, 16 predicted proteins | sample ETNtaG_2_FD_185783 | JGI IMG/M metagenome (GOLD analysis project Ga0208765, IMG submission 185783) | Marine microbial and viral communities from oxygen minimum zone, Eastern Pacific Ocean - ETNP201406SV203 (SPAdes) (version 2) | ecosystem: Environmental > Aquatic > Marine > Oceanic ... | reverse complement strand
TGCCTCGAGCGCTCTCTTGATCGTCGAAGTCTAGCACGCGCGACTTCCCGGCCAGATCTTCCGACATCATTCCCGCGCCGGCTATCAGATTGTCGGATAGTGTGGTCTTGCCGTGATCGATATGCGCTGCGATGGCGAGGTTGCGTATCTGCTCTCTTTGGTGCATAACCTCAGTGGCACGCTTGATGTTGTCCTCCTTACGACCCATTACCTAACCTCTGAATGCTATAGCGACCTGACAACAGTTCATAAATCCGATTGCAAGACTGTGTCGAACCCCTCTCAGTAGCCTTGTTTGAGTAGTTGCGGAACTCATCGAGCAGATGCAGCGATTCTCTCAATTTCTTCTCTCTTTCCTACTGAGTACGAAGTCACATCACCTTCAGCTGCCTTAGACAGTTCTGCTACTATCCCCTCAGTCAGGGTACGGCGACTCTTGGCCGTTGCAGCGGCTGCGCCGGTCGCTAGGTTACGCAGTGCGATATCCAACCTGCGAGAGGGGGATGAATCGACTGCCTTTGGCTGACTGACTGCTCCCAACTTGATACGAGTAGTCTCCTCACAGGGTGCGGCTTCCACGATGGCATCGATAAATTTCTGCAGAGGGTTCTCACCTTTCCTAGAGGCTATTGTATCTAGAGCCTGTTCGTACGCTTTGGCACAATGTTGCTTCTTCCCAGAGAATTTGCCAGTTCGCATCAGATTGTTGATGAAACGCTCGATGACTGAAAGTTTGGACTTGCCGAACCATGCGTTGGCGTGCCTACCTCCTGAATGAGGAGTTCCTATCGTTGTGAGATTAATGTAAGGAGCCAAGCCGGGATCATCACAGGTGACTTCTGATGCGTCCCACTTACCGAACACCATAGTCCCGATGCCGGCGATGGGTGCCTCCTGCTCAACCTGTTCTTCCTCAGTCATTTGAATACCTCACCTGATTGGCTTTTCTTTGCGGCCGCGGACCATCTCGTCGAGGGAGACCCCGTTGACTTTGATTACTTTGAATCGAACCCCAGGCAGGTCCCCATACGAGCGTCCCATGCTCCCGCCGATTCCCTCAACGAGCACCTCATCATGCTCATCGATGAAGGAAATGGCCCCGTCACCGGGTGCGAATGCGGTCAGCTTGTTCCCAGTTCTAATCAGACTAATCTTGACTGCCTTGCGTATTCCAGAATTCGGCTGCTTGGCCTCGAAGCCGACTTTCTCGATTACGATACCCTTGGCTTGGGTACTTCCACGGAGTGGGTCGTGCTTGAGTGCACCGCCCCCTATGCGCTTGAACTGCCGGTCTCTGTACTTGCGTTCCTTCCAGCGATATTTCTTACGGTCAGTCTTCATCTTTGGTCCAGAGAACAATCCACGACCCAAGTATACACCTCAAAAGACGCCCCGCCGACCCACCGATGGTATAAGAGCGTGACGGACTCACCATAGGTGAGTACTCGCCGAGGGGGGTTCTGCGTTGCTAACATTGAAACAGATTAGGCCCGGCGACGAACCATGGCGTTCCGAGATCTGCTAGAAGGAGTGGGTCGTGACACTGCGCCTGTCAGCGTTGATTTAGAGATGCGAGACAGGACTTCTGCTACTGGAGGCGGGGGTGTCGTGTACAGCGATGTCATCGAAGCCCCAGGACACAGTGCTGCGCTAGATGTTCTGGTCAGGGACCGTCTCTGCGAGGTGTTCTCAGTCAGTCCTGGTGAACTTATCGACGTGCTAGCTTGGGGGATGACTAATCCCGAGCACCCCGTCTTGGTAGATCCTTCCGAGGCAGAGGTGTTTCAGTGCAGGCAGGAGCCTGTTGACCTATATGGAATACCGATACCCAGGCACTACCAAGAGGATGTAGGGAGGTATCAGTCCGCATCCGTCATCATAGCGGAGTACGGAGGCATACGGAACATGTCTTATCACCGTCAGTTGCTGCGAGACGAGACGCACTGCGTGGCCCGATTCGTTCCAAGGCATCTACGGACCATGTATGAGATGGCTAGGGCTAACGGGGACGAGGTTCCCATTGCAGTCGTCAATGGGGCCGATGCAACTGTCCTACTGGCTGCGGCTATGTCATTCAACGAGAGCCTTGATGAGCTCACAGTAGCTGCAGCCCTTCACAACAAACTACATGGTGAGCCATTACGTATGGTCGAGCTCCCGAACGGCATAGCCGTGCCAGCGGATTCTGAATATGCGATGGAAGCTAGGATTACTCTTGAGTTGGATGATGAGGGGCCCTATGTAGATATCACCGGCACGGTCGATGAGGTACGGCAGGAGCCGGTGATAGAATACGATTCTGTGTATCACCGGTCCGAACCCGTGTTCCACGCGCTGATATCGGCCGGAGTTGAGCATCGTACCCTGATGGGAATGCCTCGTGCTCCAACGATCAAGGCAGCGGTCTCAAATGTAGTCCACTGTACCGATGTCTACCTAACAGAAGGTGGCTGCGGATGGTTGTCCTCTGTCGTTCAAATTCAGCCTCAGAATGATAGAGATGGGATCAAGGCCATCCATGCTGCGCTCGACGGTCACCGCTCCATGAAGCAAGTCGTAGTAGTGGACGAAGACATCGACATAGCAGACCCGTCCAGAGTCGAATGGGCGCTGATGACCAGATGGCAACCCGATACAGATACCGTCATCCTCTCAGGTCAGAAGGGCTCGTCCCTAGACCCTAGTAGGAACGAAGATGGCACTACCAGCAAGATTGGGATGGACGCCACTCTTCCCGTAGGTGTGAACCGCGGGCCGTATGAATCGGTCCTGTGAGGGGAAGATGCCAGAATCCACCGATGACGTGTCGAGGAAACTACAACACCCCCGGCGTAGCTTGGGAAACAGGCACAGAAGCCAAGCAGTGAAGTTTCTCTCATTGGCTGATTCTGACTCTCATAATATCGAATGGGCAGAGCAGAGCGCTAGACAGGCCGTACTGCACGATTTCACTAATCCACAGAATTGGAGGACTCTGGTGCAAGTCAAACTCGCAACAGGAGATGACAGTGGGATAAGGGCGGTTCTGAACGAATTGTTCACCATTCTCGGCCGTGACCCAGAGGCACTGTCCCAACTGGATGGAGTCAGTATGATTGAATCTGGGTCAGCTATACTCGAAGCCAGCCTCAAAGCTGATTCACTCGACCCCGATGAATGGTGGGAATCGGTTTCGCAATCAGACGGCGCACTTGTGGAATTCATTGAGCGGGTAATCAACCTAGATCTCAGTGATCAGCGAGCTAACCTGTTATTTTCAAGGAGATTGGAGAGAATCAGGGATACGGGGATGGAGGAGCAGTATCTGAAGCTCTCCAGAGTCCTTCTGGCTCAGCGACCTAGTAATCACGAGGCTTGGGCAGAACTAGGCAGGATGCACGAGAGAAGGGGCGAATATGAACAGGCCTGGATGTGCTATGACCAAGCGCAAACGCACTTCCCGGATAAGGCAGTAAGAGATCGTTTCCGAGCGAGGATGGAAGCAAAGATGGATGGACGGGTTTCAGAGCCTTGGAAGGAGCCGGGGGTCGGCCAGAAAGTAGATTTTCTCAAGCGTATGCAGAAGTTAGCTACTCTAACCGATGAAGAGCCACGGGCTGGGGAGGAAGAAGATGATGCAGACACCAGTGACCCCCTAAAGGAGATACGCCGATTGCTTTCTGAAGAACGGACTTCTGAAGCCTTCTTCCTAGCCCGCAGAATGGCAGCAGAGGGAGTCTCTGGAGCCGTTGAACTGGTTGAATCGATTCGGGAGGAGATGCCATTTGAATGAGGCATTCGTATTGGTTTGGACCACGCCATCGTCAAATGAGGGTGAAGCGTGTTGGATAATGGTGCGTGACTCCCAGAGAGGCTGGGAGTTGCCGGGTGGCAAAATCGATGAGGGAGAGGCTATTGACGAAGCGGCTCTGAGGGAACTGTTTGAGGAGACTGGGTTACTGGGCACTGCGAGAGCTTACGATTCAGGCATTGTTGACGGCGGGCATGTGGTGTGGGTGGAAGTGGATCAGCCCCCAGGCCCTGAATCATGGCATTCTCAAGAAGCGAGGATTGAGGAAGTTGGATGGTGCATGCAAATACCTCATGACACTGGATGGGGGCCAGAAGAGATTGAGGTGCTGTTGAGTCATGATTGGAGCGCTTCAATTACTTTAGGATCTTGAATCTCCGCTATCCTCTCTGAGATAAGCTGCAGCCACAAATCCTCTCTTAGGACCTCTGCAGCATCCAGTATGAGTCCGATGTCCCTGCGTTCATCGCCTGAGACATCGTCCAACAGCATTGGGATTAGGGATTCAACTACCTCCCTGATATCTTCAGGGTTCGCTGGGACCCATGTTGTTCCCGGCCCACTCCGTGGTGCAGCCTCTGTTACTCGGGTGGCCATTCTAGGAGATTCGCTATCCACTTCCTCAAGAGCGATATCGAGCCACTCCAGAGAAGCAGATAGGGCCTCTGGAGACATCTCTGATTGTGTCAGGCACTCCCTCGCAGTCCACAAGTGCCTCATGGCGGGATCGAAATCATCCATACTGACTAGCATCCTAGCTGCCTCTAATCGAGATAGACCAAGGACCTGTATAGGGTGTCCACTAGATGATGAAATATCAGAGTGAGTAGCAAGAGACATCATCGTCTCGCCCCTGTTCCGATGCCAAGCAGCGAGGTTGAGTAGGCATATCCCATGGTTTGCCGAACCGGGGGCCATCGCATTCATCCTGTCTGCGCACCACCTCAGTTCTGCACCGACTAGAGAAGGCTCGTTGGCACCGTGCAATGCCCTCTCCATTCGTATCATTGCCTCAATGACAGGGTCCCTCTCGTCCTTGGATCTCGATCTCTCAAGTATGCTTGCAGATTGTATGATAGCCGCAGCAGCGTCACCTTTGAGAATAGTCTGCCGGTACACTTGGAAATCCTCTTGCAGACGGGAGCTCGCTGCATCTCCGGAGACCATCTCAGACCTCATTGGCCTTCGAACGACTTGGCCATCTCCTCGTACTGTGACACAATAGCGGACTCTCTCTCGGCCAATCTGCCTGCATGAATCTCGAAGGTTGATTTCGATTCCTCAAGCTCCTTCGTGAGAGCTTCCCTGTCGTCCACTTCGAGAAGTAGATTGCCAACTGCTCTGAACACCGGTCGGGATGAATCCTGGGTCTCCAGTGCCTCGAGTGTAAGGGAAATCTCGTTCACTTGGGCGGAGACCGCCTGTAACTGCGAGCGTGTCAATTGCAGTTCTTGGGCTATTGCCTGCAGATCCTGCGCTGTCACACTGTTATCCGTCATTCTCTCACCTCTGTGATATCAAGGGCCTGCTCGCAAGCAATTAACCCACGCATCAGAGTGTTCCATCTAGCCCTCAGGTCGACCATGCTATCGGCCGTTTCGTTTATCTCTATGGAGCCGTCGTTGTTGCTGAAATTCGCCTCGGTTACCAAAGAGGCCGCTAGAGCATCCGCATCAGAGTGAGTGAATTTGATTACGAGTCGTGAAGACTCATTCTTCCTCGGAGTCATCCAACTCACCCTCAGCAAGCTTTCGCTCGTAGTCCAGTGCCGCCTGCTGAGCGATTACCGTCATATCTGTCGCGGTCTCTCCCTCCAAAGAGCGGCGGATGATTCTGTTGTTGGAGTCAGTGGCCCTAGTGAACGGTTCCCACACACCCCCGGTGAAGGTGTGATTGCACTTACGGCACTCCCAGATGCCGGCGGCCTTGCGTCGCACCTTCTGATATTGACATACGGGACAGGTGTATTTACGAGATTTTTTCTTAAGAGCCGATCCGGCTCTCCTACGTACGCTAACACCATAGCGTGAGCCGAAACGAGCAGTTGCGCCAGACTTCTGCGTCCTCTTCGCCATCAATCTGCCTCCTCGGTCTCCAATACCAACTCACGTAGCTCCTTACATCTGCTCTGCGCGTGCTCCATGATTTCGGCGAATTCATTCTCCGTGAATATGCCCTTTAGTCCCTTTTGAAGAGAGTGGACATGTCCGTCATCACCCAGTGTGATGTGTATCCGTTCATCGCCGCCGAGTTCTTCCTTTCCATCAGCATCGTAAACGAAACGTCCGCCAACTTTGTGATAAGAGCACATTATGGGGGTCTTGGAAACCGGTAGAGGTCTGTCACTGTCACTCATTTCGAACCTCGCTTCAGGAAGCATTGCGGAATTCAATGCTGCAATCCCAGCCAAAGCAAAGGCGTCGAACAGGTTGCCGTCATCAGAAATTGCAAACAAATCCAGAATGACCTGCCAGGCCTTCTCACCGGGAATGATGCAGAGGTTATCGACGTCTATGCATCCTGACTCGCGTATCCCTCTGTCAACCACTCGTCCGAGTTCTATCGATTCTGGGCTAGGAGGCCCGGGTTCCCAGTTGCGTCCTGCTACTGGTCTAATCTCAGCACTGCACATCAAACCGCCCTGATTAGGACGATCTGGATATGGAGTCATGATTTGGAATTTTACACCGGCGTATACAATGGTGTCACCCATCCTAACCTTTGCAGACCCTTCGGCATTCCGCAGGATACCAATCTCGAGTTCAGTGTCCCTAGACTCCCATCGTGCACGACCATCGTGCCTCTGATCGTTCTCGGCCAATTCGGCCAGATGAGCTCGTAGCAGCTGTGGAACTAGCGGGATACCCATCACGCATCACCTCCTTTGAGCGCGTCGACCATTATCTGATGAACAACCATTGCTGCTTCCATGTTGTAATCCCATGCCTCTTGAAACTCTGCTGGCGACAGGTCGCCATCCATCTGGAGGAATACTAGCTCCCCCGAGTTAGGAAGGATTCCCATAGGCAAGTCAGCATCCCCGTAATTGTCCTCTTCCTTGTTCAAGTCACACACGACAACATCGTTAATTTTGCCCGAAGCGACAGAGACCACCATGTCAGTCATGGGAATTCCTGCATGAGCGAGTGCCACTGATGCAGCAGTAAGTCCAACGCATCTGGTGCCTGCCTCAGCGGTAAGGATCTCTATCTCTACGCGTATCTTTGAACGGGGGTACATCTCAAGCAGGACAACGCTCTCAAGAGCGTCGGCCGTAACCTTACCAATCTCTCGGCTACGGCGGTTGAAACCGGGCCTCATACGATCAGGGGTAGAGAATGGAGCCATGTTGTAGCGCACATCCAGCACAGCCCTGTCCTGACGCTGAATTTTCCTCGGGTGAGCCTCCATCGGACCATAAACTGCAGCCACTGCGTGATTGGTACCCCATATCACACGGGCGGAGCCGTCAGCTACAGGGATAACGCCAGTTTCAATCGAAACAGGTCTCAAGTCACCGGGGCCACGGCCATCCACTCGAAGGCCGTTCTCGTCTATCATCTGTATGTCGCCATAACCTCCCATCAGGCATCAACTCCTGTCGATTTGGCGTCGTCTGACATGGCATTAATCTGATTACGGGCAGCGACGATGCCGTCGAACTCCCCGTCTATCCAAACTCTGCCGTTGTCAGCGACTATGATTCTGCAATCAGTATCCTCTTTGAGTTGGCGCAGTGCCTTTCCTCCCTTGCCTATGAGTCGTCCGAGCAGATGCGGATCGACCTGCTCGATGTTACCAGAGCGGATTTTTCGCAGACCCATACCCTTCATGGTGACTACGCTGGAATGAGTTTCCTCGACCTCTTGTACCCTGCACAGTACTGCCTCGCCAATATCCATGAGGCTTCTAGTCCCTCCAAATGCGGCTTTACCGGGCCCGAGGCTCATCGGTAATATCGCGTTGAATGGAGCTCCAATGTCGATGAACCAGATGTTGTTGGTGCATCCCTCTACATATCCAATTACCAGATCACTCGGTCTTGGTATGTAGGCGGTTCGAAGTGGCTCTATGGCAATCTCTGTACCGTTCTCGTTCACTCTTCCATGCTTTGTCGCACGTAGCCGCCCGTCCAATTCTAGGACACCGTGGCCGGCTTCGTGGCCTTCTGATTCTCCGAGATCCTCGCCCGGAGCGACGAGCAGGGAGGCCCGTCCTATGTTTCGCGGTCCGTCCGCGTCATTGCTAACACTCATGTTATCTGGCCGCGCGACCCGCCCATCCTTCATAACCGTTGATGCGAGCACCTAAGGTGCTGTATCAGTCAAGTTCCCTGACTTCCACCTCAGAAGAGCGATTCGCGACCCTACTGATGATTTCGTTCTTCATGCCCCCAGGTACCTCCACAACGCAGGCCCACGACCCGTCTGACAGCCACTGCTCCTTCTGCATGGAATCGCGAAGCAGGTTACTGATTCCGCCGTAATCCTTACCTGGTACTTTGAAAGCCAGTTTGATGGTGATGAACTGAAGTGGGATTATCGGTTTCAGAATATCAACTGCGTCTTGCACCTGACGCTCCACAGAAAGGAACGGATCGGGTTTGAATCGTGCTTCCTGTAGGGCGTTCTCGATTCTGGTCAGAGGATGTGGAAGCTTGGTCTTGGGATCTGTCGCAGTCATCGCTATCTCGCTGACTATCTGCTTCATCCTCTCATCCACCATATGCCTCCTCTGAGCTGTCGTAAGTTGAATTGATCCATCCCTGAGAATCCTATCCACGCACGTGGCCAAATCGGTACTTCCGAACACCCTCTCAAGCGCTTCAGATGTAGGCCTGTCACCAGCCTTGGCATCAGACCACACTTCATCTATCGCTAGTAGATCCGACAGATTGACGGAATCTGAATCCTCCTTCCAACTCTCTACTAAATCAGGATCGACCAGAATCTCATATCTCGAACCACCCTTCTCGAGGCGGGCCAGTACGGCGTCGTCTAGGCTGACCATGTTATGGCAAAGGGGGGTCGCCCTTAGAGGGATGGCCTCAAGAAATCTTCTCGAGGTGCTTCAGGGTGATTTCGTGTTCCAGCTTATGGTAGCCTTCGGAGTTGACGACCGCAATCTCAACTGTGTCGGAATTGAGGTCGTCCTCCAATGACTCCCTCAGTGCTTCCAGGCCCAACTTGATGGCTGCGTTCTGAGTCATGTTCGCCTTCCAGCTCGTCTCGAAGTGATCTATGACTGTGGATCGGCCCCTGCCAATTGCTCCTGCTTGATACGACTGGTAAGCACCAGAGGGGTCGGTCTCGAACAAGTGAATGCCCTCATCGTCGATTCCGGCTATCAGTAGAGCGGTTCCGAACGGGCGGGCACCGCCGTACTGGGTGAACGACTGCTTGTGATCGCACATCTTCTTGACTAGAGATGTGACAGCTATTGAGTCCCCGTATGTCATTCGGTTGACTTGGCACTGTACGCGGGCACGATCGACGAGTTGCCTAGCGTCGGCAACCAACCCAGACGTGGTTATTCCGATGTGGTCGTCAATCTGGTACATCTTCTCAATCGAATCAGCTATCACCAGCTTGCTGGAAATCCTCTTGTCGACTATCAGTATGACGCCGTCGCGGTACTTCAGTCCCACCGTGGTGGTGCCCCGCTTGACTGATTCACGGGCGTATTCTACCTGATACAGCCTACCGTCAGGCGAGAAGGTTGAGACTCCTGAATCATATCCGCGTCCGCTGGGCTGCATGGTCAACGAGATGAAGCCAAGACGGAGTCTTATGAATCTTGGTCGGATAGAGTCTTGCGCATCGCGGCATTCTTGGTGATGAGGCACCACGCAGGGCCATGCGAGTTGCTGTTCTGGCCTCTGCTGGGAAGGACTCGGCATATGCTGCATGGTGGGCCACGATGAGGGGGTGGGAAGTGGAGTGTCTCGTTACCGTCAACGTTACTGGAGATGATTCGATGATGTTCCAACTGAATGGGACGGCTGTAGCGGCCCTCCAAGCTGCTTCGATGAGGGTGCCGTGGCTTCCCGTATTGAGTGGTGGAGAAGAGGAGTCTGAAATCTTAGAACTGGAAGCAGTGCTCCGAGGGAATAGCGATAATCAGGCCGCCTTCGTCGAATCGTGGCCCGATAACTGGGGATTGCCTGAGCACCTCAATATTATGTTAGGAGCTCCTGACATAGACGCGCTTGTGGTGGGTGCTCTTCGCTCCGACTACCAGAAGACGAGGGTGGACAGGATGTGTGAGCGCCTCGGCATAATCTCCTACAGTCCACTCTGGCACCATGGATCGAGAGAGCACATGCGCTCTCTCGTCGAACATGGCTTCGATGTCCGAATAGCCTCTGTGTCATCCGAGGGGCTGGGCGAGATGTGGCTCGGAAGGAAGGTGGATGGCGAATCGCTGTCCGAATTGACAGAACTGGCAGAGACGCACCGATTCAACTTGGATGGCGAAGGGGGCGAGTTTGAGACTGTCGTGCTAGCGGCACCGCATATGCGTGAACCGATAGAATGCAGTGCTGAAAGCCTGTGGGATGGTACAAGAGGGGTTTGGAGAGTGCTATCTGCCGGTTTAACCCCCATGCGCTAGCCTCAAACAGGGGACTAGGGTCGGCTGGTCACGGGGAAGGCCGTGTCAGTATCGCCGCTCGACTATAGATACGGTCGTGACGAGGCCAAGCACATCTGGTCCAGAGAAGGTCGCCACGCCCGTCAATTGGAGGTCGAGAGAGCTCTGGTGTGGGCTCACTGCCAGCTAGGCAAGGTGAGCGTTGAGGACTATGACATGATTGCGGACATCGCCGACCCCGGAATAGTCACCGCAGACCGAGTAGACGAGATAGAGGCAGAGACCAAGCACGATATCATGGCGCTCACCAAAGCGATGGCTGAGGCCGCTGGGGAAGCTGGCTGGTGCATCCACCTAGGGGCCACGAGCAACGATATCGTAGATTCCGCTGTTGCACTGCAGATTAAAGACAGCATCGCGATGCAAGTTGATGCTCTCAAGCAACTGATTGAGACCATGTGCGCTATCGCTGAACGAGAGCGAGGTACGGTGATGCTGGGGCGAACCCATGGGCAAGCTGCGGTACCAATCACATTCGGCCTGAAAGTGGCAGTGTGGGTCGATGAGTTCGCCAGACACTTAGAGAGGCTCGGCGAACTAGCTTCCCGTGCCACCACGGGCAAATTCATGGGAGCGGTCGGGACCGGTGCAGCTCAGGGTGAGCAAGCGTTTGAATTGCAGAGCCTCATCATGGGAGAGTTGGGACTCGGAACTCCCGTAGCAACAACCCAAGTCGTCGGTCGCGACCGTTACATAGAGTGGGTGGGATGGATGGCCAATGTAGCGACCAGCGTTGAGAAGGTCCTGCAAGAAGTAAGGAACCTGCAGAGAAGCGAGATTGCCGAGGTCGCTGAGGCCTTTGATGCGGACAAGCAGGTAGGCTCCTCTACAATGGCGCACAAGCGCAATCCGATTACTGCTGAAAATGCATGTGGACTGGCCAGGATAGTGCGCTCGATGATTGTGCCTTCGTACGAGAACGCATTGCTGTGGCATGAGAGGGATCTAGCGAACTCCTCGGCTGAGAGATTCACCCTGTCCCATGCAATGATTCTCCTAGATGATATCTTGGCCAAGACAGATCGGGTACTATCCAATCTGGTAATCGATGCTGATAGGATGCGCACCAACATAGATGCCCAGAAGGGGTTGGTCATGGCCGAGAAAGTAATGCTGGAGCTTGTTGACAGGGGCATTGCCAGAGATGATGCTCATGAGATGATGAGGAGGGCTTCAATGGAAGCGCTCTCCAGTAACGAGGGATTGGAGGCTGTATGCGCTCGTGACAGCGGTATATCAGATGTCTTCGACTCTGTCGAACTGAGTAATCTATTCCAACCAGAGGGGCACTTGGGGCACAGCGGGCGGATTGTTGACGAAGCGGTTGCCAGAGCGCGGGCGCTATTGAGTTAGAGTGCCATCAACAGCAGTAGAACCAGTCCTGTCAGGGAAGCGAAGACGCCGAGCAGCATAATCATTGCATGAGGGCCGTACTGGTTGGCGTCATTCAAAGCGACATCGAGGAACCCATCTTCCGATATGGCCTCCATCATCCCTACCTCAGACTCCTCAAAGTCAGGAGGTGGGCGTCGTGGTATCCTCTCATGTTGCTCTGCCATAACGGGGCGACCGTATGGCATTGTATAGCATTCGCGATTGAATCAACAGCAAGGAGGGGGATGTGAAGGGGGCTCACTCGTCCACGTCAGCACCATAGCGGTCAAGGAGTCTATCGAACTCTTCCAGCGCCTCCTTGTCGGCTGACTTCAGTGCATTTGGATCCCTT
>Ga0208765_1001884_pt1 | contig 12172 bp, 7 predicted proteins | sample ETNtaG_2_FD_185783 | JGI IMG/M metagenome (GOLD analysis project Ga0208765, IMG submission 185783) | Marine microbial and viral communities from oxygen minimum zone, Eastern Pacific Ocean - ETNP201406SV203 (SPAdes) (version 2) | ecosystem: Environmental > Aquatic > Marine > Oceanic ... | reverse complement strand
AGGTGTTTGTTCAGATTTTCTTTTATTTTTCTTAAAGATTTAAAAGACAGCTCGGTTTCTTTTGGTTTTTTGTTGATTGGGCCTAACGTCATCAAACCCACTACGTTGATATTTTTAAGCTCAATTGTTTCTAACATTGCCTGGTCATCTTCTGGTTTAAAACCAAATTTGTTTTGTTCTTGGCTTGTGTTTACTTCCAGCATTGTTTGTATTTTTATTTTTTTTGCTTCTGACTTGGTTGATATTTTTTTGGCTAAAGACAGGGTGTCGATTGAGTCTATGGTGTCAAAAAACGATAGTGCTTTGTTAATTTTATTGCTTTGGAGATGCCCTATCATTCGTTTTGTACATGTGTTGCGCTCTATGTGTGAGTTTTTAAATTTGGCTATAGCTTCCTGTACTCGGTTTTCGCCTACATGAAGGATTCCGCCATTAATGCACTTTTCTATGGTTTTTATATTTTGTGTTTTTGTGGCGGCAATTAGCGTGACTGTATTATTTATTTTAGCACTGTCCAGTGTTTTTTGGATATTTTCTCTAGCTGTTTGAATTTGATCAAAGAGCGTCACGCTTGCTCTGGTTGATCTTCTGTTTCTTCAGGCTTTTCGGTTTTGTTTTCTTCTTCAGGGGTTGGCGTTTCTTCTGGGTTTTCATCGTTTATTACTCTTGATATGGATGAAATCTTTGCACCATCATCAAGCTTTACCAGTTTGACGCCCTGGGTTACGCGACCAATGGTTCTTATGTGTGAAACCGGTTGTCTCATTAATACGCCTTTGTCTGTTATAACAATTAAATCGTCGGCGTCGACAACTTCCATTATAGAAACCATCTTACCTGTTTTTTCTGTTACTCGCATTGTCATCACACCTTTGCCGCCCCTTGTTTGTGTTCTGTATTGTATTACATCGGTTCTTTTACCAAGCCCTTTTTCTGTTGCGACTAAAATTGTTCCTTCTCTTTTTACAACAAGCATTGCTATAACATAATCCTCTTTGGAGCTTAGAGTAATTCCTTTAACGCCCATGGTTTTTCTTCCTGTTGATCTAATGTTTTTTTCCGAGAATCGTATTGATTTTCCTTCTCTTGTTCCTAATAAAATGTCGTTTTCACCGTTTGTTATTCTTGCCTCTATTAGGGTGTCGCCATCACGGATTTCTATTGCATATATTCCCCCTTTGCGCGGCTTGCTATATGCAGACAATACGGTTTTCTTTACAAGGCCGTTTCTTGTTGCCATTGCTATATAATGAGTGTCGTTAAACTCTTTAACGCTAACAAACGCTTCAACCTTTTCACCTGGCTCACATCCGATTAAATTAACAATTGCCCTTCCTTTTGTCGCTCTTCCACCTTGGGGTATATCATACACTTTTAACCAATAACATTTACCGAGGTTTGTAAAAAACAACATGTAGTTGTGCGTGTTGGCAATAAACAGGTGTTCAACAAAATCTTCTTCGTTGCTTGTTGCCCCTTGAACGCCGCGCCCACCTCTTCTTTGTGTTCTGTATGTGTTTAAAGCTGTCCTTTTTATATAACCGCTGTGTGTTATTGTTAACACCACCTCTTCTTCGGCTATCATATCTTCCATGGAAAAATTTGCGTCCACGGGAATAATCTCTGTTCTTCTTTCATCGCCAAACTCTTCTTTAACGGCAAGTATTTCCTTTTTTATTATATCCATCCTTTGGCTTTTGCTGTCTAAAATTCCCTTTAAGTAAGCAATTAGCTGGATAACCTCTTTGTATTCCGCAACAATTTTATCAACCTCTAGCCCTGTTAGTTTTTGAAGTCTCATGTCTAAAATTGCCTGAGACTGTATTTCAGACAGATTAAACGCGTTCATCAACCCTTCTTTTGCTTGCGCAGGGTCTTTGCTTCCTTTAATAATTGATATAGCCTCATCAATATTGTCTAGGGCTATTTTTAAACCCTCTAAAATATGCGCTCTTGCTTCTGCGGCTTTTAAATCAAACTCTGTTCTTCTTACAACTACATGGTGTCTAAAATTGACGAAATGTTCTAAAATTGTTTTTAATGGCATTATTTTTGGAACGCCGTCAACGAGCGCCAACAAAATTATTCCAAAAGTATCTTGAAGTTGGGTGTGTTGATACAGTTGGTTTAAAATTACTTCAGGAACCGCATCTCTTTTGGTTTCTATAACAACCCGGATTCCATCTTTATCAGACTCGTCTCGAAGATCTGTTATTCCAACAACTTTTTTATCTCGCACAAGGTCTGCTATTTTTTCTACAACGTTTGCCTTGTTTGTTTGGTAGGGGACCTCTGTTATCACAATGCTGTCTTTACCGTTTTTGGCTGTTTCTATGTGTGCGCGTGCACGCATTTTTATTTTACCGCGACCTGTTTCGTATGCTGATTTTAAACCATCGATCCCTAATATCATTCCAGCTGTTGGAAAGTCAGGTCCTTTAATATGTTCCGTCAGCTCTTCTGTTGTAATGTTTTTATTATTAATAAGAGCAACAACACCATCAATTATTTCACAAAGGTTGTGGGGGGGTATTTTCGTTGCCATTCCAACCGCAATCCCCTCTGAACCATTAACCAAAAGAGTGGGAACTGTGGTTGGCAGCACCGTTGGTTCGTTTAGGGTTTCATCAAAATTTGGGCTCCACTCCACAGTGTCTTTTTCAAGATCTTTCAACAGCTCTGAGGACAGTTTTGTCATTCGAGACTCTGTATATCTCATTGCAGCCGCGTTGTCACCATCAATAGAACCAAAATTTCCTTGTCCATCAACAAGCTCATAACGCATAGAAAAATCTTGTGCCATCCTTACTAAAGCATCATAAATAGAGGAGTCTCCGTGTGGATGGTATTTTCCCATAACCTCACCAACAATCCTAGCGCATTTTTTATAGGGCCTATTCCAAGAGGACCCCAGCTCGCTCATACCGTATAAAATTCTTCTATGAACGGGTTTTAAACCATCTCGTACGTCCGGTAAGGCGCGAGACACAATGACAGACATTGAATAGTTTAAATAGCTCTCGTTCATTTCGTCTACTATGTCTCTGTTCAGCGTGTGGTCTCTGTTTATATCGCTCATTGTCGTCCTTTTTTTGTGTTAGACATCAAGATTAACAACTTCTTTTGCTCGTTTTTCTATAAAAGACCTTCTCGCTTCCACATCGCTACCCATTAGGTTTTGGAATGTTTTCACAGCCTCTTCGGCGCTTTCTACGGTAACCTTAAGCAGGGTTCTTCTGTCTGGATCCATCGTCGTGTCCCAAAGCTGGTCGGCGTTCATTTCACCCAACCCCTTATATCTTTGTATTAAAACCTTAGTGTTTTTGTTGTCTTTTTGCATTCTTTCAATTATTAAATCTCTTTCGTTGTCATCATAAACATATGCTTCTTTTTTTCCCTGTGAAACCCTATACAAGGGAGGTAGCGCAATATATAAATGCCCTCCATCTATAACCTCTTTCATCTTTCTATAAAAAAAAGTTAAAAGCAGGGTTCTAATGTGGGATCCATCAACATCTGCATCTGTCATAATAATTATTTTGTGGTAACGAATTTTTTCTACGTCGAAATCGCCGGGTGATTTTTCACCCTCTTCATCTTCTGAGCCGCCAAAACCAGCCCCAATAGCTGTAATCATTGATTGTATTTCGTTGTTAGATAATAGCTTGTCTATTCTTGCTTTTTCTGCATTAATAACCTTTCCTCTTAGAGGAAGTATCGCTTGGGTTTTTCTATCTCTTCCTTGTTTTGCTGAGCCTCCAGCAGAGTCTCCCTCCACAAGGTATAACTCACACCACTCTGGGTCTCTATTAGAACAATCTGACAGTTTTCCTGGTAGCGAGGACCCGCCTAGAGCGCTCTTTCTGCGAATAAGTTCTCTTGCTTTTCTTGCTGCAGACCGGCTCCTTGCGGCAAGCAGCGCTTTTTCAATTATTCTTCTTCCAACCGAGGGGTTTTGTTCAAGAAATTCTAATATGCCCTCATAAACAACCCTGTCAACTATGCCCTTTACCTCACCGTTTCCCAGTTTTGTTTTTGTTTGTCCTTCAAACTGGGGCTCTGCGACCTTAATACTAATTATAGCTGTCAATCCTTCGCGAAAATCTTCACCCGACAAGGTAAGTTTTTCATTTTTCTTTGCTTTAATTAGGTTGTTTTTTATAGCATAATTATTCATAGATCGCGTTAAGGCAGACCGAAAACCTGAAAGATGTGTTCCTCCTTCAATTGTGTTTATATTGTTTACAAAAGTTAAAATGTTGTCGTTGTATGTGCTGCTATATCTTAACGCAACCTCTACAGGCACTTCGGCTTTTTCTTTATCAACCGTTATAATTTTATTATGTAGGGGGTTGTTATTTGCATCTAAGTGTTTAACAAAATCGCTTAAACCGCCCTTGTATTTAAAAGACTCTTCTTCTGTTTCTTCCTGTCTTTCGTCTCTAAGAACAATTTCAATTTCTTTGTTTAAATATGCTAATTCTCTTAATCTTTCGGCTATTATATCGTATTCAAAAACTGTTTCTTGAAAAATGCTACGGTCTGGTAAAAAACAAACTTTTGTTCCTGTTTTTTTTGTATCCCCGGTTGTTTTTAGCTTGTTTTGTGTAATACCAATTTTATAATCTTGTCTGTGTTTTTTGCCGTCTCGCCTTACCTCAACCCACAACCACTCAGAAAGGGCATTTACCACAGAAACCCCAACACCATGAAGGCCGCCTGAAACCTTATAGCTATCTTTGTCAAATTTTCCTCCGGCGTGTAACACTGTCATTACAACCTCAACAGCTGGCTTCTTTTCTTCTTTGTGAAGGCCAACGGGTATTCCTCTTCCGTTATCCTCTACGGTTACAGAGCCCTCTGGATTGAAAGAAACAATGATTTTTGAACAATGACCCGCAAGAGCTTCATCAATAGAGTTATCAACAACCTCATAAACAAGATGGTGAAGCCCTCTTTTTCCAACATCTCCGATATACATGGCCGGTCTTTTTCGAACAGCCTCCAACCCTTCTAAAACTTTTATGCTTTCGGCGCTATATGCTTTTTGTTCCGACACTTTAAACAAACCTTAAATCTGTTATCACTTTGTTTCCAATTTTATTATTCACTTTCAATAATATTTCCTTTTTTTTTAATTGTAATTCTTGGGACCAAGAAGATGAGTTTGCTCTAATAAACAACACCCCGTGTTCAACAGATACGACCTCTGTGTTTTCTGCTATTTTTTTTCCTACGACATCACCCCAAACTTCAACCGCCTTCTGTTGCTTAACGCCTCTAGACAGGCCACTGTTTTTTAAAAAGCCATTTATAATGGTGTTAATGGGTTTCAAGTTTTAAAACTTCTTGCTCTTTATATTTTTTCTATTCGTTTAACCTTATTGGCATTAACAACATAGAAACCGTTTCGTCTTCTGTGTTGTTTTCAGGATAGAACAAAGAGGCGCTTATGGGGGTGTTTAATTTTAAAGTTATTTTATTTGAATTAAGGTGGGAAAGCACATCTTTCAAATATGATGCGTTAAAACCTATTTCTATAGTATCGCCTTCATACGATACCGCTAGCTCTTCTTGTGCTTTTGATGCTTTTTCAGGGTCCTCTGTTGCAATAAACAATTTTGAAGTTTCTGTTTTTATTGCAACCTGTTGTGTGGTTTTGTTAGAAAAAATTGAAACTCTTTTAACTGCGGCGAGTAGGTCTTTTCGATCCACATGAAGTTCTTTATCGTTATCTTTTGGTATAACGCTTTCGTAGTCTGGAAATTTCTCATCGATAATTCTTGTATAAACTGTGTCCATACCAATTTTTGCTGTAAAAACACTATCATTAATTAACAGCGCAATGTCTTCTTTACTTGAAACATAAGAACCAACTGTGTTTAAAAACTTTTTTGGTATAATAACCTCGCCTGTAAAAGAAGACTTCGTTTTGTTTTTACATAAATATTGAGCCAGTCTGTGTCCGTCTGTTGAAACGGCGGTTATTAAATCGGAATCTACTTTAAAATAAACCCCTGTTAGTGCTGGTTTCAAATCGTCTTTACTTACAGCAAAACTAACTGTTGATATAATTTTGTTTAATAACAACGAGTCTATCCCAGTTTCAACATCATTGTTTGTATCTGGTGCTGCTGGATATTCTTCTGGGTCTTTCCCCATTAAATCATATGTGCCAAAATCTGTGTTTATTTTAATGTTTTTATCATTAGCCTCCATTTCAACTCGTGTGTCATCTGGCAATTCCCCAGCAATATCAAGCAGCGGTTGGAGAGGAATTGCAGCAGAACCCTGTTTTTCGATACTGCTTTCAAGGGTTGTCGTTATTGTTATTTCTAAATCAGTAGATCTTAGTAAAACACCGGACTCAGAAACATCAATAAGTACACAGCTTAATATTGGTAAGGTTGATCTGTTAGGGACTGCTTTTGATAGTTTTTGTAATGCCGATTGTAATTCATTTTTTGAGGTTGAATATTTCATAAAATTAATTGTATGTGGATTGAATTAATTTGTTTAATTATTGTCGGTAGAACATAACCTTAACTGTCTAAATTTCATAAGATTTTTTATTTAATATAATCATATATATATAATGTATTATTAATAACAAGGTGTGCTTTGTTAATAACTTCACTACCTATTGAAAAAAGAACAAATATTTTAACATAAAGAATATATATTTAAACAAAAACATTAAGTGGATAAGTATATAATAAATGTGGAAAAACTAAAAACAACATTAATAAAAGGTTGTTTTTTACGTGAACAACTTTGTGTTATTAAAAAGTGAATAATTTTGTGAACAATTAATTTATACCTATATAAAAATTGTTTCTAGCTTCTGTTACCCAGCCTTTAAAATACATCATACGTTTATGGTTTAGAGCAATTTCTTCTATTTCAGTCCAATGTAGACCAAGAGAAGGCTTTCCACCTGGTCGTATTTCTTCCAACCAAAGCAAATGATAACCGAAAGAAGATTTAACCGGACGACTGCATTCACCAACCTCAAGAAGACCTAAAACCTTTGATATTTCCGGTATAGGCGAACTGCCTGGTGTGATCCACCCCAAATCGCCGCCAATCTTTTTTGTTTGTTCATCTTCAGATTTATTAAAAACTAACGACTTGAATTTTTCAAGGCTTGTAGAACTGTCGCGCAAACCAAGGGCGAATTTATATGCAATAGACTCATCTTTTTCTGTTATTTCTGGAGATATTAAGATATGTCTAACTTTAACTTTTTCTCCTGACTTTTCCGTTGTTTCTAAAATATGATACCCAAAGGTTGTTTCTATAGGGTCACTAAGAGTGTTTAAAGCCTGGGTATAGGCTTTTGTTTCAAACTCTTTTACCATTTGATTTCTTTTAATATAACCAAGCGAGCCGCCCGATGCTCTTGATCCAGGATCGTCAGAAAACCCTTCCGCAACAGACGAAAAAGACTCTCCATTAAGTATTTTTTCCCTCAGAAGAGTTATTTTTTCTAAAGATTCTTTTTTACTTTCTTCTCCAGCTTTAATACGAACAAGCAAATGCCTAATTTTCATTTTAATAGGAAACTCAGGGAGGCTGTCTTTGTACTCTTCATAAAAACTAACAACACCAGACCTATTAATATTTACAGACATGATTAGTTTCTGTTGATATTGTTCCGTAATCAATCTGTCGCGCATGTCATACCAAAACTCTCTGCGAAAATCGGACAAACTTTGACCCAACATTGTTTCAGCAACCTCTTCCGAACCTGCGCGCATAATAAAACCGTCAACCTGCTGGTCGAGCGCGCTTTCTACATCTTTATCTGCTATTTCAATTGAATCAAGCTTGGCCATTTCCAAAATAACTTTTTGATCAATAAGAGAGCTTAAAACGCCCTCTTGTAGCTGTAATAACAAATCAACATCTTTTGTAACGTCTAACCCTCGCTGAAGAGCCGTCATGCCCACAACCTGAGAAACGTCGCTTTTAAGAATAATGTTTTCACCAACTACAGCGGCTACCCCATCAACAGATTGAGGCTTGTCCTGTCCGTATAAAAAAGAGGCAGTTAATAGAGTAAAAGCTATGTAATTATTTATCATATGTTGTCGTCGTTTATTTCCAGAGATATCTCTTGTTTTAAGCTGTCAATTATCATTTGAGTTTTAATAGCAGCTTTGCGCTTATAAATTAATAAATAAATTTTATCATATACACTATCAAGGCCCAAATAAGTTCCCCCCTCATATCTTTTAAGGACCTCAACAACCAAATGTTTTTCACCCAAAGCCACAGGACCTATATACTTTAGTTTTTTTGGACTAAACACTTTATTATTAATTTTAGAATGTAGCGTTCCATCAGAGAAGGTTTCTGCAACAACAGAATGTTTATCAAACATTTCATTTCTTTTTTTATTATTCGTTGATTTTTCAAGGTTGGCCCTAACCCGGTTCGCTTCTTTTTTATCTGTTAAAACAAAGCTGTTTATTGTTGCCTCGCTTTTTAAGCGCTTGAACTGTTCTTTGTTTTCAATGTAATAGCTTCTAATCTCTTCTTTTGAAACAGAAACAGCATCTTGAATTTTTGTATCTAAAAAAGTTTGTCCAACAAGTTTCTTTTTATACAAGTTTATTTTTGTTTTTATCAAAAGATCTTTATCTAAAGCGACGCCTCTTCCGGCCTGATAAAGCAATTCCGTTCTAACCCAATTATCAACATAAGAGAAACGCTCTTTTTCTGTAAAGACAGAAGCTAGCGCGAGGTCCTCCTCGGTTAAAGTGGCGTTACCAACCTGAGCAACGGAGTTAGACACGGTCTCGTTTTTTAAACAGCCAAAAAAGACCAATAAAAAAAGTATAAAACGGATACACATTCAATGAAATTAACAATTCTTTTTATTATATATAAAATAATCTACACAGTTAAAAGCAAGCGACACGGAGTCGTTGTTTTTACCAACCACAATATCAATAAGTAAAAGATTATCTGACGGCTGCTTAAAAACATGCTCAACAGTAGCCCCCGAAAGTTTTAAAAAAACATTATCTAAATATGAATTAATAGAAACCGCATCGTTTTTTTGGAAAGAAAAAACTAAAGAGTTTTTATTTATATCAATTTTAGAAACCAAAGATTTTGTGTATAAAATGCGAAGTTTTGCCAAAAGGAAAATGTTTTTTGCGTCATCGACAAGCTGACCAAAGCGATCTATTACCTCCATCTCAAGAGCATCAAGCTCATAAACGGTAAAAGAAGATGCAATTCGCTGGTAATAATATATACGGTCCTCAGACAAGGGCATGTATTCAGCGTTAAAACAAGCGTTAAAAAAAGAGCTTATTTGTAAAGAAGTTAAAAGGCCTTCATCTCCCTTGCTTTTTTGTAAAGCCTGCTCAAACATTTTACAATATAAATGATAACCAACCTTATCAATTGATCCGCTTTGCTCGTATCCAAACAAATTACCAGAACCCCTAATTTCTAAATCTTTTAAAGCAATATTATAACCCGAACCCAGCTCAACGCTGCTTTCAATAGCGCGCAACCTCTGAATAGCCTCACCAGTAAGGGTGCTTATATCAGGTATTGTTAAATAACAATAGGCTTGTCGTCTTGCCCGACCGACACGACCACGAATTTGATACAACTGAGACAGACCAAACAAGTGCGCATTGTTAATAATAATTGTATTAGCATTAGAAACATCTAAACCAGACTCAACAATACTAGTACACACCAACATTTTAACATCACCGCTAAAAAAAGACAAAACAACCCTCTCAAGGTCATTTGAAGGCATTTTACCGTGTGCCATGGCTATTTTAGTTTTGGGAAACATTAATCGAAGCCTCTCAAACAACACAGGAAGAGTTTCAACGCGGTTATGTAAAAAATAAACCTGGCCATCACGTAAAAACTCTTTTTTAATAAGTGTATAAATATGATCCCAGCGCTTATATAAAACTCGCGTTTTTATCGGTAGGCGATTTATAGGGGGGGTTTGTATTAGAGAAACATCTCTTACACCCAAAAGAGATTGTTGAAGAGTGCGGGGTATAGGGGTAGCAGATAGGGTTAATATATCTATAGCTCTACGCAATTTTAATAGTTTGTTTTTATGACTAACTCCAAACTTGTGCTCTTCATCTATAACAATTAATGACAACCTATTTTTCGGAATATTTTCACTTAAAACAGCATGCGTTCCAACCAATATATCAACATTATTATTGACGATAGACTTACATATTTCATTTTTATGTTTTGCAGTAACAAACCGAGAGATCATTTCAACCTTTATACCTAAGTTTTCTAACCTACCCCTAAATGAAATATAGTGTTGGTCTGCTAATATAGTTGTAGGCACTATCACCATTACAAAACCACCAGACACAACACTCCGAACAGCTGCTCTGATTGCCACTTCTGTCTTACCAAAACCAACATCGCCAATAATTAATCTATCCATTAGCCCGGGCAACGCCATGTCTTTGTATACATCGCTTATTGCGTTTTTCTGGTCCGGCGTTTCTATATATGGAAAACTTTTTTCAAGTTCATCCTCAATTAGGTCGTCTCTTTTTGTTTTATTTATCCTGGTTAAGTCTCTGTTTCTATTGACGATAACCATTTCTTCTATTATTTTTTTTACACGCGCTTTTGTTTTTTCTATTTTATTTAACCATGTTTTGCTGCTTGTTGTGTTTATCTCTGGCCTGGGCACACCAACATAAGGACAAACCTTATATATTTTATGTACTGAAACCAACACGGTTGAGTTGTTCTTATATTCTATTTTTATATAATCATTACTGTTTTTTGTTTTTATTCCCCTATATACACCCACCCCAAAATCCTCATGTGTTATATAGTCACCCCACCGATAATTGTGCACATTATCTGTTTTGTCCTTTTTTTGTTGAACTATATTGTTTTTTTGTATTTTAGGATATTTTATCATTAAACATCTTGATATTTGTTCATACTCAAACATGTTTTTTATATCTTTACTTAACACAACCTCGTCGCCCATATTTTTCAACTCTTCTAATCCGTTAACTGTTATCATTTCTATTGATTCTTTACCCTGATCTGGATCTAAAGCAGACAATTTCTTTGTGTTAATTTTATATTCATTTTCAATTCCTTTGCTCGCACTATTTGATATTTTATAACTATCATTATTGCTTTTTACATATATTGTTTTGTAGTTATGTTTAGCAAGAAACAATTCATAAGTTATTGATTTTACTGATCTTAGGTTTTTATTTCTAGAACCAATTTTTGATGACTCAAGCCTTTTTATGGATAGTTGTGATGTTGGGTTAAAGAGCCTTATTGAGTCCACCCTCTCACCAAAAAAATCAATCCGCGTTGGGTTGTTATCGGTTATTGAAAACACATCTACTACACCGCCCCGGCTGCTTATATCACCTGGAAAGCGCGTGGTGTCCACCTTGGAATATCCCAACTCTATTATATCCGCAATCAACTTTGATTTATTTATCTTATCACCTAATCTTATTTCTTTTTCTGCCCCGGTGCTTTTTTTTACATGTGTGTTCATTTTGCTAGGTATTTCTTCGCAAAACACTAATTCATCCTTACCGGCCGCCACCTGTTGTTCAACTCGCCAGCTCTCTCTTTCGGAGTTTTTGTTAAGCGCCACAGGGTATATTTTGTTATCAAAAAACAAGTCTTCATATACACATCTTTTGTTTGTTAACAGTGCAACTTCTTTATATAGCTGATAGGCGTTGTCCCCTATTACAAACAAGCTAGAAGCGTTGCTTGCTTCAGATATTATATATACAGTTAACTTTAAGCTGTTGCTACTGATACTTGTTGTTGTTTGAGACAGCAGTTCTTTTGTTGCGCCCTCTATGTCTTTTTTGCTAACTGCAGCGGTCATTATGTTTCACGTGAAACGCGAATGTTCTTATTTATATATATAGATAAGATAGCTAGGTCTGATACAGATACTCCAGATATTCGCATAGCTTGGCCCATGTTTTCTGGTTTAATGTTTTGAAGCTTTTCCTGCGCCTCTGAGGAGAGTCCTGTTATTTTAGAATATTCTATACTAGGTTTTATCGCCATCTTTTCATTTTTTACAATTGATTCTGTTTGTTTATTAATTCTTTTTACATATCCCCTGTATTTTATTTCTGTATCAGCCTCAAGT
>Ga0208765_1001882_pt1 | contig 12175 bp, 9 predicted proteins | sample ETNtaG_2_FD_185783 | JGI IMG/M metagenome (GOLD analysis project Ga0208765, IMG submission 185783) | Marine microbial and viral communities from oxygen minimum zone, Eastern Pacific Ocean - ETNP201406SV203 (SPAdes) (version 2) | ecosystem: Environmental > Aquatic > Marine > Oceanic ... | reverse complement strand
ACTTCACATATTTGCGACGTCGCCGACGAAGCTGACGTGTTGGCGTTCCGTGATCAAGTCCAGGTCCGACATGAACTTGAACACGTCGATTTAGTGTTCAACAACGCGGGCATCGGAGGTGGCGGAAGTTTCGTCATCGATGAGGACCGAATGGCCTGGGAAAAAACTTTCGGTGTCTGTTGGCATGGTGTGTATCACGGATGCCGAGCGTTCCTTCCGCTCTTAATTCGCAGCGAAGAGGGGCACGTTGTAAATACAAGCAGCATCAACGGGTTTTGGGCGACCGTAGGGCCTGACGTCCCCCACACCGCCTACTCTGCCGCCAAATTCGCAGTCAAAGGCTTTACCGAAGCACTCAATATTGACCTCCGTCTTCACGCTCCCCACGTCATGGCGCATGTCGTAATGCCCGGCCACATAGGAACCTCAATTGGGCTCAACAGCACAGCCGCACACGGCGGCCCCAACCTCGAACGTATTCGCAAAACCCTCGCCGAACGAGGCGTCGATGCGGACCAGATGACTGATGAGGACCTGACCGAACTTGTCGTCGCGCGAAATGAACGGTTCAGAGACGACGCACCCACCAGCGCAGCGCAAGCAGCTGAGATCATTCTTGAAGCAGTGCGCGAGAACCAGTGGAGAATCCTTGTTGGTGATGACGCGGTTGCGATCGATCAGCTAGTGCGCGAGGACCCCGAATTTGCCTACGAACCGGAGTTCTTGCGGCGGATTGTTGACCGCGGCCATCTCAACATTTTTGACGGCGGTTAAAGGACAGCAAAACAAGCCGGTAGCTTGCCGCATATGGAACTCACTCAGGGACCTAGGGTCAGGTTCTCACCTTTCTATCGCCGGGCAGAGGCCGCTGGCATCGAAACGGCAACGGTCTACAACCGCATGGTGCTACCAGTCGCAACCGACGACCCGATCGCCGACTATGAGGCCCTCACTCAACGAGTTTCGTTGTGGGACGTCGGTTGTCAACGCCAAGTACAAGTGCGTGGCCCCGACGCCCTCAAGCTTTGCCAGTACCTAAGTGCCCGCGACCTGTCACAACTCCAAATCGGCATCGCGAAATACTCGCCACTGTGCGATCACGACGGCCGGCTCATCAACGACCCTGTAGTACTCAGAGTTGACGAAGACACGGTGTGGTTCTCAATCGCGGATTCAGATGTTCTCCTGTGGATACGCGCCATCAGTGGCGAACGCGACGACGATGTCGAAGTAACCGAACCCGACGTTTCGCCGTTAGCCGTTCAAGGTCCCAGCGCAACAGACACCGTCGCGGACGTATTCGGAGACTGGATACGGGAACTGAAATTCTTCCATTTCCGACGAATCGACCATGAAGGAATTCCCCTGGTGATCTGCCGATCAGGTTGGAGCAAACAAGGTGGTTTCGAGCTATTCCTCGAGGATGGAAGCAAAGGAGACCAGCTATGGGACCTTGTGTGGGAAGCCGGACAGGCCTACGACATTCGAGTCGGAGCACCCAATTACGCCGAACGCATCGAAAATTTTCTTCTCTCCTGGGGTTCGGACACCGATCCGGACAGCGACCCCTTTGAGGCCGCGATCGGCAAGTACGTCGATCTGGGATCGGATCACGAATTTGTTGGGAAAAGGGCCCTACTTGCGAAACGAGACCAAGGACCCACCCGCGAGCTCAAAGGGCTGCTGATCGACGGCGAGCCCCTTGACCCGAATCCAGAACCCGTCGGACTGCAAACCCCCAACGGCTCCTATGCCGGCCAGGCCCGGGTTGTTGCCTACTCGCCGCGATACGAACGAAATTTAGGGTTAGCGATCGTGGAGGTGCCCCAAAACCTTCCAGGCACCAAACTGCAAGTTCACACGCCAACCGGATGGAGAACGGCAATCGTCTCAGATTTACCGTTCGATCTGTAGCGACCTCGCTATACCGGTAGCCTGACCGGGTTCGCGGGCGTAGTTCAATGGCTAGAACCCCAGCCTTCCAAGCTGATGATGCGAGTTCGATTCTCGTCGCCCGCTCCACTTCAGTCGCGAACTGCAGTAGGGGACAGTGCGAATCGCCCCGATAGAATTCGGCCCCTGTGAAGACCACCGTGACCGAAGTCGACCCCGCTGACCTTGACGTCGCCACTGACACCGAAACGTCAGACGATGCTGGCGGACCCCAAGAGCGAACCTTCGGACCAAGAATCAAGCTGACTGTCGAAGTTGACGAAGAAACCTTTGACGACGCTATTGATCAGGCTTTCCGCAAGATCGCCAAAGAGATCAAGATTCCAGGTTTCAGAAAAGGCAAGGTTCCTCGACCAGTACTCGAATCACATATCGGAAGCGAGTACGCCCGAGCCCAAGCTTTAGAAGATGCCATTCCCGGTTACTACGCCGAAGCAGTACGAGCTGAAGCTGTTGATGTCATAGCCGCTCCAGAGCTTTCCCTGACCAGCGGCGAAGATCACGGCTCGGTCTGTTTTGAAGCAGTGGTCGAGACTCGACCCCAGATCGACATCAGAGGCTACGAAAATCTCAAGGTAGAAATACCCCACCCTGCTCCCAGCGATGAAGAAGTTCAGGAACAGATTGATACCCAACGACGCCAGTCCGCTGAACTTGTTGATGTGGACCGTTCCGCAGCATCGGGCGATCAGGTATCTATCGATATCCAAGGAACCGTCGAAGGGGAAGCACTTCCAGGACTCACCGCTGATGACTACCTGTACTCGGTAGGCAGCGGCGGGATCGTTGACGAGGTTGACCTTCAGCTTGAAGGATCAAGCGCAGGCGACGAACTCAGCTTCAGCGCCGACCATCCGGTTCAAGAAGGCGTGACCATCGATTTCAAAATCAACGTCAAGGCAGTCAAAGAGGAAGTCCTCCCCGAACTTACCGACGAATGGGTAGAAGACAACACCGAGCACGACACCGTTGACGAGTTGCGATCAGAAACTGTGCAGCGCATGCGAATGATGCGAATCTTCCAAACAAACGCTGCAATGAGAGAAAACACCGCGACCGCAATCGCGGAGCTCGTCAACGACGACATTCCTGACTCCATGGTCAACGGCGAAATGTCTGAACAGCTGCAGCAACTAGCGATGCGTTTGCAGGGCCAGGGAATGAATATTGAAACCTGGATGCAAATGACCGGACAGGACCCAGAATCATTCACCGTCGAGTTACGTGATGCTGCCCAAAGATCAGCGAAGGTGGACTTGGCCCTTCGTTCAATCGTCGAAAAAGAATCCGTCGAAGTTGATGACGACGAACTAGAAGAAGAACTTGAACGGATGGCCGAACAGTTCCAAACAACAGTTCATGAACTCCGACACCAAATCGAAGACCACGGTGATGGACTCGGACCGCTCCTAGCCGAAATTGGGAAACGCAAAGCGTTGGAATGGTTGGTGGCAGAAGTCGAATTGATCGACAACGAGGGCAACACCATTGACCGCGACGACCTCGACCTCCCTGACCTCTCGGGTTCCGACGATGACCACAACGATTCAGAAGAAGACGTTGGCGCTACCGTTGAGAGTGCAGAAGTCGAAAATGAAGACCATTCCGAGGAGGATGACAAACAGTGAGCCTTGAGGCACAGAACTACCTAGTCCCCACGGTCGTAGAACAAACCAACCGTGGAGAACGCGCATACGACCTGTATTCGCGGCTACTCAAAGAAAACATCATCTTTCTCGGAACCCCGATCGACGACACCATCGCAAACTTGGTGTGCGCACAGATGATCCACCTCGAATCCGAAAACCCCGACCGCGACATCAACATCTACATCAATTCACCAGGTGGCGACATCAACGCGCTGTTCGCCATCTATGACACCAGCCAATACATTCGTAACGACATCACGACCATCTGCCTAGGTCAGGCAGCTTCAGCCGCAGCGGTGCTACTCGCCGCCGGTACCCCCGGCAAACGGATGGCTCTCCCACACGCCCGAGTGCTCCTTCACCAGCCCTACGGACAAGCAATGGGACAAGCCACCGACATTGAACTAGCCGCCCGCGAAATAGACAGAATGCGGGCACTCCTCGAAGAGATCTTGGCCAGTCATACCGGACAAGACCTAGATCGCATACATACCGACACCGACAGAGACTTCATCATGGATGCCCAGGCCGCGAAAGAATACGGAATCATTGACGAAGTCATAGACAGCCGTGAAGTCGCAGAGGATGGCCCTATCAGAGCTGCCTGATATTTCTACTGTTCAGCAGTCAAATCACTCGGTACCCTCAACCTCTACTCCCTATTGACACTGACAACGCTCTAGATGGTCTACGAGCCAGTCTCAACGTCACCGCGTTCTGATCTGACTGTGCCATCCTTAGCAGACGGCTATTGACCCAAATAGGGTTAGATAACCAAAACGAGGTACCGACAACGTGGCGAAATTCGGAGAGGGCGGAGAGCTACTGAAATGCTCGTTCTGCGGAAAATCTCAGAAGCAAGTGAAAAAACTTATCGCCGGCCCAGGTGTTTATATCTGCGATGAGTGCATCGACCTATGCAATGAGATCATCGAAGAAGAACTAGCAGACACCAGCGAAGTCAGCTTCGACGATGTTCCCAAGCCCACCGAAATCTACGACTTTCTGAACGACTACATCATTGGGCAGGAGCGAACCAAGAAGATCCTGTCGGTAGCGGTCTACAACCACTACAAACGCGTCCAATTCGGGGCAAATCTCGAATCAGACGTAGAAATCGCAAAGTCCAACATCATGTTGATCGGTCCGACAGGATGCGGGAAAACCATGATGGCCCAAACTCTGGCGCGCATGCTCAATGTTCCGTTCGCGATAGCAGACGCGACGGCACTCACCGAAGCTGGATACGTCGGCGAAGACGTCGAAAATATATTGCTGAAACTCATTCAAGCTGCCGACTACGACGTCAAGCGAGCAGAAACCGGCATCATCTATATCGACGAAATTGACAAGATTGCACGCAAAGCCGAAAACCCGTCGATTACCCGTGACGTCTCGGGAGAGGGCGTCCAACAAGCCCTACTGAAAATCCTTGAGGGCACTCAAGCATCCGTACCACCGCAAGGCGGCAGAAAGCATCCCCACCAAGAGTTCTTGCAGATCGATACCAGCAACGTCTTGTTTATTTGTGGAGGCGCGTTTGACGGCCTTGAGCGTGTTATCGCTGACCGGGTGGGCAAACGCGCCGTCGGTTTCGGGGCGGACATAAAATCTGTCAATGAACGCGGCAACCTAGACCTACTCTCAGAAGTTCTACCCGAAGACCTTCAAAAGTTCGGTCTAATCCCCGAATTTATCGGGCGTCTCCCGGTAGTCGGGGTTGTCGACCAACTCGACCATGAAGCACTAACCCGAATACTGGTAGAACCTCGCAATGCGTTGGTGAAGCAATACCAACGCATGTTCGAACTCGACGGGGTCGAACTTGAATTTACCGATGACGCAATCAGCGCTGTGGTTGACCAAGCAGTACTGCGAAACACCGGAGCACGTGGGTTGCGCGCGATCCTTGAAGAAGTATTACTCGGGGTTATGTACGAGGTGCCTAGCAGAGAGGACATCGCTCGCTGCATTATCGATAGCGAAGTTGTCCTTGACAAGGTGAATCCGACCCTGGTGCCACGCAGGGATGACAGCGGTGGCGAACGCCAGGCGTCCTAAGCGAAGTACGTCCCGCGGAACGTCACCACGCGAAACCTCACAAAAAATCGGTAGCTATGCCGATGCCATGGATTGGCTCAAGGACCATTACAACCTCGAACAGCACCTTGGCGGCAACGAGACAACACTCCCATCCTTGGATCGGATGCGCGCCCTTATGACCCTATTAGGGGATCCGCAAGACGAGATCCCAGCGATTCACATCACTGGAACGAACGGCAAGGGAAGCACATCTCGAATGGTGGTCGAACTCATTGGTGCGACCGGACTCGACGTTGGCAGCTACAGCTCCCCACACATCGACCGGGTCAACGACCGCATCATGATTGCTAATGAACCTCTTAACGACGAGTCGATGACCCGGGCCCTCGCAGAGATCGCCGAAGTGGAACCATGGGTCCTGAAATCAACGGGGGAAAAACCGAACTATTTCGAAATCTTGTGCGCGGCAGCCTACAACTGGTTCGCAGCAACGGCGGTTGACGTCAACGTCATCGAAGTTGGTATGGGCGGCCGCTGGGATGCCACCAACGTCATCGAAGCCGACATAGCAGCCATCACCAACATCGGCCAAGACCATCTCGAAATCATCGGACCCACGGCCGCAGACGTCACGCGCGAAAAAGCAGGCATCATATCCCCGGACTCACATGTGATCTGCGGTGAAACCACACCGGAACTCGTTGACATCATCAGGGAAACTCAACATCGCGAACTGTGGCGTCACCGAACCGAGTACGACGTCGCCGAAGACCAGCTTGCTGTTGGGGGCCGATTAATCGATCTGGTTACTCCATACGGTCGCCACCAGGAAATCTTTATACCTGTTAACGGTAGCCATCAGGCACAAAACGCGGCGATGGCAGTAGCGGTCGTAGAAGCATTCTTTGGACAACAGCTAGACGACGAGGTCGTCTCTGAAGCATTCGCGCGCCTCAAATTGCCCGCACGATTCGAAGTGATGCAACGACAACCTCTGATCATCATCGACGGGGCTCACAACCCTCCAGCGGCAACGGTTGCAGCCAACACACTGTTCGATGACTTCGCCACCGAACAGGCCCCCGTCTTGGTAATGGGAACTAACCGACCACATGATCCAGTTGAATTCGTGAACGCGATTCGAGGCAAAGAATTCGGGGCAATCATCGTGACCGCAGCGAACTGGCCTCGAGCTATTCCCGCCGAAACACTCGGTGTCGCCCTACACGATTACGGACCGCCGATCGAGACCGTTCCTCATGTCGCCGATGCACTCAACCGAGCCATCGAACTTGCAGGAGAAAACGGCACTGTGCTGGTAACCGGTTCTCTATATGTGGCATCTGAGGCCCGAAGCCAACTCCGTAGCGCCTCGCGGTAGCCTTACGGCCAACGGATAACACCTACACCAGGAGACTAAGTGTCCCGTACCCTCGTGATCTGTAAGCCTGACGCGGTAGAACGAGGGCTGGTCGGCGAGATCATCGCCAGGATCGAACGCAAAGGATTGACGCTCAGCCGAGCAGAACTGCGCACAGTGGATCGCGCCACAGCACAAACCCATTACGAAGAGCATGACGGGAAACCCTTCTTTGAAGACCTCATCGCTTTCATTACCCGTTCGCCAGCAATGTTGATGGTGGTGGAAGGTTCCGGCGACGCAGGCGACGACGTCTATGCGATAGTCCGAAATCTGATGGGCGCCACCAACCCCGCTGAGGCGGCGCCAGGAACGATTCGAGGTGACTTAGGTCTCATGGTGACCGAAAACCTTGTGCATGGATCCGATTCAAACGGATCGGCCGAACGCGAAATCAACCTTTTCTTCCCGGGTGCCTGACTGGGAAACCATGACCCGCGCAGCCGTTAGACCAAGAGTGAGTGTCGCCCAGAAATTGGCGAAACTTAGGTCAACTACGTTGCGGCGGCCGCTATGAGAAAGCGCGGTGGCGTCAGAAGCTTTGGCGGCAGAGACATAGCGGTAGATCTTGGAACCGCCAACACCCTCGTCTACGTCCGAGGCAGAGGAATTGTCTTAGATCAACCGTCAGTCGTAGCCCTCGACATCACTAACGGAACTCCACTAGCCGTCGGACATGAAGCCAAACGTATGGCCGGCAGAACCCCAGCTCACATTCAAGTAATTCGGCCTCTCAAAGACGGTGTTATCGCAGATTTCGACGTGTGCGAAAAAATGCTTCGCTACTTCATTGACCAGATCTCGGGAAGTCGTTGGGCCAAGCCCCGCATGGTGATTTGCGTTCCTTCGGGGATAACAGGAGTCGAACAGCGAGCTGTCCAAGAAGCAGCCGAGTATGCCGGGGCCCGAAAACCGGCGTTCATTATCGAAGAGCCGATGGCCGCCGCAATTGGAGCGGGACTTCCGGTTCAATCACCGCGCGGCAGCATGATTGTCGATATAGGCGGTGGCACCACCGAAGTTGCCGTTATCTCACTCGGGGGAATCGTCGCCGCCCAGTCAGCTCGAGTGGGGGGCGACGTTATGGACGATTCGATCACTCAATACGTCAAGAAGGAATACAGCGTCGCACTTGGCGACAGTACCGCCGAGGAAGTAAAGGTCGCATTGGGTTCCGCGTGGCCACTCGCCGACGAAATGTATGCAGAAATCCGTGGACGAGATCTCGTCACCGGTTTACCTAAAACCGTCACAGTCAGCAGCGTTGAAATGCGAGAAGCATTGGAAGAACCGATCGGATCGATCATCGACACGGTCAAATTCACGCTCGATCAAACACCACCGGAACTGGCCGCGGACATCATGGACCAAGGAATCACGCTCGCTGGCGGAGGAGCGTTGCTCCGGGGTCTAGATCAGCGGTTGGCAAACGAAACAGGAATGCCGATCAGAATTACTCCTGAGCCCCTCTACGCGGTCGCTCGCGGTTCGGGACAGTCCCTCGAAGAATTCGAAGTGCTTCGAGGTGTGCTGTTCTCATCGGGCGATCAATACTGAGCGGTATCGGCGGTGTTGGGGCACTCAACCTCTAGGAGGAGTCGGAGCTCAAAATTTCGACTCGGTCTACTTGTTTTCACATCGCTAGTTCTCATCACCATCGACGTTCGAACTGAGGGTGGAGCCATAGACACTGCTCGCGGCTTTGTGCTCGACGCTTTGGGACCTCTCCGTTCCAACACGTCGCGAATTCTCGAACCGGTAGGAGGAGCGTGGGAAGCGGTAACCAGCTACGACGACCTTGAAGCCCGCAATGCTTTGTTGCGGGCAAAGATTGCGGAACTGCAAAGCTCGGTACTCGAAGTTGGGGAGATTGAACGCGAACGTAAATCTCTACTTGCACTCCTCGGGGCTAGAGACCGCGTCGCTCAGGTCGGACGCCGAACCGCTCGCGTAATTGATGCGCCGATATCAAATTACCGGCGCACCCTCGAACTAGACAAGGGTTCACGTGACGGGATTGCTGTCGGAATGCCAGTCGAGACTGGGGCAGGCGTAATTGGGAGAATTTCCAACGTTTCGGTAACCCGATCCCAAGTCGAATTGCTGACTGACCCCAACTTTGATGTTGGCGTACGAATGGCTCGATCAGGCGACGACGGGATTGCCTCTGGTCGGGGGCGCAATAGCGATCTGGAAGTCAGTTTTATCGAACTCGACACGGTGGTTATTCCAGGTGAGACCGTGGTGACCAGCGGTTTCCAAGGAAGCACTTTCCCTGAGGGTCTCCTCATCGGCACCGTCGTTGATGTCGTTCCCAATGCAGTTCAGGGAACTCAGCGCATCACTGTTCACCCCGCCGCTGATCTGGATCGACTTCGTTGGGTTCAAGTGCTCCTGTTCTATCCGGACGCTCCTGAGCCAGTCATCGTCGATCGCGTACCCCAAGACGACGTAGCAGACGTCGAATCTGAGGGTTCTGCACCGTGAAATTTGGAGCAAACGTCGCCGGGAGGCTTGGAGCATTATTTGTCACCGCCTTCGTGATCCAAGTATCGGTAGTGCCGCATTTCAGGATGGGGGGTTACGTCATTGATCTACCGCTCATACTGGTGGTGTTAGTCGGCTTATATCTCACCCCCCAAAGAGGCGCGTTCGTAGGGTTTCTTGCTGGGCTAGTCGTTGACCTGGCCCTGCAAACCCCATTTGGAATGACCGCCCTGACGTTTTCGCTTATAGGTTTCACCGCAGGATCGGTGTCTCTTCATTTGGCTGAACGGCACGCAATCACGCGTTCCCTCGCGGTCGCGCTCTTGGGGGCAACAGCTACCGCTCTCTTCGCTGGTTTTGGTGCGCTGATTGGTTTGGAATATGTGACTCGACGAGAGTTAGGAGCAATAGCTCTCGTGACAGCAGCCGCTGCTGTTCCAATAGCGCTTCTGCTAAGTCCGCTCGTTCGCTGGTCGCTTGCGCTCAGATTTCCAGCATTTGCATCTGACCAATGAATGAGCAACTGAACAGAAGGCTTGCATTTCTTGGGTTTCTCATCGTCGGTCTTTTCGCTGCACTATTCACCCGCGCCTGGTATCTGCAAGTGCTGACGTCTGAAGAACTATCGGAACAAGCGTTTCTAAACCATGTCGAAATAGTCATTACTCAACCCACCCGTGGGCGCATTCTTGACCGCCATGGAGTAGTCCTCGCCGACAACGTCCGGACAGGTGTCGTCACAGTGAACAGCTCCCGTTACGCGCCGGGTCAAATTGACTACGTACTCGAGCGATTATCGGAGTTGCTCGATATCCCCGCACAAACGCTGGCTTCTCGTCTCAACGACAAGCAAACACATCCGCTGGCCGCAAAGGTTGTCGCATCAGGACTCGACGAATATGGCCTTCTTCGTGTCGCCGAGCGGTCCCTGCCTGGAGTCGAAGCCAAGTGGGCGATGAGTCGCATCTACCCGCAAAACGAAATTGGTGCTCATGTCGTGGGGTATGTCGGAGCGATGTCGCAAGGGCAACACGACAGACTCGTGAAAGCCGGCTACCTGCCCTCAGAACGGGTAGGCAAATCAGGTATCGAAGAAATCTTTGAAAATGATCTACATGGTCGTCCCGGCCGCACCGAACTCGAAGTTGATAACACCGGCCGCGTGCACCGCGTGGTGAGCGAAGTTCTACCTCAACCAGGAGCAGATGTTGTTGTCTCCATCGATGTAGACCTTCAGGCCGCGACCGAGTCATATCTTCGGCAAGGCCTGATAGCTGCCCGGAAAACCGTGAGTGAAGACAGCGGATTTTTTTTCCCTTCCATTGGTGGCGCCGCGGTAGTGATGGACCTGCGCAATGGTGACGTGTTAGCGATGGCATCCCATCCGACGTTCGACCCCAACTGGCTGGTAGGCGGGCTAACAACCGTTGAGTACCAATCAGTATTTGAGAACCCGTACGCGCCTGGTGCTCTTAACAATCGAGCAGTTCAAGGGCTCTACGCGCCTGGATCCGTATTCAAACTCATTACCGCTCTAGCCGGGCTCGAGGCCCGACTGATATCGCCTCGCGCCGCGTACTACGACGTCGGATACTTCAAAATTCCAGAGAAATACGGTTGCACCGGTCGTTGCACCTTCTACAACGCCGATAAAGCACCCTTGGGAATAGTTGATCTATCGTCAGCCATCACCCGCTCAAGCGACGCCTACTTCTACAAGGTCGCACATGACCTCTATTGGATTCGAGGAGAAGAACAGTGGGCGATCCAAGATATGGCAGAGGCCCTTGGTTTTGGCAGCCAGTCCGGAATACAGCTGCCGTTTGAAAAGAGTGGGCGTATTGGTGACGGAGAAATAAAAAAACGTCTCTTCGAAGCTAACCCCGAGGCCTACAACCCGTACGGCGAATCTACGCGATGGCTACCAGGTGACAACATCAACACCGGCATAGGTCAAGGCTTCGTCTCCGTCACACCAACGCAACTCGCAAACGCATATGGCACCTTCGCTAACGGCGGCACCCTATTCAGCCCGAACGTCGTCGAGCGGGTCATATCTCGTTCCAGCGAGCAGTTCGGGGAGTCCGTCATAGAATTCGAGCCGCGGATCCAACGCATCGTCGAATTCCCCGAGGGATCAGCAATCGTGCGAGAAGGCCTGCACGGGGTAGCCAGTAAGAGTCGTCGAGGAACAGCGTGGCGCGCGTTCGAAGGATATGACAGTAGCGGTTACGCGGTGGCAGGAAAGACAGGAACAGCACAAGCTGAAGGACGGAACCCGGTTCTACAGCGCAAAAAAGAAGACTCAGCGGTGTTCGTAGCGTGGGCTCCTCAACACGACCCCCGTTACGTTGTAGCGGTAGTTATGGAAGAAGCAGGCTTTGGTGGTGAGGCCGCTGCGCCTGTGGCTCGCCGAATCATTGAAGCTTTACGCGCTTACGAACAACGATGGCCAGACCCCCAAGTGGCGTTCATCCCGCCTCAGCCCGAATGTCCCGAGGTACCCGAAGCGCTGCGCGGGTATGAAGCGTTCGTTGGATATGTACCCGAAGGATGCCCGTGGGGCGTCCAAGTTCCGCGTGCCAATACCCCCGAAGATGCAGATGGTGATGGCATCCCTGAT
>Ga0208765_1001878_pt1 | contig 12185 bp, 13 predicted proteins | sample ETNtaG_2_FD_185783 | JGI IMG/M metagenome (GOLD analysis project Ga0208765, IMG submission 185783) | Marine microbial and viral communities from oxygen minimum zone, Eastern Pacific Ocean - ETNP201406SV203 (SPAdes) (version 2) | ecosystem: Environmental > Aquatic > Marine > Oceanic ... | reverse complement strand
TTGCTGAAACACGTTGGAGAGATGAAGCAAAAAAGGGAGGGTGGTCAACTCACCAAGAAATGAGAAAAGTAGAGTTGGTGGCAAAACTACTTTTTCCCAATACAAACAATCCTCTCAAGGTTGTATTGAAGTCGTATGCGAGAGAAACTCTTGTGACAATTCTTCAATCAGCTAAGTTCGGAAATAGTCATCAAATTGCACGATTGAAAGGCAATGAATTTGTACAAACTCTGGGGATTAGATTGCGTGCAATCAACAACGAGTTTCTTCGTGTACTAACAAAAGAGTTCCCCAGAACAATATTGGATATATCAGATCAAGATCAAGCACTTTTTGATGAAATATGTATACATGGATTAAAGTCGGGTACAAACAAGATAAGGGATAACGAATTGATTAATGAAAAAATTGCATACAATTTCACTTTATTACTTTTGGAAGATGATTGGTTGAATATCCACCCGGGTCAATTTGATGATTTACTGTTATTGGCGAACCGAGAAGAGGATGAAATCAATATTACCAAGCCATACCCTTCAATCCTATATCTCAGCAACTGGTTTTACGAGATGGTGCACGATAACAAACCAACAACTGGAAAAAATTCTCATGCCGTTTTTCGTTGGTATTCGACACGTCGCGATCGTTGGTGCTACGTCGAGCCAGAGGATCATCTATGGATAAATGAAATAATTTCAAAGCCCGCAAATCACCCCACTTCACCAACTGAAGATGAATTATTTGTGTTTGATGAACAGGATACCAGACACAAAAATGGTGGAGAAGGCATCCCCAGGGGATTTCTAACTACAGAAGGAATAGAGGTTGATTCTTCGTCTGCATTGAAGAAGAGAATTTCCGATGGTTACACCGGCCATCAAGTTTTAAGAAAATTGGTTTCAAATCGAAAATTCGATCCTTTCTCCCTCGGCCAAGGACGAAGGAGAGGGGTGCCTGCTAAGCAAAACATAACCGCCCTTAACAACTTACAGAAAACTCAGTGGGAAATCAATTTGGATTTATTGAATGTTATAACGACCCCCATCGTTCATGATTCAAAGCTTGTTAAATATGAACTTAAAGCGGAAATTGAAAGACCTGTAAACAAAGAATCGTGCAAGGAATGGGAAGATACGATATTATCCGATTTTGTCCCTAAAATATTGGTTCATGGAGAGAATGTTTTCTGGCAGGTCTGGTTTTATGATTTCAGGGGCCGAATGTTTCCAAGGTGCACAATATTGAGTCCTCAAGGATCCGATATGGACCGTGCTTTGCTACGATTTAAGGAATGGAAGCCACTTGGCGAAAGAGGGTGGTATTGGCTTCGTGTACACCTGTTCAATCTTATTGCAGGAAAAGATATTTTCAAGAAGAAACCACCATCAAAGAAATTGTCTTTTGACAAACGTGTAGAGTGGGTAGATCAACATTTGAATGATTACTTGAAGATTGCCGAATCTCCAATCGAACACCACACTGAGTGGCAGGAAACACCTCGTTCAAAAGGCGAATCTCTCCAGAGATTGGCTGCTATGTTAGAGGTTTCAAGGGTATGGAAAGAGCATGATGGTGGCAAAGTGAAATGGGATGAAATATCCTCTGGTCTAGCGATTCAGTTGGATGCTTCAAATAATGGATACCAGCACCTTGCCGCATTGTTGCGAAACAAAAAATTGGCCGAATCTGTAAATGTCATTCTCAAACCCGATGCGGATCCGGACATGCCTGCACAGGATTTGTACCTTGAAGTTTCAACCAAAGTTCAGGAGTATTGGGATGAAAAATCATCTAAGCTGAGCAAGAAATATGCTGAAGACACCAGATTTACTTCTGAACGCATCAAACAAATTTGCAGTCGTAAATTAGCGAAGGGCATTACGATGACACTGGCCTATGGCGCCACTGATTTACAAGGTATTTTTATGGGAAATAAGAACAAGAAACCTGAATACCGAAGAAATCACTACGTACTTTGTAAAGATTCAGATGATGACAAATATGTGTGCTTAGAACACAATGAAGAATGTGCAACTCTCAAGGATTTTTTCGATCACGTAATATCTACCCATTCTGGGGTGCCGAAGAACGCAATTATTATGCGCATATGTGAGTCTCAAATTCCCGATGAAGCCCCAAGTTGGGGTGTCATTAAACTTGGTTATGAAAACTCTGAGAGCCGTGTAAAAAATCATCTGAGAAACTTGAACTCTACCCGTCGAAAAACAACGAAAGGAAAAGACGGCAAGCCCAAGAAAGTAAAGGACGCGCCCAAAGTGTGGGTTCCGGCTTGGCATAGCGATTCACTTCTCGCAAGCGTGTTTGATGTGAATGAATTTGAGCCCAAAGAACAAACAGAAATAGCCACTAATTTGTCTAAAGATTACAAGAAAGCAGTTGAAGAGGTTACCGAGGAGGCGTTTAAACACGTGGAAACTAGTTTGGAAACTGTTGTTGAGCATTCTCAGAACAACATCGCGATGTGGACACTTAACACTGGATTCAGGGTCCGTAATTTCGCTCCTCTGTTTACCAATGAACCGAAGTGGAGTGCCGATGGTGGTGGCACGTGGACGAAATATTGGGGTGGGGAAAAAGATGCCAAAGCAACACGAAATCTCCAAGAGATTTTCAAGACCCTGGAAGATTTAGTAGGTTCTGAGAAGGCGGATATCGATGGGGTACTATGTGAGGCATTTAGCTCAATGGTTGATGGTAAAAAGAATTTCAAAGAATTGGAGAATTTGTATTTGCGTTTGACCGGTAAAGACGAGGGCATGAAGGAATTTGTGGACAAACCCTGGTCCATTAGCCAAGAGATGGGTGACAAATTTGTGGAAGATCTCTGTAACAAGATTTCTGCAAGTAAAACAGACGCTAGGAAGGTTCGATTGCGTTTGATGAACCATCTTTCAAACAAGAAATACAATCCACGCTATGCGCCCGAAGGAACTGTGATTGACGAAGATGATATGGCGAAATATAGTGCACTTCTAAGGAGTATGCTAATTTCTACATCCTTTAGCCCAGGTCGATTTTTACCTGATCTATCTAAAATAGACCCCAAGACGGGAAAAAGAGTGGCGAAGAACAAACGAAACCTGAAAGGCGACATTACTCCAAATTTCGTGCATTCACACGACGCAGCTCACATGGCAACAACCATCAACACAATGTTTGCCCACCACGGAATTCAAGATTTCTGGGCTGTTCATGACTGTTTTGCAGTCCATCCATCAGACACCGATGCATTGGTTGAAGTTGTTCGACAAACATTTCACAAGATGTATTCAGAAAAATCGCTAGAAGATTGGATGATCGAATTGAACACTCCACTTCCCGCCAAAACCGACGCCTCTAGTTTTGATATTGATCAGATTCAAGAATCGGAATATATCATCAGTTAATTGTGGTGCGTAGCACCAAATTTTTTCACCACAATTGGTTGACGAAATGACAACACCAAATAGACCAGAAAATGAAAGTGAGCGGAACTCAATCCGCATCATCAAGCCATACAAGTTTGCAGGAACTTGGGTGTTTGATGACGACAACACGGGCCTTGTGCGAGAACCATTCGTTGAAGGAGCGGACGACATCATTGATGTCATGACTGGACAAATGGAGGGTGCAGAAGATGGGTTCGGACTCATCTTCTCTGCGCAACCATTCCCTGGCAGCACACTTCAACTGCTTCGCGTACGCGAGGAGCATGGTGGGTGGTGGTACCGAGCCGACGCACTGGATATGGAGGGTTGGCTTTGCCCTGCCCTCTTCCTCTACTTCGATGAAGCCCCCGAACAATTGCATTGCCAATTCTCACACATGGAGGTGGCTTGATGTGCCCCTTCCAGAATGAGGCCGCACGCCGCTTTTGGTCAAAGGCCTGCAACTATCACCGTAGAATCGATATGAGCCACAATTGTAGCAATCCAATTGCGTGCCAGCGTACACTTGACAAAGCCGAATCTGCAGAGAAGTGGCATCTTCTGTTCGTAAGGGAGTGGCAGTGATGTGGGTGCGAGTGTAGTTTTTCTCCACATAGGAATACGCGCGGGAAAGACCGCGGAATGCCAGCGTATGGCTGGACTCTACGGCCCGGGGATCAGGGTCAAAACACACGAGAGGTGATGCTTTGGGCTTTTTTAGAAGCTTGATTGGCGCCACCATTGGATTTGCGATTGCAGGTCCGGTGGGTCTGGTAGCCGGTCCCCTGATTGCACACGACACCTCAGGTGGCAGCTGTGATGGCTCCGATGTTGGAGACTCCGGCAGTGGCCTGGGTGACACGATGGATTAGGGTACCACAATGCGTGTAGACGTAATCGCTTGAATGACGTCCGATGAGGTGCAAGGCCTCAATTTCCTATGCTTATAGAAGCGGCATTCATTATGTCGCCACAAGTGGGTGAACAGAATGTCTAACAATTACAAAATCGCTGAATTGACTTGCAAGAGTTGCCAACATACATACGATTCGAAGACCATGTCATGGTCCCCACTCGATGGCGATTCCATCGTCGGAACTGCGATTTGTGACATTTGCGAGCCGTGGATTGAACATTCACGTGAACGTGCAAACCGTCTACCCTTTTGGGCGCAAGAATTGGTTCACAGCGACCCCAATCTCCTCGAACTAACCCGAACGGCCTTGGAGGAAATTTCGCAATCTAATCCCAACGCGGAATGGGGGCCTCGTGGCCTAAATGGCGCCCCCCTCCCCTATCGAATTCACAATCATCTAGGTCCAAACAACGATTGGGCGTGGCTCAATGTCATAGAGTGGTGCGCGGGAATAGGACACCCAGATATCATCCGGGGTTTCAATCATGCGGATGCCCGGGATAGAGACGATTGGCTTTCCGATGAGATAGATTCCATCACCGCGATTCAGGATTGGATTGATCACATACGAGGGGATATGGACCGACTAAACGGCACCCTCTATTTCGGAAGTGATGCAGGACTAATCTATGCCGAAAAGCATTTCTTGGCGGATCACGAAATAGTGATTCAAAGTGATTCTATCATCATCGATGGCGTACCGTTCGGGGATGCTACAGACGGTTGGATGTTGGATTCAGGAGCCGTTCCTGAATTATTGTTCGACAGCATCCATGGTTTGGATTCACGCCCAATTGACCTTCGTGCCGAGTTGTATTCACTCAACACAAAATGTCTTCATTTCATTAGTCAATTGGCCGGGAGGAACATTTGCGCACCAACGACCCCTTACATTCGTGAACTCATGAACAACCTTTCAGAGGGTACATTCGGAATAGACGCATCACGTCGTTTTCATGCAGCACTGATTCTCTGGTCATCACATCCCGAGCGCGAATTCCATACCTGCTCAAAGGACGCATGGGCGACATCATTCGGCTTCGTCCGAGAAATTTCCGAAGAGATGCCATCCCATGTTCGAATAGAGCCGCAAGGCATCTTTGTCGATGGCGTAAGTGGGAACCAATATCGTATTTCTCCCCCTGAATCAAACTCGTCGACGATTTACGATGGATTTGAAGTTAGAACTGCTTCGCGCACCAACGACGACCTATCGAAACCAATCTGTATCCACATTTCCAGGTTTGACAGCCATCTCCCAATGGGTGACATCGTTGCAAGTCTGATTCTCATGCTTCGGCAGGATATTGAATCTGCCAAATCAATCGGACCCTTGCAAGCCCACCTCCCGGGGGGCCTCCATACACGCGTACGTGAAGAAGGGTGAGGATTCCCTTGATCCACACGTGGATTCAATAAGGGCCCCAAGCGCCTAGATGTTGACGCATCGACCAACACCCTACTGATGCAGACAATTTTTCACCACAGGAGGTGATTACTATCACAATTCAAATTCATCAAACTAAAACCGGAACGATATCCCTTGAACAAATGAAGGCCCGCTCGCGAGAGTATAGGGCCAACGGAGAACGCTCAGTCAACCGGCTGACACCCAAGAGCAAGATGGGTTCACTACTGCTTCGAGCAGCTGACGGCCGCCCCTGCCCAACGTGTGCCACGACAATGCAATATTGTCCTCAGCGACGCGCTGGGCACGCTGATGCGGATATTGCGACAATCGAACACATTCTCCCCATCAAAGAAGGAGGGCGAAATGCATCGAACAACATCATTGCCATGTGCCTTGCTTGCAATAGTTCCCGGGGCTACGTGTACAACGAAGCACCGAAGAACACCCAAGTCGAGATCGATAAAGTTCTGGAGTGGCTTTGGTACCAACTTCACCCTGAAGTCCTATCTAGAGTCGTTACAGTTCGACTAGGTGACATATACCCCCACCAACAAATTAAATTCCTCAGAAATTGGAAGAAGCGATACCAATCAGAAATCTTTGAAGTTCAGATTACCATACAACAACAACCACGTCGAGCAGACATGAGTGCAAGTGCGCGAAAGAAGCGCCAAACCCAACAACAAACCGAGATGAAACAATGAGCAATCAAATAGAATGTACGAGTTGTAACCACGAAGATGGAAAACACAGTGAAGAAGCAGGACTGCCCCTATGTGATATCTGTCGGCCCTGGGTTGAGAACTCGCTAAAATGGACAGCAGACATTCCAACTTGGTCGAGGTCGTTTTCCCAACGCCGAGAAGATTTGTTTGAAGAGACCCGTCAAGCATTGCTTCGACGTTTTGAAGAGTATAGCGACCATTGGAATATTACACACCACACTGCGTGCGCCGTTCCCAATTCAGAGCGCGGATGGCTACATTTTCTTCAATGGGTGTTGTGTGAAGAAATAGATGACCTTGATCCAGAGGATCAATCGATTTCTCAATATCACTGTTCCCAAGGCGCAGCAGTAGGTGAGAAAGCAGAACTTCTGCTTGATGTGCAGGAATGTATTCTAAAGCGCCGAGAGATGGTTGGCACCTCCTTTTCCGTTTCACGCATTAGAAATCAATTGTCTTTGATTGATGAAAACACTGAACACATTGCGAACCACCCCGTTCGAATTCAGGGCAATTCACTTTGGGTGTCTGGCGTATTGTTTGGCCCCATGGCACACGAAGTGCACTGTCAAACGACACGGATTCTACCACATGTGATGTTTGAACGCTATCACGGATTGGACAACCGCCCAATTGAGGAATTGGCTTACGCATACATGCGGGGACCCTGGATTCAATTGATTGGCCAAAACACCTCTGCTCGTGTTCCTTCGTCATTGGCTCTGAGGGAAGCAATTTCTCGAGTAGCAGACGGCGCTTTTGGAGATGAACCTGCAGATTTAGTACGTGCATCTCTTCTTCTTTGGTCGACCGTAGTTGAACTGGAATTTCTGACATGCCCACCTAGCGCTTGGGCGCGTTCATTTCAATGGGTAAGGGAGATTGCCGAGGAAAATCCTGACTCTGTTCAAATATCGAACGATGGAATTTACGTGGACGGATCGAGCAAAAATCGGTACCGTATTTCACCAACGACTCGAGAGGTACACGATCGCTTTGAGGTTCGAAAGGTGTCGCGTACAGGCGATGATGAGACGGATCCGATTTGTCTTCATTCATATACAGACGATGGAGAGAACTCGGAGCGCCCCCTAGGCGATGTTGTCGTACTTTTGATATTGGCATTACTTGACGATCTCCGAACCGCGGAAAAAATTCCACAGTTGTATCGACACCTTCCATCGGAATTTCAGACCCGTCGACGTGTAGGCGACCGCCGTCGTTGGCGCGAGAATTTTGTAGAGTACCTGCAACGAAATCATCCTGAACGACTTGAAGGACCATTTGATGTCGATGATTTCCGTGCATGGAGAAGGGTAATGAGAGCCGCAATAGCGGAAGAAGAAGAAGAGTGAATAGGTTTTCCCGATACCAGAAAACCACTCCAAACATCTCCAGCTTCGATGCTCTGAGCCGTGCATTCAAATACCCCCTACGTTGCTGGAGGAAGGCCGCACCCACTGCGCTACCGTTGCCTGATTTTATGCGCCCACCCCTCACTTATATAGTAACTAAAATGGAGATGATTCAATGACCCAAAATGATGGAATTTGCGACAGTTGCAAGTGCTCTTCAAACGCACTAAAACACAGTCGCCGAGGTCGAGTGAATCTTTGCTCTTGTTGCAATGCTTGGACTCGAATGTCACTACGCCGAACTCGCAAGGTTCCTACATGGGTACGCCCCGACTCAAGATTGAGTCCCGAAGCCATCGAGGAGATGAAGCAGCAATTCAATCAGATGCAGGACAATCACAATTTCGGGGGGTTACATGCACGACGCATGGTCTTTGAAATGGGGTTCCCATATTTCGGTCCTCTAAATGATCGCGCTTGGAGTCACGCCATATCTGCATTGAACCTACAAGAACTGGAGTCACGCACACCCCTTCCTAATATTCCTCGAACGGTAGTCGGCGAAGAACTATCCAAGATGGAGGATGCAGGGATTCTGTGCATTCCATCAAATCATCAAATGCGCAAACATCTAGCACATCTCCTTCGCGGAGATTTTGGCCTTACAAACAAGCGTCGCCTCGTAACCGCTCTATTCATGTGGTTGGTGTCCGAAGACGAATTCATTGCTCGAGACCCAGAGGCATGGGCCACCTCTTTCCAATTCCTTCGAGAGATTGTCGATGAATTAGGCGACCGTGCCAACTTCGTCGACGACACAATCAGAGTAACGGGTAGTTCTGGCAATATCTACCGAATTCAACCCAGACTACATCCTCCTTATTTCATTGTATATCGGGAAATCGAAGACCGAAAAGAACCCATTTGCATCGATCCAATTGGAGCCCACACAGTTGTATTTGCTGATATCCTTGTCAACCTCGTATTGTCGCTGTATGATGATACAATGTCAGCACGTCATATCAATACACTACAACAACATGTGTTTGGCCCCCCTGGCCACTTACGTACGCGTAGAGTAAACAGAAACATCGACCATCTCTGGCGTCGTGCTTTAGGCGATATGCCAGGTGATGATGGAGATCCTCAGGAACTGTTCCAGCAATGGCGCCTATTGATTGACCGATTCCAAACCAACCTCGCTGACTGGACAACAGACCAGGAGGACGATGCATGAAATTTCTTCGTGGCGGTTTTTCGCCACACCGGGTACCGAATCAAAGGGTACCAATGACTGACCGGGGAACAGGACCGGCGTCTGCGTGTTTGGGCACTAAAACACCCCCGCCTTGGGATACAGGCAATCAGGAGTCGATAAGCATGACACATACCATTAAGGTGCAGCTTGCCGACAAGTCTGGGCACTCGGAGTTGCTGATGAGTCCTGCCGAAACGGTAGAGACAATTCAGCAGAACTCGAGCTCGTGGATTTACGCTGACAACCAACTGGTACAAGCTGACCAGGTGGATGAGGCGAATCTTTCCACGGTATCGAGCGTGCGAATTCTGCCCGGACTTGTTGGCGGCTAAGCCGCTACCAGGAAACGCCACCACCCTTTCCGAGGGTGGCTCCAACCGGCTTCGGCCGAGACCGGAACACAGGTGGCCCCCGTCCGCTGGGCGGGGGCTGCCGCCACATAGGTGACGCTCATCTCACCTGAATACAATGAGCACCATGAGGAATTATTATGAAACCCACAGAACAAAATGAAAGCCAGAAAGAAGAACAAGACCAGCAAATTGCCTGGGTCCTGAAAACCCTTCATTGCGAAGGGCTAGATCCGCACAACCGCTCACTTGAGTTGATGTGCGAATTGCTGGATGAATTGGACGCGACCATTGACATTGGCGCTGAAAACCGTCGTTACGATGCTGAATCCTTTGCGATTCAGCTACGTGGCAAATCGGGTGTACGATACCGTATTTCGGTACACTATCGCGCCCGATTTGCAAACTTGATTGCAAATCGATTCAAGGAGATTGAGTTTGACGATGAGGACACCATTGGTGTACTGCTTCACCCCATTCGCACGATGACAGATACCGAGATTCACTGGCACGATGCTCGTGATGGTAACTGGGAGAGCATTTGCATTCACGGCAGACGCGATGAAACCCCAAAGGCATGGCCCGTGGATGTACTTGTGACGACGATGCTGACTCTATCCGATGACCTTCGCCAGTCACTTGAATTACCGATGACTACCCTTCGACGAGAATTGCGAAGCGCCTATCCAGTTGCATGGCACAACAGCCAGACGCACGAAGATGTGACCTTTGCTGATGTGACCAAGCATGTGAAGATTCTTGAGACCCTTGATGATGCTGATAGCCGAGAGGAGTTTGACGAGATTCGTGCGCTTGCACTTGAGGAACTGTTTAACGAGGAGGCAGAGTGATGGCGAAACAATCGAACAACGACGAAGATACCCGAATTGTGCAATTAGCAGGTGCTTGGGGTGGCCCCATGGATTTCCATTTGACCAAACAAGAGTGTTTGGAACTTATTCAGCAGGGTGCAGGCTGGGCATACACACTTCCGGACGGCAAGTTGGTTCAGGCCAAGGAAATTGATGAAAATTGGAACTCAATTACAGGTCTCCAAATCCTCCCCGCTCTTATTGGTGGGCCCGGAGCCAAAGACCGGACTTCGTCGCCACAGGTAGGTGAAGAAGAATGAACACACGAATTTTGATTATCGGCGCTGGTGGTATCGGTGCCTTGCTTGCAAGTCATGTATCGCGCGCGTATGCATTTAGCAATCCAGTCGACCCCCTATCGCTAACCATCATGGATGGGGATTCCGTTGAAGAACGAAATCTACCACACCAACCGTTTACCGCAGATGATGTGGGTACGCCAAAGGTTGAGGCCCTGGTTCGCCAACTTCGAGATACTGGGATTACTGAAGATCGTCGCGTGGCACTAATTGCTGCTGCCGAGGACTTTACTTCAGATACAGACCTGTCTGAGTATGACCTTGTGGTTGTCGCCGTGGACCGCGAAGAACCCCGCAATCTTGTCCATGCCAATGCCGAGCAATGGCTGGACCTGCGTGCGCGTGGAGATGGTTTCGTGATGTGCAGTCACGAGACAGACCCACGGGTTTTTGAGGCCCTTCCGAAGCTTCCAGAGGGTGAGTCGGCGAGTTGCCAGTTGGAGGATGCGATTGAGATGGGCAACATTCAGTTTGGATTTGCGGAAGCAGCATCGCATGGCGCTCAATGGGTTATTCAATGGATTCGAAAATCCCAATTGCCACCCAATCGGATGGCCACCATACACATGGGCGACTTGCCATTGCCAGAGTTCCCTAAGGAGGATGTAGAATGAGTACGTTAGAGAAACAGGATTCACTGCCTAATGATGAAATGACGCCCCAGGACCCAGTCCCACCCCGTCTTCATCCCACTCAGGAGATTGTGAACGCGGTACAATCAGGTGATCTTCGTGCAGATGCCATACTTCAGAGTCTAGCCTACTATGCCGTCGAAGGTGACTGGCAGGGTGTTTGGATTCTTGCAGATGCCATGAAGCGAGAGATTAGTCTGCTGTTTGACAGTCAAGGACTGATTTGGGTCGATGTCGGCACACCTGGCATGGTTCGCTTATCCCCTCCAATGGGTTCACGACTGCCCCTGCGGTTGTGGGTTCATTCCCATCCATGGGATGCCTACTGGTCTGGTACGGATCGACGTACTTTGGCCACGGTATCCGGTATTCTTGAGAAGGCATTCGTCCTTGGTCACGACCACATGGTTCGAGCCATTTGCAAGGAACAACCTTCCGACGATTCTTCAGACAGAAGGCTCGCACTAGAAGGTCCACTAATGCAATGGACCGATGAGGATGCAGTGACTTACGAAACCCTTCGTCAGAATCAGGAGGCAATCTGATGGTATCTGTTCGAACACCAAACGATGACGATGAGAAAGAACGCTTTGCTGAAGCCATACGCCAAGGCCTAGGAGTCCCTTTGGAATCCTACATTGGTGCCGTAATCGGCCGCGAACCGGAACAGGATCTCGTGGACGCGATACGACTTGGCATTGAGTCACATTCAGAAATGGATGATTCCGACTCACCACTGAACATGAAGGAATACATTCTCGAATACGTTCGCTGGCAGGAATTTTCCAGTTGATTCAGGAGCAACCAGTCGTAGAGCCACAACTGTTGCACTTGAGGCAAGTACCGTTGCGCACCATCTGACTGCCACCGCATTCATCGCAGATATCGCCGGTGAATCCGGCTTCCCGAGCCATCTGCCGCATATCAGCCTCAGGATTC
>Ga0208765_1001872_pt1 | contig 12203 bp, 10 predicted proteins | sample ETNtaG_2_FD_185783 | JGI IMG/M metagenome (GOLD analysis project Ga0208765, IMG submission 185783) | Marine microbial and viral communities from oxygen minimum zone, Eastern Pacific Ocean - ETNP201406SV203 (SPAdes) (version 2) | ecosystem: Environmental > Aquatic > Marine > Oceanic ... | reverse complement strand
ATCTTTTTGAAATAATAAATTAATTTAACATTGGCTTTGAAAAATATTTCCTGTTATGCTCACAATGAAGAACCAAGGGAGGAACATATGAATCATCCGGGGAGATACTGGCAAAAACTGGATGACGGCAGAATTCAGTGCGACGTTTGCCCACGGCAGTGCAGGCTGCACAATAGACAACGGGGACTTTGTTTTGTACGAAAGGCTGAAGAAGACCAGATAGTCCTCACAACGTATGGACGCTCCAGCGGATTTTGCATTGATCCTATAGAAAAAAAGCCTCTTAATCACTTCCTTCCTGGGACACCAATTCTTTCCTTTGGCACTGCCGGCTGTAATCTCACCTGTAAATTTTGTCAGAACTGGGATATCAGCAAGTCCCGTAAGTTTGACCGGCTCACAGAAACTGCCACTCCGGAAATGATTGCCCTTGCCGCAAAAAATCACGGTTGCCGCAGTGTGGCTTTTACATACAATGATCCGGTGATTTTCCTTGAATATGCTGTTGATATCGCACAAGCCTGTCGTGAAATGGACATAAGTCCTGTTGCAGTTACCGCAGGTTATGTGCTTGCTGAAGCACGCAGGGAATTTTTCCAAAACATGGATGCTGCAAACATTGACCTAAAAGCATTCAGCAATAAATTTTACAAAAAAATTTGTGGGGGAAGACTGGAAGATGTTCTGGAAACTTTGGAATATTTGAAGCACGAAACTGATTTGTGGTTTGAAATAACCACGCTTCTGATACCAGGTGAAAATGACTCTTCGCAGGAGATACATACAATGTGTGAATGGATTATGGGACATTTAGGCGCTGAGGTCCCCCTGCACTTCACTGCATTTCATCCGGACTGGAAAATGCGTGACATTTCTCATACTCCCCATTCAACTTTAAACAAGGCAAGGGAAATCGCCCTTGCTGAAGGAATTCATTATGTTTACGTGGGCAATGTTCACGATAAATCAGGATCAAGTACCTATTGTCATCAGTGTGGAGAGTTACTGATCGGACGTGACTGGTACGAATTAAGTGACTGGAATATTGATCAAGCAGGATGCTGCATCAAATGCGGTACAAAATGTCCCGGATTTATCGAACAGCATCCCGGAAACTGGGGAGCAAAGAGACTGCCGGTAAGTTTGTGAGTTGAATATTAACTGGTAAAATTAAAGAATTGTTATTGATTCTGAAGTAAGCATTACGGAATAATTTTTGAGCAAAACAGTAAGCCACGGGATATAAATTTTCCGCTGAGTTTGTGATGCAGTATTCAGGAATTTACCATCCATGCACCATAGCCAACTACACGTGAACGATCTCCAGCCGTATCTCCTGAGTTACAGAGGTCAAGTCTGTGAACCTGCCAAGCGCTTTTCACAGCAGCCAGTAAAGCACCCCGTAGTGGATATGCTCCACATGCATCTTCAGGTGAAAGCAGTTCCGGTGACAATGATTCAATTGCCTTCGCTGTATGCAAGTCTAATTCACAAGAGGTTTTATAGTCATGGTAATGACTTAAGTCTGTGCTTATAACAATCAAGGTTTGATCATCTTCACTATATTTAAGAATCATTTGCGCCAGCAGTTCTGAATCTGTATCTCCCACAACCAATGGAACAATTTTAAAATCATTAAGAGTCTCCTGTAAAAAAGGAAGCTGCACTTCTAAGCAGTGCTCTTCTGCATGTGCCTGATCATTGACAGTGATCCATGAATAATCTTCCAGCATTTTTTCCATCAGCTCCCTGTCCAGGGTTATCTGACCAAGCGGTGTTTCAAAGCTATCAGCTTCCGGGAGTGCTGCTCCTGTCAGCAATACCCTATGTGCCGGTCCAAGCATTAAAACCCGCCGAATTTGATTTTTGAATTGCTGTAAAAGTTGATACGCAAAAGCAGCTGTTTTTCCTGAGTAAATGTAACCGGCATGGGGGACAATCAGCATTCGAATTGCCGAGATTTCATCCAGAGCAATCTTAAGCTCACTCTCTTCTTCTCCTGCACTTTGCAAGTAGTTCCGTACGGTATTTCTCAGTTCTTTTTCATGCTCTGGATAAAACATTCCTGCTACTGCTGCAGGCCGAATGTATGCTGAAAAATTATTTGCAATCATGAAATACCTCGCTGTCAAAAAGCCGCGATTCAATAACCAAAGTGCTTGATCTCCTCACCTTTTTCATCAATATCCGACATGGCCTTTATGCCCATTTCAAGATGCATATCAACATATTTTCCCGTAACCTTCTTGTCCAGTTCCTGGGTTTTTACTCCATCAGGCAGAAGTGGTTGGTCAGAAACAAGTAGGATAGCACCGCGTGATATTTTATTAGCATGCCCAACTATGAAAAGTGTTGCCGTTTCCATGTCTATTCCGATTGCTGAAAGATTAATCAGCTTGTTTCGAAATTTTTCATCCCATTCCCAGACACGCCTGTTTGTAGTATAGATAACCCCGGTGCGGTATTCCTGTCCATATTCCAGCAATGTATCAGAAACAAATTTGTGCAACTTAAACGATGGTAAAGCAGGGACTTCGGGAGGAAGGTAATCATTGCTTGTTCCTTCACCCCTTATTGCCGCAATAGGCAGTATATATCGGCCTATTTCAGCACTTTGTTTAAGTCCGCCACACTTTCCTAGAAAAAGGACACCTTTGGGGTTGCAGGCCGTTAGCAGGTCCATGATGGTTGCAGCATTGGCTGATCCCATACCAAAATTTATTATGCTCAGACCGCTGTCGTTTGTGGCAGTCTGCATTGGACACCCTTTGCCCTTTATTTTACAGCCAAATCTTTCAGCAAACTTGCTTACGTAATTACTGAAATTTGTTAGCAGAATATACTTTCCAAATTCTTCTATCTGAGTACCTGTATAACGCGGAAGCCAGTCCTGCGTAATCTCTTTTTTGCTTATCATCTAATAATAAATGTCTTAGTAATCTAAACCTGGTATTACATAAAAATATTTTATCCAGATAATGAATAAAAGTCCGGAATGGCAAAAATTGAATTGTGCAGAAAGTCAAAAATTTCTCCGGATTGACTTTATTTTGCAGGAACTACCCTTAAGTTGCCAGTGGAACTAATGAAAACTCTTATTTCCGCAATTCATTTTATTTGTCATTACTGAAGATGCAGAGTGAATTTGAGGGGATTTGGTGGTGAAGCAAAATCTTGTATGAATGACATACTTGGCTGACTTTTAATTAACTTCGTGAAGGAAAATGATTATTTTTAAAAGCTATACTTTAGCAATGCAAACTTGACAAAATATGCAAAGAAACGTCTGGTTTTATTTAGAATGATCAGGGGGATGATGATGAAAAATATTGAAACAAGAATCTTGGATGGATTAACAAGGAGGTTTGAAAGAGGAGAAAAAGATTCGGAAGCACCAGAATAATCAGTGCTTCCGAAAAATATACAATACTGGTTTACATTGCATCCCAGATAATATGACTCCATGCCCCTTTGGGCTTTTTAGTGATTACTGGTGTTGAATCAGAAGACATCAGAACTTTGACAGTTCGATTGTAATCTGCTGGAATCAGGTAACCAATACCCTGAGGTTGGTTGCCAACCAACTTGTTTATTTCACGCATCATACGGCGCTGATGTTTTTCAGTCTGCGCGCCTGTATCATCGTTTTCAAGTACTATATCTGCAGCCTCATCCGGATGATCAGCTGCATATTTCCAGCCTTTGATTGAAGCTCTCAGAAAGCGGGCCATCTTGTCTACGAAAGCCTTATTTCTGAGATTTTTTTCCAATACATATAACCCATCTTCCAGTGTAGCCACACCCTGATCTTCATACTTGTAAACAACAAGTTCAGAAGGACTAAGTCCGGCGTCAACAACTTGCCAGTATTCATTATAAGTCATGGTGGAAACACATTCTGCCTGCTTCTGTAAAATTGGGTCCACGTTGAAACCCTGCTTCAAAACAGTTACCCCGTTTGAGCCACCTTTGGTTGGGATACCCAATTGACTCATCCAGCTCAGGAAAGGATATTCGTTGCCATAGAACCATACTCCAAGTGTTTTACCACGAAAATCGGATGGAGATTTAATGCCGCTGTCTTTCCGGCAGGTAAGCATCATTCCTGATTTTTTAAAGATTTGAGCAATGTTTACCAGAGAAACTCCTTTTTCACGTGATGCCAATGCAGAAGGCATCCAATCTACAATTACATCAGCTCCTCCTCCTGCAATTACCTGAGGAGTAGCAATGTCAGGTCCCCCGGGCTTGATGGTTACATCCAAACCTGCGGCTGAGTAGTAACCTTTATCCTGTGCGACATAATAACCTCCAAACTGAGCCTGTGTTACCCATTTCAGCTGAATGGTCACTTTATCGGCTGCATGAGCTGCAAACGCCAACCCTGTAGTCAGCACTAGCAGCACCATTTTTTTCATTATTCTCATGATTCACTCCGTTTATGTTTAAATTTCGGTCAGCATCATTTTAATTATGGCACTTCAGCTGACTCGGATAGAAGGGTGCCATCCCGTATACTGCCGCTCTATAAAAGCCAACAGAGCGTAGAACAACGACCCGGATAATGCTGCCACCGCGATTGATGCCCATACGACGTCAACATTCATTCGACCGATTTCTGTGGAGATTCGGAAACCCATTCCCACAATCGGCGTACCAAAAAACTCCGCTACAATTGCGCCTATCAGAGATAAAGTGGAGTTTATCTTTAGTGCGTTAAAAATAAAAGGTAGTGCGTTTGGAAGACGCACCTTAAACAATAGCTGCCAATAATTTGCAGCATATGAATGCATCAAGTCAAGTTCTATTCGGTCGGTAGATTTTAATCCCGCTAGAGTATTCACCAGCATAGGGAAAAATGTCATCATCACAACTACCGCTGCTTTCGACTGCCAGTCAAAACCGAACCACATTACCATGATTGGAGCAACTCCAACTATGGGTAGTGCACTGGCAAGGTTTCCCAGTGGAAGCAGACCCCTTTGCAGAAATGGAACTTTATCCACCAGGATTGCTACTAAAAAACCGGAACAGCAACCGATAAAAAATCCAGCAAGAACTGCTTTTAAAAAAGTCTGCTGGAAATCAGCCCACAGCATCTCCATAGAATTTACGAATGCAGTCCCAATCATTGACGGCGCAGGCAGCAAAACCTGGGGAACCTGAAACCCCACAGTCAGCATTTCCCATAAATAAAGCAGCATTCCTCCAAATAAAATGGGTACCAGCATATTTGTAACTAATCCTGTAATTTTGTCCCCTCCGTCTGCCTTCGACCATAATCCCATAACTTCCCAGATTATTATGGTGAGTGCAGCAACATAAAGCCATATTCCCCATGCATAAGTTTCCGATTCAAAAATGTGTACGCTGTTTAATGTAGCTATACATCCAGACAAAACCAGTAAACTTATTACAATTTTACCTGGCATCGACTCGGTTAACTCTTTTCTAAAAACTAATATCACGACTCCGATCAGAGGCATCAGTGCAAAATAAATTGTGTTCTCTCCCTGCAGCATCCAGTCACTGGAAAACTGAAACTGAACCACATAGCAGATTATAAATAACCAATAGATTAATCGGGCTTTTTTCAAGTCAATGCCCCATTCTTTTTTGAACTATTTTCTCCATGAAACTCATAAGGAAAACGAGTGTTGCGGCAATAACAGAAGCAACTATCAAGGCGCTCCAGATCTGTACTGTCTGCCCATAATAAGATCCGGTTAGAAGCCGGGCTCCCAGTCCTGCTCTTGCACCGGCAGGCAGCTCACCCACAATTGCCCCGACAAGACTGATGGCAATAGAGACCTTGAAGCTGGCAAATAGGAATGGAGTGGATGCCGGCCAACGCAATTTCCAAAATTTTTGTGACTGTGTTGCGTTGTAGGTTTTCATCAAGTCCAGGTGCATCGGATCAGGAGACCGCAGGCCCTTGACCATTCCAATAACAATGGGGAAAAAACATAAATACGCAGAAATGAAGGCTTTTGGCAAAAGTCCTGTCAGTCCTATTGCACCTAAAACAACAATGATCATCGGTGCAACAGCAAGAATGGGAATTGTCTGTGAAGCAATAATCCATGGTAAGACGCTTTTATTCAGTGTTGGTACATGCACAATACCAATTGCCAGCAATATTCCTAAAACTCCACCCATCACAAAACCAACCAGCGTTGAGGAAATTGTAACACCTCCATGATAAACCAGACTCCGCTTTGAGGTAATCTTGTGTTCGAACAATGACTTATTCATGTCTTCCATTATCTGGTGCGGCGCCGGCAGCACTGGTCGGCCCATGGACCATGAATCGCTAACAAGTAACTGGAAATTCCACTCAGTTTTTTGACGTTCATATTTGTCAATCAAAACCTCAGAATTCAGGTAAACCGCTGCACCGTACCAGATAACCACGATGAAGGCCATTACCACCGTAATTGCAGCTGGTGTTGAGTCGAGCAAACGGTTCATGAGTCCTGCTTAATCATAACTGTGTCCAGCACGTAAGCCTTTTCTAATTCTTTGAGAAAGTTCCAGGAATTCCTGAGTTTCACGAATGTCAAGCGAACGTTTTTCAGGAAGAGTGCTTTCAATAATGTCATTAATCTTTCCAGGGCGGGGGGACATGACCACAATTTTTGTGGAAAGATATGCTGCTTCAGGAATGGAATGGGTAACAAACACTACAGTCTTGTGAGTTTGTTCCCAGAGGCTGTGAAAGTGCTCATTGAGCTGGTCACGTACGATTTCGTCAAGAGCACCAAAAGGTTCATCCATCAGCAAGAGATCAGGATAAAATGTCAGTGCACGTGCTATTGAAACACGCTGCTGCATACCTCCGGAAAGCTGCCAGGGGAATTTTTTTTCAAAGCCAGTAAGATCAACCATTTCCAGTGCTTCCCTAGCACGTTCGTTCTGATCAGCTTTTTCTACACCCATGATCTCCAGAGGTAATTTCAGATTGCCCTCAACGGTGCGCCAAGGGTAAAGGGCGGGTGACTGAAAAACATAACCATAGTCTCGATTCAGGCGGGCTTCTTCTGGAGAAATTCCATTAACCTTGAGCATACCGCCAGTTGGTTTTTCAAGGTCGGCAATTAAACGCAGCAGTGTTGTTTTACCGCATCCAGATGGTCCGATAAGTGAGATGAAATCTCCTTTATTGATTTCCAGATCAATATCAGACAGCGCATGTACAGGACCATCTGCTGTTTGGAATACCAAATCAACTTTACTGGCTTCAACTACCGGGGGAGTATCTTTCATTACTATTACCGTTCAACGGCTAAAGGAGCAGTAGCAGCACTGCGTTTTTCTATTGCTCCAATAATATGGGGCAAAAAAGGTTCTATCTATATGAATAATCCCATCCTCACAGAAAAATCCGCAGTGAAGGACTGATTGGCGTTGTCAACAGTTCCACTTCTTATGATTAATGACATCTATTCAACAATTAATTTGCTAGGAAATTAATTTTGATCAACACGCATCGGGTTGTTGGGATGGGTTGTCCAGTTCTGATACTCTGTTCCTGAGTCAACACGCTCCATTGAAATGCAGCCGGGGACTGGACATGCAAACATGCAGAGATTGCAGCCAACACATTCATCGTCGATTACCTCAAAATGTCTACTACCATTGGCTTTTGTTTCACAAATTGCCTGGTGCGAGGCATCTTCACATGAAATATAACACAGTCCACAATTGATGCAGGTTGATTGATCAATGCGGGCTTTAATATCGTATTTCAGGTTAAGATATTGCCATTGCTTAACATTCTGAACTGCTACACCCCTGAAATCCTCTAGTGTTTGATAGCCTTTCTCATCCATCCAGTTGTTAAGTCCGTCAATCATGTCATCCACAATTTTAAAACCATAATGCATAACTGCTGTACAGACCTGAACTCCGCCAGCACCCATGACAATGAATTCAGTAGCATCTCTCCAGTTAGAAATGCCTCCTATGGCTGAGATAGGCAGATTACTTGTTTCAGGGTCCTTTGCTATTTCAGTAACCATGAAAAGGGCCATCGGTTTAACTGCGGGACCACAGTAACCTCCATGAGATCCTTTACCGTCAATAGTAGGCTCAGGAGCCATCAAATCCAAATCTACCGAAACTATTGAATTGACAGTATTGATAAGGGAAACTCCGTCAGCTCCTCCTGCATTTGCTGCACGCGCGGCATGACAGATATCTGTAACGTTAGGTGTAAGTTTAACAAGACATGGCAGGTCTGAAGATTCTTTCACCCAGCGAGTAACCATTTCAATGTATTCCGGCACCTGACCAACGGCAGAACCCATTCCCCGTTCAGACATTCCGTGCGGACATCCAAAATTCAGTTCAACTCCGTCACAGCCAGTATCCTCAATTTTTTTCAAGATATACTTCCAGTCTTTTTCGGTACATGGAACCATCAAAGAAACTACGACCGCACGGTCCGGCCAGTCCTTTTTTATCTGCTTGATTTCCTTGAGATTGTCTTCAAGGGGACGATCTGTGATAAGTTCAAGATTGTTGAATCCCATCATACGTTGACCGTTGTAATGCACAGCTCCATAACGGGAACTGACATTTACAATGGGAGGATCAATTCCCAGAGTTTTCCATACAACTCCTCCCCATCCTGCACGGAAAGCACGTTCAACGTTATACAACTTATCTGTGGGAGGAGCAGAAGCCAACCAAAATGGATTTGGAGCTTTGATGCCTGCAACGTTGCAACTTAAGTCTGCCATAATCAGTTCCTCAATTGAGTGTATTTGAAATTTTGTTCAGAATTTTATTACTGAATTTTATTACTGTTGCATAATTTTTTGATGAATTGAATTAGCCGCCTGCTTGCCGTCTTCTACAGCCTGTACAGTCAAATCCTCTCCAGATTTTACACTATCTCCTCCGGACCATACTCTCTGAAGTGAAGTTTCGAATTCACTGTTTACCGCAATTTTACCTTTTTTCATTTCTGGCATTTCAGAGCCTGAGAATATTGTGTCCTGCATAGACTGACCGATCGCCTTGAAAACAACATCAGCTTCCATGAATCTTGATTCACCGGTACCTGTTAGTTTCCCCTCCGAATTCAATTTTGTGCATTCAAATTCAACTCCGGATACATGACCATTTTCCGAATGCAGACTTTTCGGTGAAAGCCAATATTTAATATTGACTCCATTTGACTTGGCGAATTCCTGTTCTTTCCATGTAGCACTCATGTGCTGAGCACCACGCCTATAAACAAGCGAAACATCTTCAGAACCAAGTTTTTTTGACTGTACTGCAATATCAATTGCAGTATTTCCGCCACCGATTACCACTATTCGCCTGCCCACCGGAAGCTTTTCAAGGCTTTTTGCCTGACGGAGTTCGGCAATAGTATCCACCGCATTGTAAACACCTTCAGGATCATTTTTTCCCAAACCCAGATCGTTTACGTCTCCTAAGCCTATACTGAGAAAAACTGCATCAAATTCCTTGCGCAGATCATCAAGTTTGACATCACGGCCTAATAAATGATTTGTTCTCGCTTCTATTCCTCCTATCTGCATAATAAATTCGACTTCTCTCTGGGCAAAATCATTTACCGTTTTATAAGCTGCTATTCCATATTCATTAAGACCGCTTAATTTTTCTCTTGCTTCAAAGATTACGGATTTATGTCCTAACACGGCAAGACGGTGTGCACATGAAAGTCCGGCTGGACCTCCACCTATAATCGCAATGCGTTTCCCGGTAGGTTCTCCTCTCTTAAATAATGTTTCTCCGCTTTCAAAAAACCAGTCGGTAGCGTAGCGCTGTAAATCTCCAATACGTACGGGTTTTTCGTCCTGAGTATTTCTCACGCATACACCTTCACAAAGGATTTCAGTGGGACATACGCGTGCACACATGCCGCCCATTATATTTTGAGTCAGGATATCTTTTGCAGATCCCTTGAGGTTACCTGTGGAAATTTTTCGAATAAAATTTGGAATATCAATTGCGGTTGGACAAGCCTCAATACAGGGGGCATCATAACAGAAATAACAGCGGTCAGACTCTACTTTTGCATTGGCTGAACTCAAAGGGGGATGATGATCTGAAAAATTCTCTCCCAGCTGCTCTTGAGATAAGCGGCCTGCACGAATGTCGGTTGTAGTCATATAAAATCTTGGGAATTATTTTTGGAATAAGCAAAAAAGTAATACTGACCTTAAATGCTTTTATTGAAGTGCTGTAAGGTCTTCGTAAATTTCTGGTCTTCGATCTCGGTAAAACTGCCAGAGATTCCTGATTTCACGGACTTCATCCATTTCCATATCGTGAACAAGCAGTCCGTCACTATGATCATCAAGCTGAGCTTCTATCTTTCCGCGAGGATTAACAACATAGCTGGAACCGTAGAACTTACCTATATTCCATGGCTCTTCAGTACCAACTCTGTTGATTGCACCTATGTAACAACCGTTTGCTACTGCAGACGCAGGCTGTTCCAGTTCCCAGAGATATTGGGAAAGTCCGGCAACTGTTGCGGAAGGATTAACAATATATTCTGCACCATTCAGGGAAAGAGCACGCCAGCCTTCAGGAAAATGACGATCATAACAAATGTACACGCCCAGTTTGCAGTAAGCAGTCTCAAAAACAGGATAACCAAGGTTTCCGGGCTTAAAGAAAAACTTCTCATAAAATCCCGCTACATGAGGTATATGGGTTTTGCGGTATTTACCAAGATACTCACCATTGGCATCAATGACTGCTGCCGCGTTATAGTAAACCCCTGTCATTTCCTCTTCATAAATTGGGACTACAATCACCATGTTGTATTTCTTGGCATATTCCTGCATCAGTTTGGTAGTTGGTCCTTCAGGAATTTTTTCAACTGCGGCATACCACTTTGCATCCTGACTCGGACAAAAATACGGCTGTGTAAACACCTCCTGCATGCATAGAACCTGGACACCTTTCTTACCCGCTTGTTCTATAAATGGTATATGTGCCTCTGTCATTTTTTTCGTTATCTCATCAGGTGACATATTTGTGTCTCCCTTGAGTGCCATTTGAATCAAACCGCTACGAACTTTCATACTAAATCTCCGGTATAAGATATGGGTGCGAACAATTTATCTTCAACAAAATTACATCCCTGAATTGAATTTAAAATTGATTCTAAAACTAGTTTTGAGAACAGTAGATAATAATGACTGAAACGGCTCAGGTCAAGCCTTTTCTCTTTCTATTTGACCATTTTGAATAAGAATTTGCTTTGCTTTATTTTTTACAATTGTTTAAAAAATTATTGCATGGTACCATGTTCGTGATTTAGAATATTCTTATCTTTAAATTTAAATATAACCTTCCCTGATGAGTGAGAAAGCTATAAGGAGTAGGGCTTATCCCGGCTATTTTTCAAGCAGGCTTGAAAATTATATATCTCTATCAAAACCCCGTCTGCTTGCAAGTGTTGTTTTAAGTGCCTTTCTGGGGTTCGTGCTTCCTATGACCCTTTCCAATACCGTTCTTCAGTTGATTTATTTGCTTTTTGGAACAGCTCTGATGGGTGGAGGTGCGAATGCTCTTAATCAATGGATGGAACAGGTCCCTGATTCAATTATGAACAGGACAAAGAACCGAGTTCTTCCAATGGGGAAATTATCCGAAAAGGAGGCAATGATTTTCGGAATAGTAATTTCAGCGGTAGGGTTCTTTGTTTTATGGTTTGGCAATAATCCTCTTACTGCAGGACTTGGTCTGCTGACCATCTTGACCTATATACTGGTTTATACTCCATTGAAACAAAAAACTTTTACAAATACATGGTTCGGTGGAATAACCGGAGCCTTACCTCCAGTCATGGGCTGGACAGCAGCAAGAGGACAACTGGAATGGGAAGTCCTGCCGATTTTTGCATTGCTTTATTTTTGGCAGCTTCCACACTTTTTTGCTATTGCCTGGATGTACCGTGATGACTACAAAATAGGTGGGTTTAAAATGCTTTCGCATTATGATCAAACCGGGAAAAAAACTGCCGTACAAATGTTAATAAATTGTGGAATGCTCTATGCCGCAAGTCTGGCTGTTTTTTATGTCAATCAGGGCAGCATGGTTTATCTTGCAGGTGCATCTGCACTTGGATTGGTATTTTTTGCAGTTATTGCCGGATTTTATAAAGAAAGCACTGTAGGAAATGCAAGAAAAGTATTTCTTGCTTCAATAAT
>Ga0208765_1001869_pt1 | contig 12227 bp, 7 predicted proteins | sample ETNtaG_2_FD_185783 | JGI IMG/M metagenome (GOLD analysis project Ga0208765, IMG submission 185783) | Marine microbial and viral communities from oxygen minimum zone, Eastern Pacific Ocean - ETNP201406SV203 (SPAdes) (version 2) | ecosystem: Environmental > Aquatic > Marine > Oceanic ... | reverse complement strand
ATATTGGGGTATTAGTGGTTTCAACAATGGTCATGTAAGCGGATTGAGCAACGGTTTTAAACTGTGTGTTGCTACTGTGATCACATGCGGAACAGGCTCCTTTGCATCTGGTACATCCATAAGCGAAACATTCATTAGAGCGGGGACTCCCTCACAGCCAAAAGGAGGTGTTGCATCAATTGGTACAGCAACACTTGGTACGCATACAATGTTCAACAATGCTGTAGATTTGGGCTTCTATTACGGCATCTTCGCCGATGACTTGGAAACACCATCTGCTGCCTTGGTAAGAGGTACATTACACTTGTATCAAACATACCCTTCTAACCCAAATAATTTTGTCAATATTTTTACTCATTGGAATAATCTTATGGGTGACCCAGCATTACGCATGTGGACTGGAATACCCCAAACATTTACGTTGACGTATGAAAATAGTATAGATCGCGGCACAAACTTTATTGATATACATGTGGCTGATAGTGATGGAAATGATATGGAGGGTGCTGCAGTAACAATTTTAAAAGGTAGTGATGAAGTGTTTGAATCAGGATATACCGATGCTTCTGGAAACGTAACTTTGCCAATCAATTCTTTTGCTGCTGGAAATATGTCTGTAACAGTAACAGCTAAAAATTATATCCCTCATCAAGGAACGGTAATAATTAATGATGCAACAACCAATGTCAATATTCTTGCTGGTCAAGTGGTTATTGACGATGACGGAAATGCGCCTTCAAATGGTAATGGTGATGGTATTTTAAATGGCAGTGAAATTATTGAGCTCACAATCCCGATACATAATTATGGTACATCTTCTGTTGACGGATTAACCGGAACTTTAACAGCTCATAGCAGCAATATAACTGTAAATATGGGTACAATTTCTTACGGTAATCTTGATTCTAATCAAACACTTTTTCCATCAGATCAATTCGTTATAGAGTTAAATAGTAATATTTTTGAAGGTCAAGTCGTTGAATTAAGATTGACTTTAAATGATGATAGCAGTAATTCTTGGGAAGGAATGCTCATATACAACACTGCTGGCTCATTTCTTGAAGTTGTTAGTGTGAATGTAATTGGCGCAGGTGATGGCGTTTTAGATCCAGGTGAAACAGCTGATCTTCAATTTACCTTATTAAACTCCGGATCTGTAAATGCAATGAATGTGTCGGCTGAGTTAAATACAAATATGTCAGCATTAGATATCATTGATGATAGTGGGGTATGGGGAACTATTTTATCCGAACAAACAAGGAGCAGTGTTGATCATTTTACTGTTACAGCGAATGAAGGTATAATCCCCGGAACTATTGCCCATTTATTTCTAACAATTACTGGGGACGATGGATTTGAATTGTTAAGAACATTTACCCTTCAGATTGGAACTGTTTCTGTAACAGATCCATTAGGCCCAGATGAACATGGTTACTATATTTATGATAGTGGTGATCAAATCTATGCCAATGCTCCTTTTTATAACTGGATTGAAATTGATGATCGTTACGGAGGAAACGGAAATCAATTACTCATATCTGATAATGGTGACAATGGTGACGATGTAATAATTAGAACCTTGCCGTTTGATTTTAGAATGTATGGTCAGATATATAGTCAAATTACGATTTGTTCAAATGGATGGATTTCCATGGGGCAAACATCTATGGAATCTTTTAGAAATTATCCCATCCCGGGGCCGGGTGGCCCATCACCTATGATTGCCGCATTTTGGGATGATTTAACGACACAATCTAACGGACGTATATATTCCTACCATGATGAAAATAATCATCAATTTATTATCCAATGGTCAAGAGTAAGAACATTTGATAATAATAGTTCTGAGACTTTTCAGATAGTACTTAAAGATCCTCAACATTATTTTACACCTACTGGTGATGGTGAAATCTTAATTCAGTATCAAACGTTTAATAATACTTCATCAGGTAGTTACGGCTGGGGACAGGTTCACGGCGCCTATTGCACTGTGGGTATAGAGGATGTGACAGCCCAGCGCGGGCTGCAATACACATTCAATAATCAATATCCTACGGCAGCCATGCCTCTTGATGATGAAACGGCAATTCTCATTACGACCAGGGGGTCGGATATTCGTATGCGTGGTGATGTGAATCAGGATGGCGATTTGGATGTGTCTGATGTGTTGATACTTGTGGACTATATTTTAAATCAGGAAACTTCTAATTTGAACCCCTATCTGGCAGATATGAACCAGGATGAGATTATAAATATTCTAGATATGATTGGAATAGTGCAGTCAATAATGGGTTATTAATTATCGGAATGAATATTTATGCCTTTTGTTCCTATTTACATATTGAGTTTCACAGCGCTCATTTTAATAATCATAGGATTGTTCGAATTTTGGCAGCATCAGCAAAACCTAGCTGCAATACCGTTGCGTATTCATGTTAATGGTACCAGGGGTAAATCCAGTGTTACTCGCTTAATAGCTGCGGGATTGCGTGCAGGAGGATTACGGACTTTTGCCAAAACAACCGGTACCGCCCCTCGAGTTATTGATTCACAGGGTAAAGATCGCATTATTCATCGTTTACGATCCGCATCCATTGGTGAACAAGTTCGATTAATACGCTTTTTTGCACAGGAAAAGCCAGATGCAGTTGTGATGGAGTGCATGGCTGTCCAACCCCAATATCAATGGATATCCGAACAGCAAATGGTTAAATCCCATATTGGCGTTATCACCAATGCCCGTCCGGATCATTTGGAAGAAATGGGTCCAACGTTGGATGATGTACGGCTTTCTCTAGCAAATACGATTCCCTTTAACGGTAAAATGATTGTGGGTGAAAATGATATGGTTGAAACTATTGCATCGATTGCAAAATCTCGAAATACAGATCTAAATGCATCAGATGAATTCACAGTTTTGGAAGAAGATATGAAAGATTTTACTTATCTCGAACATCCTCAAAATGTCGCAGTTGCATTGGATGTTTGTGTTGAGGCAGGAGTTGATAAGAAGATTGCCTTGGAAGGTATGAAAAAGGTTAAACCGGACTTAGGTGCGTTGGTAGTTCAAAAACTTGATTTCGGAAATGGATCTATTTTATTTATCAATTCTATGGCAGCCAATGATCCTGTTTCCACCTTGCAGATCTGGAATTTTGTGGAACGGCGCTATCCTGTGGAAGGTGAAACGTGTATTTATCTCAATTCACGTGAGGATCGGCGAAGCCGCACGCGACAATTACTCCAATTGATTTATGAGGATATTAAACCGGATCGATCCATTGTGCGTGGTCAAAAAGTGAATTCAATGGTGAAGCATGTGGAATATCATTCGCCTCAAACGAGTTCAGAAGTGATTGAAGAATCAGAATCAATGAGTAAGACGATAAAACAATTAGAATCCTTACCCAAAGATTCTCTTTTATTTGCTATGGGAAACCAAGTAGGGTTTGGACAGGAGTTGATTGACAAACTGATGGAGTATAAGTCAAATGGTTGAGATTGCTATTGGACTTGGAATAGCTTTCAGCCTGATTTTATCTGAAACATTGGGTGTAACGGCCGGTGGTGTGATTGTGCCCGGCTATATCGCTTTATATTTACATCAGCCGGATCAAATTCTCATGACATTTCTTGCGGCAGTTATCGTCATTGGTATAGTAAAATTTTTGAGCAATTACATGTTCATTTACGGCAAGCGTCGTTTAGTCCTGACTTTGCTGTTGGGATTTATAGCCGGTTATATATCGCGAAATCTGATTTTTTCACCGATAGATACATTTTCCTATGCGGTGATTGGAAATATAATTCCCGGACTTATCGCCAGTTGGATGGACAGACAGGGAGTCCCCCGAACGCTATCTGTTATATTGATAACTGCTGTTTTAGTAAAGCTTTTGGTTATGTTATTGTCGGGAGGTCAGTTGGATGTCTGATCAACAGCATTCTAAACCATTTATTCCGGTCATTCAAAAAACATCTACATTGGTAATGATGGCTATGGTGGCTGTTATCATTTTTGCGATTGCTTTCTTTTCACGTGTGGAAATCATTTCTGAAACGTACGAAACAAAAGTACAAGCTGCCGAGCACATGGCAAAAGCCATGGAAATGTTGAAAGAAATCCGTTTGGAAAAGGGTGTATTTTTAGACGTTGAGAATGATCCAAACGAAACGGGATTGGTCGGTTCACAATTCAGCTTAACCACCACGGATGAAGGTGATCTTGATGCCAAATTGACTACATTAGATCCCAATTTTTCCGCTGCCATGGTAGAACTTTTGAATCAAGCCGGATTGCAGTCAGGTGATACAATCGCTGTCATGCTCACCGGTTCCATGCCCGGAGCCAATATGGCCACGCTTATAGCCTGTGATGCCATGAATATTCATCCTGTAGTGATCACTTCTATAGGTGCATCCCAATGGGGAGCCAATGATCCGGATATGACCTGGTTGGATATGGAGAAATTATTATTTGAAAATGGATTCATTTCTGAACGATCCATTGCTGCATCAATCGGTGGACGAAATGACCAGGGTCGCTTATTAAGTCCAAAAGGACGGGAATTGATTCGAAATAACATTGCAAAACATGATCTTCCCATTATTACAGGAAAAAGTTTAAAAGACAATATTCAACAACGAATGAACCATTTTAGTAATGTGAATTATAAAACAGTGGTAAATGTAGGTGGCGGTGTGGCTAGTTTAGGGACCAGTTTTAATTTGAAATTATTGCCGCCGGGGGTTGTGTATCGAAACGACATTGAATCCATTTCACGCAAGGGAGGTATTGAAGGAACGGTTGTCAAATTTGTAAAAAAGAATATTCCTCTAATTCACGTCTTGAATATTCAAAAATTGACTGAAAGCTTGGGTATGCCTTTTGCGCCGATTCCAATCCCAGAAATTGGTTCGGGTTCACTGTACGCCATTCAAAAATACAATTTAAACGTTACATTTATTTGTCTTTTGATCGTGGCGGTGATGGTGTTTGGCGTAGGTTGGAAAAGCCATCAACAAATAAAACAACGCATGATGGAGCATGAGCCGGATAGTGTTTTATAGAATAACATTTTTAATATTAATTAGTTATTCCTTTCTTTCCGCAGAATTGCTGAAACCCACGGTAGGCGGGGAGGAAAAGGAAATTCTAAAAATTGCTGGGAAGCGGCGATTATATACTGTCGTGAAAAAAGAAGCAGTGGTATACCAGGTTCATGGTCCGGCACGGATTGAACTTATCGCTCGTTATCCATCACCAAAAAAATCAAAAAAAAGTCAGGTGTTTTCTTATCAAATTACTGTGGATGATGAAAATCCAATAAACATTAATCATAAGTATAAAATTCAAAAAAGCATTCGCTCCGTTCAGCATCCCAGCCATTATTATACATATTCAGGGAATTATTTTATCAATATCGGTGAAGGAGATCATTCAATGACGTTTTCTGCTCAAGGGGATCATAAATATCCTGTATTATTGCGCGTCATAAAGAAAGATTTTGAAACAGCGAAAAAAGGTAAACGTGAACTACAGCCTATGGTTTTTCAGTCCAATCGCAAGGTTGTCGTAGATGGAAAAGAAGTCTCTTATTTTGAATTAAATAATGGCCGTCCATTACAAGTTGCAGTGAATGGGCCGAAAAAATTACGCATTTTATCACGATTGATATTTGAATCTCATATGGGTGAAGAGGAGAGCTACCGCATTCGAGTTAAAAGTGAAAGTAAAGTATTAGGAACGTATTTTATATCCACAGAGCAGTCATCAGAAGCGACACTTAAACACATGACGGATAAAGTTCCTGGGAAATGGCGAACCTGCGAGATCGATATCCCAAAAGGAAATCAGGTCATTTCCATTGAATTGGTGGAAAAGGACCGTACCGTTCTGACCCGTTTTCAGGAGTATAAATGAAAATACTTATCATAATTCTTACGTCATTTCTTTGGGGACAAAATTGGATGAATTATTTAAATTCACCCATAAAATGGACGGTGGGACTGACGAATGGCTACGATAATAATGTATTACGATTATCTGGCATTGAGAAATCTGATACTGCTTTAGATGAAAGTATCATGGGCGGAGTGGACACATTCGATTCCCATTACGCCCGATTTTCATTGAGCGGACTGAAAAAAATCCAACTTGCGGATAGGAAAAAGCAATTTCAGTTTTATGCTAAGGGTAATGTATCAAATTATTCTCAAAATGAGAACCGCCGCTATTGGAGCGGAAATCTGAAGGCAATCTACCGTTGGGGTTCGTATCGAAAATTGGAATATTCTATTCGTCATTTGGATAGTTATTTTATCCGCCATTATGTGGACAGGGACATTTCTACTGATCAAACAGCATCATGCAATTTTACAGACCGTGAACAGCGCATTCTTGCTTCATATCCATTACAACGACGTTTGTGGGCAACAGGGTTTGTAAGCTATACCCAACGCTATTTTGATAATCCATTCACAGAATTTGACCTAGATATTGTTACTGCAGCATTGAGGGTGAGTAAAAAGATCAATAAACTTGGAACCATCGCCATCGAAGGGAAATACGGACTGGCGGATAATATCACTTTTGGCAATACAGCCAAAGCCAGTGAACTGGATCGCTCATATCAGCATTTTGAATGGTATATCCCTTTCAGCTATAATCAAGAAATTGGTGGGCTGGATGAAGTAGGTATCTCATTAAGGCGGGACGTTCGCCAATATAAAGCAGAAGAATTGAATGATCCCCTCCACAGCGGCCGCAGCCATGAAGAAATAAAAATAGATATTTGGGGAGAAAAAGAATTAGGGGATAATTTGAAAATTAATGGAACTGTACGTTACCGAAAACGAACAACGAATTCCCAATTTGATTGGGTATCTGAATTAAAAACATTTGACCAGGTCCAAGCCTGGGTCACTCTTGAGTGGGATATGATTTATGACCGTTATTAATAATAGTATGAAGCATCTGACTTTAATCTCAATAATTGCATCCATTTTCAGTTGTATGGAACCGAATACGGAAGACATTTGGACGCTGAATAAAATTGCCCATGTGGAAACAGAAGGCTACTGCCGGGATGTCTTTATTTCAGGGGATTCTGTGTTTGTGGCTGCAGGGCAGGCCGGGGTCCAGTTATACGATATTTCCACCATCACATCTCCAACGCTGATCTGGTCCATATCATTATCCGAACTGGGCGTGAGCAAAGAGATTTCCCAAGTGGAATATGAACCATCCATTAAACAGTTGTTTGCCCTGGAAAGTAACGAACGTCCTATCCACTTGGATCTATCCAAAGGTGATTCTGTATATGTCGTGGGGCAATTTTCCAGCGAAAAGACCAAGGAATTCCGAGTGGTAACGAATAACGATACATCCTTCACTGTCTATGCAGCTGATAATGATGATGGTTTGAAGACAAGTACCTTTGAATATGACTCCGGTTTTGGACTATGGTTCAACACAGCCGGAAATGAAATTACGAGTGTTGGTAATCCTAACGGGATTGATTTATACGAAAATGAAATTGTGTTAACGCTGGATCAATTGGGGATCGAAGCATTCCACAATGAAGGCGGAAGTATCACAAGCAGCTATCACATTGACCTTGAAGGAAATGCCCGAGCTGTGGACATGGTAAATGGCGGAGAATTCTATATTGCCTGCGAGGATGGTGGTGCATTTCGTTTATCCACCTCTGTTTCGTCTCAATGGGAATACATGATCCAGTTCGCCAAAGATCTGTTTGTGACACATGTGACCTCTAATGATCATCAGCTTGTGGTTTCGTGCGCCAGTAATGGACTGGGTTTATACGAAGCTGTGCAGCCCAGCACTGTGGAGGAAAGGGGAATTCATGATATTGGTTACGTCTACCACAGCGAATTCTCCAATGGTTATGTGTTTGCAGCCACTCGAGAAGGGTTACAGATTTTAGAAATTGTTGAATAAAGGGACATGATGAAAAAATATGTTTTAATTGTTGCGGTGTTTTCAATTGCTTTTTCCCAGGAAACTCTATGGGATAATAATGGGATTCCCATTCGCCAGGGTGTTCATATTGAATGGCAGCGAACCGTATGTAATGGTGATAATGGATCGGCTATTTTTGTCTGGTCAGATACCCGGAATGGTTCCCGAAACGTATTTGCTCAAAAAGTGAATTCCAATGGAGATTTCCTTTGGGGAGATGATGGAAGTGCGGTGACAAACCTTCCCGGCAGGCAAGAAGATCCGGTAGCAATCACTGACGGGAACGGCGGTGCTTTTGTTGCTTGGGTAGATTATCGTTTTGATGATGAAGGGGATATTTTTATTCAGCATGTGGATAATAATGGTAACCGCCTCATGAATGATGATGGCGAATCTTTAGCACGTGTTGATGGTCGTCATTTAACGATTAATATGTGTACGGACAGTTCCGGGGGCGTGTTTGTTACATGGCAGGATAAGCGCAATCTTCTCGATGATGATATTTATGGGACTCACGTTTCTGCAAACCATGACATTGTTGCACCGGGAACAGGAGTTTCGATAATAGAAATGAATGGAAATCAGGGTGCCAAAAGTTTGGAATATGCTGGTAGTGGTCAAGCTACGTTACTTTGGTCAGATACTCGCAGTGGCGCGGGAAATGATATATATGGACAAAAGGTCAATATAGACATGAGCAAGGTGTTTGCTGATGATGGTTTACCCATTGCTGTTACATCTGAATTGGAAACCAAACCCCGCACCACATATATGAGCAATGATACGTCATTTGTGGTTTGGCAATCCGGAACAGAATCATCCAATATATATTTCAATTTTCTCACCAGTGATGGTTTGGTTTTTGCCAATCCTCAAGTGGTATCTACATTCAGTTCTAATAAAAAAGGTCCCCGAGTAAAACGCAATGACGCCGGTGATGTATTTGTGCAGTGGATAGATTATCGTGCTGATACGACCAACGGTAATCATTATTATCAAAAAATCACCAATGGTGGTGTTCGCGTATGGAGTGATGATGGGGTCCAATTAAATAGTGACGGAGATGATCACCATGCTCGTTTTGTGGGTAATGCCTCTGGTGGTGCTCATATCTTCTGGGAACGGGGGACATACCCTGATGTGGATATCATTTATCAAAATATTCAAAGTGATGGTTCATTAGGGCAAACAACTCCGATTTATGTTTCCGATGCAGATGGGTATCAATCCATGCCGATTGCAGTTTATGACTATTCTTATGGAGCTTATGTGATCTTTGCAGATCAGGAAAATGGGAGTATTGACATTCGCACACAAAGAATTGCTGGTGGTCAAACAATATTTGAAGATAATGGTGCATTAGCCATGCAGGGACTGGATGGAGATGTAAATTATGTTTCATCATTTTATACTGGTGGAGCCGATGGTGAAGTGCTTTTAAACTGGATCGATAACCGAAATAAGAAAAAAATATTCGGCGGGAAAGCTGATGCCGATGGAATCAATGATTCATTAATAAATGGGGTGCAACTGGCCGAATATGAGATACTTGTGGAAGAACTGGAAAATGAACCAGTAAGCTTTTTTCAAAACGGCTCTCATTTGATCACAGCGAATTTTGATGGATCAACCGGTTCAAAGTTGATTCGGTTGAATCGGTATGATGCTGATTTTAATTCAACATGGGGTGATTCAGGCATCTATGTGTACGAGGGTACTGCAGAACAAAGAAGAGCTCATATACTCCCTCTTCTTGGAAATAATTTTTGTGTATTCTGGTCAGAGATCAGAGATGAATTCGAATACGATATTTTTGTTCAGGTGTTTAATCAAGATGGTAATTCTTTTCTTGGTGATGGAGGAGTTCGTGTAGTGGATGGCTCATGGGTGGATAATTATGTAGAAGCTGTCATGGTCACAGAAGATGGAAATATAATGATCTTTTGGGTAGAAGATGTATGGGGCTCCGGAACAATACGGTATAACCTAATCACTGATGATGGAACGTTGGCGCCAAATGGGATCACAGGCGGTTACGTTTTGGATAATACAGGTGATCCTGAAAACTTGAAATTAATCGGTTTATCTTTTGGAGAATCAGCCATTGTCGCTTGGGAGGAACTCCACAATTTTTCAAAGGATATTTATTTCAATAAGGTCAATCAAGATGGCACATTGGAATTCTCTTCGTCTGTCGCTTTAACATCAGCCGATAATGACCAATCAAATATTGAAATTATTAGAGGTAATAATAGCGGTGGCACAGATAAGGCTTTAATAGTCTGGGAAGACTTCGCAAATGGTATTGATTTCAATATCACCGGGCAGATCATTGATGTAAACAATATGGAACTAATCGGTGATAATATTGCCATTTGTCATGAAGACCTATATCAGGGTTCACCTACTTTAGCATATGATGGTGATGGTCGTTTTATCGTTGCCTGGGAAGATGAGCGAGGCGTGGATAATGGTGATCCTGTCTTATCTGGAGGATTGGATGTTTATGTTCAAATTGTAACAGAATTTGGTCTTCATCTGCAAGAGGGTGGAGTAGCTATTGCCAGTGAATATCATGATCAATCCTCTCCGCAAATGACAATCCTTGATATTGAAGATGGGGATTATACATGGCTGCTGCATTGGGTGGATATGCGTAGTTCCGGAAAGGCCGACCTGAAAAATCTTTATGCTCAAGGAATAGAATTCGTTGAGTCCAGTATAGAAGATGGATCTATACCCAAAGAATTCACTGTTTCTCAAGCATATCCAAACCCGTTCAATGGTAATGTGGCCATAGATGTGGCTATCGCAGAAGTGGAGCCAGTCACTTTTTCAATCACCAATGTATTGGGTCAAAAAGTATTTCAGCAAACGCTATTGCCGGATCGCGCAGGATCTTTTCGGATCAATTGGAATGGACGTGACATTTTACAGCGAAACTTGCCCAGTGGTATTTATATATATTCAGTTATGACAAATACTAATATAGTTAATGGTAAGTGTACTTACTTAAAGTAATACATAAAATATCTCTCCTGTGAAGATTGTAGTCAATTTCACATTTTTATTATCACTGTCTTTCTTAAATAGTCAGGCATTAGATCCTCGTTACCATACGTTAGATGAGATCAATGATCTGCTGGATTCACTTGATCTTATTGAGGATTACGACGATATTTATCATTTAGAAACGATCGGTTATTCTTCCCACGAAAACTTGCCAATAAAAGCAGTAAAGATATCAGACAATGCATCGACGAAAGAAGACGAAGGTAGAGTGCTTTTCCTTGGGCAATGTCATGCAGAAGAGATTTTAGGAGTGGAAACGGTGATTGAATTGATAAAATATCTCCTCGATCCTCCAGCATCAGATGCTCAACACGTGAATATTCTTCGTCAAAACCTGGAGATATGGATCATTCCAACACACAACCCGGAAGGATTGAATGTAGTTCACACCGGCTTGGATGTGAGTTACCGAAAGAATAAGACCGATTTTAGTTCTACAGGTCCGTACCCCAACGGTGTGTTCGATTATGATCCAGCCATAGGGAATGATATTGACGGTGTGGATTTGAACAGAAATTATGATTTTAATTGGGCATTGGGTGATACATTTTTAGAACCGGATGCCTCTGATTATGCTGCCCATTATGACTATTACCGAGGGATGGAGCCCTGGTCTGAATCAGAGATCGTGGCTATCCGTGACCTTGCAATAGAAAATGATTTCCTTTTTTCCATCGCCTGGCACAGTTCCCGCTCCGGACGCCTTTCTGAGAAGGTTTTTACATCCTGGAATTGGGAGGGAGCAAAATTCCCACCTGATACACAGGAAATGATTATCATTGGTGATGAGATAGCCAGCCGCATCGTGAAAGAAGATGGTGTAGAAAATTATGAATCAGTTTATAGTGGCAGCCGTAATGGCAAGGCTCATGACTGGTTTTATTCAGCTACCGGTTGTTTTCAGTACTTGATCGAGTGCGGAACGGCCAACCTTCAGCCGGATAGCAGCGCCCTGATTGAAGATACCATCGATCGGCTTATGCCTGCACAGATATACTTGCTAGATCGTGCTATCGGCTATAACGAGGATGCAGGACAAATTACGGGCATCGTTAGAGATGGAGCTGGTAATGTACTTGAAGATGTCGAAGTTATTGTAGAAGAAAGACATAGCGATGTGCTGCAATCGCGAAAAACAGACGAATTCGGACGTTTTAGACGAATTTTAAAT
>Ga0208765_1001868_pt1 | contig 12233 bp, 13 predicted proteins | sample ETNtaG_2_FD_185783 | JGI IMG/M metagenome (GOLD analysis project Ga0208765, IMG submission 185783) | Marine microbial and viral communities from oxygen minimum zone, Eastern Pacific Ocean - ETNP201406SV203 (SPAdes) (version 2) | ecosystem: Environmental > Aquatic > Marine > Oceanic ... | reverse complement strand
AATAATTTGAGCAAAAAGTTTAAAGAGCAAGATATTTCAAACGAGGAACACGAAGATATCTTATAGATGAAAAATAACACAATAGTTTCTTTAGCAGATTCAAATTATTTTGACTTAATAAATGAATTAGTAGACTCAATTTTAAAATTTTCCGAAAGTAAAGAAGTAGACATATGTATACTCGATGCAGGATTATCAGATGAACAAAAAAATATTCTATCAACAAAAGTAAAAGAAATAAAAAAAGCAGAATGGGACATAGAAGTGCCCGGATATAAAGTAGGAGAAAAAGAATGGCTAAAAAGCCAAGTATCAAGAGGTTTTTTGCCAAAATACTTTCCAGGATATAAAAAATATTTATGGATCGATTGTGATGCGTGGGTACACGATTGGTCTTCAGTAGAATTGTACTTTAAGGCATGCGAAGGTGGAAAGTTGGGCATAACACAAACAATGGGCCCTGGATACAGGATTATGTCAAAAGTAAAATGGTTATTTGGTAAATTTGCAATAATTAAATCTCAAAATTTTAAACATGCTATAAGTTCAAATATTGGATTAGAGAAAGCAAGAAAACTTGCATTCGCACCACATATAAATATTGGAGTTTTTTCATTGGAAGAAAACTCACCATGCTGGAAAAGTTGGCAAGAAAATTTAAAAACAACTTTGAGTTCAGGAAAAGTTTTTGGTTCAGAAGGATTAGCAATTAATATGAGTGTTTATGTTGATGAAGTGGATACAGAATTTCTTCCTCTAAATTGTAATTGGATAGCAAGTAATTTATTACCAAAATACGATGAACAAAATCAAATATTTGTAGAACCATTTTTGCCAAATTATAAAATTGGAATTATGCATTTGGCTGCTGGTTTATGGAAAAACAATAAAGATATGAGAGTTGATAAAAGTGTTGAAATTGAAATTAAAACTTTAACAAATAAAATTATTTCCAAAAGCCTAAGGTACAATAGCTAGTTGAAAAAAAATAAAATTTCTAAAAATTGGATAAATAAACAAAGAAGAGATATTTTCGTTAGACGGTCAAAAGTAGAGGGGTACAGATCTAGAGCAGTTTACAAACTTCAAGAAATTGATCAAAAGTTTAAGATTTTTAAGAATGGAATGTCTGTTATAGATCTTGGCGCTGCACCAGGTAGTTGGTCCCAATATACTTCAAAAAATATTAAAAGTGGAAAAATTGCTTCAATAGATCTTTTAGATTTTGAGAAAATTGAAAACATTCATCAAATAAAAGGTGATTTTACAAACGATATTTATAAAAATAAGATTATAGATTATTTTGGCACTAAAGTTGATGTTGTGCTTTCAGATATGGCTGTAAATACTACTGGTAATAAAAATCTAGACTCAATTTATACCGGCGAATTATGCATGGAAGCTATGAATTTCTCAAAAGAAACATTAAAAAATGATGGAAAATTTATTTCCAAAATATTCATGGGCTCTACTTTTAACGAAATAGTAAGTGAGGCAAAAAAAATATTTAAAGAAAATAAAGTTTTTAAACCTCTTGCCAGCAAAAAAGGCTCTAAAGAAAGTTTTATTATTTGTAAATTTTTACGATAGGTCCTCTTTTAATTTTTAAAGAATCATATATACAAGGACATGGATCCTATTAAAGAAGCTCTTACATTTGATGACGTTTTGCTATCCCCAAATTATTCTGAAGTTTTGCCATCAGAAGTTTTTACAAACACATCTTTATCAAAAAATTTAAAACTCAAAATTCCAATACTTTCGTCAGCCATGGATACAGTTACAGAATCAAAAATGGCAATTACAATTGCTAAAGCGGGAGGATTGGGAGTTATTCACAGAAATCTAGAAATAAATAAACAAATATCAGAAATAAAAAAAGTTAAATCAAAAAAACTATTAGTAGGCGCCGCAGTAGGAGCGGGACCATTAGAAATTAAGAGAGCCGAAGCTATATTAAAAGAAAATGTAGATTTAATAGTAGTTGATACAGCTCATGGACATACTAAAAAAGTAGCTGAGATCATAAAAAAAATTAAAAAATTAAAGTCAAAAAAAACCACTCTTTGTGCAGGAAATATTGCTACAGCTGATGCAGCAAAATTTTTAATTAACCTAGGAGTTGATGTAATTAAAGTTGGAATAGGGCCAGGATCTATATGTACTACTAGACTTGTAGCAGGAATAGGTGTGCCTCAATTAAGCGCAATTCTTTCAGCAAGAAAAGGAATAGGAAATAATAAGATAACTTTAATTGCAGACGGAGGAATAAAATTTTCTGGAGACATTCCTAAGGCATTAGCAGCAGGCGCCGATGCTGTAATGATAGGATCTTTGTTTGCAGGAACAAAGGAGTCTCCTGGAAAAATTATAAAAAAAAATGGAAAATATTTTAAAAGTTTTAGAGGCATGGGTTCTATAGGTGCAATGAACAAAGGTTCGGCAGATAGATATTTTCAAACTAAACAAAAAGATACATCGAAATATGTGCCCGAAGGTGTTGAAGGATTAGTAAAATACAAAGGACCTGTTGAAAAAATAGTTTTCCAACTTATAGGTGGTCTTAAATCTTCTATGGGATATTTAGGATCGAAAAATGTAAAAAATTTAAGAATTAAACCAAAATTCGTTAAAATAACTAAAGCCGGTTTTTACGAAAGTATGGTACATAATATAGATCAGGTTCTAAAATAATATGACTAAATTTTTTAAATTTGCTTTATTAATTTTTATAATAATAACGTCACACGCAAATGGTAAGGAAAATTTTTTCAATGAGGCAAAAAATTTATTTGACAATGGAAAAATAAAAGAGTCAAAATTATTATTTCAAAGAAATATTGTTTTTAATCCAAAAGATTCAAAATCTTATTTATATTTAGCGAAAATTTATGAAACAGAAGAAAACGAAACAGAAAAGGAAAAAAATATTAATACTACATTGTTATTAGAATCAGATAATGAAGAAGCAATGTATATGTTAATTGATATTAAATTAAAAAAATCAGATTTTGAAAAAGTAAAAAAGTTAAGAACTCAATTTGAAGTGATTTGTAAATCATTATGTTCCAAAATTGAATCAATAGATGAAAGATTAAAAAATATTGAATCTAAAAATGAGTCTTGAAGAAAATCTAAATAAGATTTTAATCATAGATTTTGGCTCTCAATTCACGCAGTTAATAGCAAGAAGAATCAGAGATCTGGGGGCATATTCACAAATTATTAGTCATAAAAAAGCAAATGATTTAATTACAATTAAAAAAGATACTTCAGGTATAATTCTATCTGGTGGACCCTTAAATGTTTATGAAATAAGTAAAGTTAAATTTAATAAAAAAATATTAAATTTAGGTATTCCAATATTAGGAATTTGCTTTGGACATCAAATTATTTCAAAAGAACTAGGAGGAAAAGTAAAGAAATCCAAATCAAGAGAGTTTGGCCTAGCTAAAGTAAAAAAAATTAACAATAGCATTTTAACAAAAAATTTTTTTAATAAAAAAGGTTTCAATAATGTTTGGATGAGCCATTCCGATGAAGTTTCAAAACTTCCAAAAGACTTTAAAGTAATAGCTTCTAGCAACAATTCCAAACTAGCTGCAATAGAAAATTCAAAAAAGAAAATTTTTGGCATTCAATTTCACCCAGAGGTAACTCACACTCAAAATGGAAAAAAATTGTTAAAGAATTTTGTATTTTCAGTCTGCAAATTTAAAAAGAATTGGTCTTCTAAACAACAAAAAAAAAGATTGATTAAAGAAGTAAGAAAACAGGTTGGCAAATCTAAAGTAATTTGTGCATTATCCGGGGGTGTTGACAGTAGCGTTGTTGCAAAATTGCTGAGTACAGCAATTGGGAAAAACTTAATTTGTATTTTCGTTAATACCGGATTGCTAAGAAAAAATGAAGAAAAACAAGTAATAAATACATTTAAAAAACGTTTTAAAATTAATCTTATTTATGTAAATGCAAAAAATACTTTTCTTAAAAAACTCAAAAAAGTTTCGGATCCTGAAAAAAAAAGAAAAATAATTGGAAATTTATTTATTAAAATCTTTGAAAAATATGCAAAAAAAATAAAGAATATACAGTTTTTAGCTCAGGGAACCCTTTATCCAGATTTAATTGAAAGCAAATCGGTTACAGGCAGCCAAACATCAAAAATTAAATCTCACCATAATGTGGGAGGTTTGCCTAAAAAAATGAACTTAAAATTAGTTGAACCATTAAAATATTTATTTAAGGATGAAGTTAGAAAATTAGGTCTTGAACTAAAATTAAATCAAGAAATAGTTTTTAGACATCCATTTCCAGGACCAGGTTTAGCAATAAGGATGCCAGGCATAATAACAGAAGAAAAAATAAGAATTTTACAAGAAGCAGACTCTTATTTTATTCAAGCTCTTAAAAAGTATAATTTATATAATAAAATTTGGCAGGCTTATGCTGCTTTGCTTCCAGTCAAAACAGTTGGTGTCATGGGTGATAATAGAACTTATGAATATGTTTGTTTATTAAGAGCAATAACTTCAGAAGATGGAATGACAGCTGATTTTTTTGAATTTAAAAAAGAATTTATGCAATATATTTCAAATAAAATAATAAATAATATAAAAGGTATAAATAGAGTTGTGTATGATGTAACTTCAAAACCGCCCAGCACAATTGAATTAGAATAATGAGTAAAAAAATAAAAAAAATAATTAATAAAAAAAATAAATCTAAAATTATTTGTCTTACAGCTTATTCAAAAAATGTTGCTGAAGCGATAGATCCATATACAGATATTATTTTAATTGGAGATTCACTAGGATCGGTTCTTTACAATTATACCACTACTAGAAGCGTTACACTTCATACTATGATTGAACATTCAAAAAGTGCCCGCCAAGGAATAAAAAATAGCTTAATGGTAGTTGATATGCCATATAAAACTTATAATAATAAAAGCGAAGCTCTCCGAAATGCAAAAAAAATAATTAAACAAACTAAATGTGATGCAGTTAAACTTGAAGGAGGATCTTCAATTTCAAAAGTAATAGAACATTTAGTTAAAAATAAAATTCATGTTATGGGGCATTTAGGAATTTTACCTCAAAGTGTAAAAGGGAAATTTAAATCTAAAGGCAAAGAACCCAGAGAAAGAAAAAAAATTTTAAATGACGCTAAACTATTACAAAAAAAAGGAGTATTTTCTATTGTTTTAGAATGTGTAGAAACAACACTGGCAAAAGAAATTACCAAGATATTGAAAATTCCAACTATTGGTATTGGTTCTTCCCAACATTGCGATGGACAGATTTTAGTTATCGATGATTTAATCGGATTAAATGAAACAAAAATAAAATTTGTTAAAAAATTTGGAGATATTAAGAAAAATATTCGTCATGCTGTATACAAATATAAGAAAGAAGTATTAAGTAAAAAATATCCTACAAAAAAACATTCTTATTAAAAATATTTTATAAATTTTTCATTTATTTTTAATATTTCTAGATCTACAAGACCGCCAATTATTAATTGAATGGCTACTAATAAAATAAAACCTAGGCCTACATAAGCTATCCAAATATTTCTTTGAATATAGTTGGCCAGGTAAGTTGCTAGGGCACCTGTCAATATAACAGATAAAACAAGACCAAATATCATAAATTCAAAATAATCTTTTGCTGCACCTACAACTCCTATTACGTTATCAAAACTTATAGTGATATCTGCAAATAAGACTTTATAAACGCTTTCTATAAAAGAAGGTTCTTTAGATTTTTTTGTTGGTGATTTTATTTTTTTTATTTCAAATAAATCTTTTCTTAGATCGTTAACTATCCATATTAAAAGCAATCCACCAAGAATTTTAATAAAATAAAATTTAAAAAGATAAGTAGCAAATAGGGCAAAGATTATTTTAAATACTAAAGCTCCAGCTACACCCCAATATATTATTTGTTTTCTATTTTTTGGTACAAAACTGGAAGCTATTAACCCAATAATAATAGCGTTATCTGCAGCTAGAATTATATCTATAAATATAATTTGTGATAGAATTAAAGTTTGTTCGATCAAGATGAAATTATAATATTAGAAAATTAATATAATTCAATCCAAAATAATTAAATTATATTTTAAATAAAAAAAAAGGCGATCATTAATATGATCGCCTTTTTCAAATCTAATTGTTTATTATTTTTGAGACCAGGTTGGCATTGGATATTTTAATTTACAAACGGCTAATTCAAACGGATATACTGTACAGTATTTACCATTTTGAACTTGCATTAAAATTCCTCTTGTTTTCTCGTTCTGGCCGTCTGCTCCAAATTTAATTCCTCTGTAAGGAACAATTAAAGAATCAGATGACATATCAAGATCAACTAATGCCTGTCTTATTTTCTCTGGATCTGTTGATCCTGCATTATTAATTGCATTAGCTAAAGCCATGAAACCAGTAAATGCTCTTGCTGGCACGTCTGATAAATCTCTTCCACCAGAATGTTTTTTGAAAAGATCATTCACAATACCAATCATTGGAATTGTATTAGCTAAGTCAGTGTTAAATGGTGATCTTGTTATTACTCCTTCTGATTTACTTCCCATTGTTGCTATAAATTTAGGGTCTGTATAACCAGCATTTTGAGCAACTAAAAGTTTTGGATTGTAATCGAGTTCTTTAGCTGTATTTAAAAACAAATATGCATCAGCTGTATAAGATGAAGGCAACAGAACATCAGGGTTTTTTGCTTTCAATCTTTGTACTTCAGAACTTAATGTAGTTGTTTTTGCTTTATAACTGATTTTTTCCACAACCTTGTAGCCTTGATCTTTTGCCATTTTATTTTGTGTTCCACCACTATCAGATCCCCAAAGAGTATCTTCGTGAATAATTCCAACCGTCTTAAGTTTATTGTTGTTCTTTTTGTTAAAATCATTCATGAATTCAAACATTAACTGAGTAAATTCACCGTCATGTGGAGTTACTCTAAAGAAATATTTAAATCCTCTAGTTGTTAATTTAGGTGATGTTGATTCACCATTTACCCAAGGTATTCCTGCTCTTTCAGAAACCTGGCTAGCAGCACCAGTAACTGAAGAGTAATAAGCACCAAACATTGCGTTAACTTTATCAGAGTTTAACATTTTTTCTGTTTCTCCAACACCAACATCGGGTTTTCCACCGTGATCACCAACAACAATTGATATTTTTCCACCATCCAAACCTTTTAGTCCTGCATTTTTTGCTAAAGGCATTCCAGGAATATTGTGACTGTTATTTATAATATCCAAAGCAGTTTTTACAGCTGCTACCGCGTCCTTACCAACTTGAGCAACTGGACCAGTTAATGGATAAAGCACTCCTATTTTAACATCTTCTGCCGCACTAATTACAGGCGCGCAGACTAATGACAAAAAAGTGAATACTGAAAGTATTAATTTTCTCATTTATTTCTCCCCTTTATTTTTTTTTAAAATACAATTTAATACTATATGTGTTATCAATTCAATGTTTTAGTGTTCAATGAATATTTATAAAATTTAGATTTAATAAATGACTTCAGAAATAATTTTACAAGCAATAGTAACGGGGCTAATGATGGGGTTAATTTATGCATTAATTGCCGCAGGTTTGAGTTTAATTTTTGGTTTAATGGATATTGTTAACTTTGCTCACGGTGAACATTTGATGCTATCTATGTTTTCATCTTTTTGGTTATGGTCATTGTTTGGAATAGATCCTATTTTTTCTATTCCAATTACCATTTTTTTAATGGCGCTTTGTGGAATAGCTACTCATTATTTTTTAATTAGGTACATCTTAAAAGCTAAAATGTTAATTCAGATCTGTGCAACATTTGGATTATCAATATTTATAAGATCTATAGCGCAATTATTATGGACTCCTGATTTTAGAAATGTTGACAAACCTCTTTTGGAAGGAAGATTAGAAATTGCGTCCGTTTTTATTGGACAACCACAATTAATTGCAAGCATTGTTTGCTTAGCTGCTTTCATGGGACTTTATTTATTTGTTACCAGAACTGAAACAGGATTAGCACTCCAGGCTACAGCTCAAGATAGACATGCTGCAGAAATTTTAGGAGTTCCTTCAAACAAAATGTTTGCAATAGGTTGGGCAATTGGACTTGGTTGTGTAGGAGTAGCCGGAGGCATGATGTCAAATTACTTTTTTATATTTACAGATGTTGGAATTAATTTTGCATTATTTGCTTTTGTTGCTGTAGCATTGGGAGGTTTCGGAAGCATTATTGGATGTTTGTATGCAGGAATAATAATTGGTTTGGTAGAATCATTAGGAGGTTTGCTGATAGATCCATCATTTAAGCTTTTATATGTTTTTGCAATTTATCTATTAGTTGTAATTTATAGACCACAAGGATTATTCGGAAGATATTAATATGAACAAATTAGATATCGCAAAATCGGAACCTCTTTGGAACACAAATAAAAACATAATTTACATTATTAGTTTTGTAATAATATTTTTGATAGCTTTACCTCTTTTTGGTCTTAACTCTTTCTATCTTCATCTTTTTATTATGATTTTTATGCATGCTGTTATGGCTCAGTCATGGAATGTAATTGCAGGATTTTCAGGACAAATTAGTTTAGGCCACGGAGCATTTTTTGGAATTGGAGCTTACGCAAGCTCTTTCTTTTTTGTTCAATATGGAATTTCACCTTGGATAAGTATTTTTATTGGTATATTTTTTTCAGCTATAGTTGCTGTTTTAATCGGTATTCCAATGCTTAGATTGAGTGGACATTATTTTGCTATTGCGACATTGTTGATAGGTATTAGTTTTCAAGTAGTATTTCAAAGATGGGAACTGGTAGGAGCAGCTTCTGGTCTTTGGGTTCCGCTCACTCAAGGAGACTCATGGTCGTCACTACAATTTCATAGCAGCAAAGCTCCATATTATTATATTTTTTTGTTTTTTCTTGTCATAACATTTTTTGTAGTTTGGTTGTTAAATAGATCTAAAATAGGTTTTAGATTGAGAGCTGTAAGAGATGATGCTCAAGCTGCATCAAGTTTGTGTATAAGTGTTTCAAACTATAAAATTATAGCTTTTGTAATTTCAGCAATGATAATGGCACCAATGGGGAGTTTGTTTGGTCAATACATTTTAATTATTGATCCAGATAGAATGTTTAATATTGAAATTTCAATTATTGTTTTATTGATCACGGTTTTAGGAGGAATAGGAAATATTTGGGGTCCTTTAATTGGTGCGGCAATTTTAATTCCAATTTCAGAATATTCTAGAATTTATCTTGGAGGCACGGGAGGAGCTGTAGATCTAATATTTTATGGATTAATATTAATGATAATTTGTATTTTTCGACCAGAAGGACTTATTTCATTTGTACCAAAAAATATTTTAGAAAGAGAAAAGCAAAGATGAAAATTTTAACTGTAGAAAATTTGAGCAGAGCATTTGGCGGCATAAAGGCAAATGAAGATATTTCTTTTGAAGCAGAGAAAGGAAAAGTATTGGGTGTTATAGGACCTAATGGCGCAGGAAAATCAACTCTTTTTGATTTGATTACAGGTTATACGAAACCAGATAATGGAAAGATATTGTTTGAAAATAAAAACATATTCGGACTAAAGCCAGACAAAATTAGTAGTCTAGGGGTTGGTAGAACTTTCCAGAAATTAAAACCTTTTGCAGATCAAACGCTATTAGAAAACGTAATGATCGGTGCTTTTGTAAAAGAAAATAATATTAAAAAAGCAAGAGACAATGCACTCGAAATAATAGAATTTGTTGACTTAATAGAAAAACGACATCATTTTGCAAGAGAACTTTCTACAGGACAAAGAAAAAGATTAGAAATGGCTAGAGCAATGGCAATAAAACCAAAACTATTATTAATGGACGAAGTAACAGGAGGAGTAGATCAAAAAACTATTCCTGGATTAGTAGAACTTATAAAAAAAATGAGAAATTTAGGAGTAACAATAGTTACAATAGAACATAATATAAATATTATAATGGAAATTTCCGATAGTATTTTGGCTTTAGATCAAGGTAAAAAAATTGCTTTCGGATCACCCAAAGAAATTCAAAATAATAAAAAAGTGATTGATGCTTATTTAGGGACGGTTGATGCTGCTTGATATTAAAAATATAGATGTTTTGTATGATGATTTTCAAGTTATTTGGGATGTATCATTAAATGTAAATAATTCAGAAATGGTGGCACTTTTGGGACCAAATGGTTCTGGAAAAAGTACAGTTTTAAATACCATAAGTAATTTGGTTGAACATAAAAAAGGAGAAATATTTTTTGATAAAAAATCAATCTCAAATATTCCTACTTATCATAGAACCTCTATAGGCATTTCACACGTTCTTGAAAGAAGAAGAGTTTTTCCTTACCTAACAGTTATGCAGAATCTTTTATTAGGTGCATGGCACCCAAAAGCTAAAGATTCTTTGGATAAATCATTATCAAAAATTTATAAAATTTTTCCAAAACTTGAGAGCAGATCGTCCCAACTTGCACATACCATGTCAGGAGGGGAGCAACAAATGTTAGCTACCGCAAGAGGTCTAATGGGTTTGCCAAAATTATTGATGGTTGATGAACCTTTTCTAGGATTATCTCCAATTGTAGTTAAAGATTTAATTGGTATTTTTAAAAATATTGTCAACGAAGGTATATCCATCCTTTTTGTTGAGCAAAATGTAAGATTAGCTTTAAGTATGGCGGACCGTGGCTATGTTCTAGAAAGCGGAAGGTTGGTTGTTTCAGGAAACTCTAAAGAATTGATTGATAGTGACAAAGTTAAACAAGTTTTTTTAGGAAATTAAAAAGCTGCCAAATCATCATTTAATTTATCAGTAATAAGCATCTTACCAGGACTATGAGTTATACAAAAATCAGGTTTTGCTTTTTCTAAAATTGATTGAGGAGTAACACCACAAGCCCAAAAAACTGGTATCTCATTATTTTCTAAAGCTCTAGGAGGATCTCCAAACTCTGGATTCATTATATCTTTAATTCCAATTTCATCTGGGTTTCCCAAATGTATGGGCGCGCCATGAACTGCGGGAAATCTTGAACTAATTTCAATAGATCTAATAGCATCTTTTGAAATTAAAGGCCTCATAGAAACAACCATTTTACCTGAAAATTGTCCAGCTGTTTCACAATCTATTGACGTTTGATACATGGGCACTATCGTATCATTTAGTATATGTTGCATTTGTATTCCAGCTTCAATTAAAGGTAATTCAAAAGACATCGAACAACCTAATACAAAAGTTACCAGATCATCATTCCAATATTTTTTTATATCAAGAGGTTCATCAACCAATTCACCTTTTTTCCAAACTCTGTACTGCGGAACATCCGTTCTAATATCAATTTCACCTAAATTTTTTAAATATGGGTCACCTTTAGTTCCAAGACCTATTAATGGACAAGGTTTAGGATTTTTTTGACAAAATGACTCAAAATCAGAAGCATACTTGCTTGGAAGTATACATAGATTTCCTTGAACATATTTATATGCAGCGCCTGCTGTTTGTTCTGTATATTTATTTTCTCTGATTATTTTTCTTGCTTCAATTGGATTTTGAACATCAAGCATAATTATTTTTAATCATCTAAATAAATTTTTTCATTTTATTTAATGGTTTTAAATATAAACCATTATCTAGCAAATTATCCCTTATAGATTTTGCTGTGGCCAATGAACTTTCGTTATCTCCATGTATACAGACAGAGTCAATTTCACAAGGTATTTTTTTTCCACTAAGGCAATTAAGAGCTTGGTTTTGTACCATGCTTAAAACGTGTTTTTTTGCTTCATCTGGATCTGTAATCAATGCATTTTGTTTTTTTCTAGAAACAAGATTGCCATCATCTTCGTAATTCCGATCTGCAAATATCTCACATGCTATTTTCATATTTAATTTTTTTGCAGCCTCTTCCATTTTAGATCCTGTTGGAACTAAATAAATAAGATCTTTGCTTATTTCATTTATGGATTTGGCAAGCGTTGTTGCTAATTCAATATCTTCACAAGCCATGTTATTTAACGCTCCATGAGGTTTGATGTGAGTTACACTTTCTCCATGTTTGGACGCTATCTCTTGTAAAATTGCATATTGATCAATTATTAGTTTTCTAATTTCTGAAGAGGATAAATTCATTCTTTTTCTTCCAAAATTTTCTGGATCATTAAAAGAAGGATGAGC